>ERZ773045.840-NODE-840-length-14842-cov-3.167309_pt1 | contig 14842 bp, 16 predicted proteins | sample MGYA00580635_ERZ773045 | MGnify/ENA primary metagenome ERZ773045 (study PRJEB29015, sample SAMEA2738115) | human oral metagenome | biome: human oral; feature: human-associated habitat; material: saliva | place: China | collected 2261 ...
AGGGTTACAACCTGCACCCTTGACGCCAACTTCGCCCATATCACCAAGAAACGCAACGGGTGCGTCATTCTCGACTTTGCGAAGTGTGGTAAATCGTTGGAAATCTTCATCTTGGTCGATTGATAAAGGAATTAACTCTTTTAAGTCTGTTACGTCTTTTGGGTTAACACTAATGTTTTCAAAAAATTTAGTCATTTCTTATCCTCCTTTTCTTTAATTTTTCTTGTAAGTTCCGTTTCTTCTCGCTTCAATCTCTGCACGCATTGGCGAAAGTTCTTCTTGTGCCTGTGCTTTTGCACTTGCGTTGCCCCCCTGTGGTGTGCGTGGCTCGGGTTTGTAAGAACTTGAAATTCTTGCAAGTGCTTTTTCACCGCCCGCAATCTTCACTGCGTTCAAAATACGCAAATCTTCTTTTGTCTTTGCGTTTGCCTTTGCTTCGCTGTTCTCTTTTTCAAGTTCTGCAATCTTTTCTTTGAGTTCTGCAACTTCTTTTTCGAGTTCTTCAACACGTGTTAACTCTTCACCTTCTTCGCCCTCTTTACTTGCATTCGCATCTTCACGAATTTCAGTAATAACACCATCAACAACAACGATTGTTTTGCCGTCTGGCATTACAAATTCACCATTTGGTGATGCTACATCGCCAACTTGTGGCTCGCCTTCTTCTCTTTCGATTGTAAGCGTTTCACCATTTGCAGTTGACAAATCCATACCTTTTGCAAGTTCTTCGATGCTACGCAATCCAAGTTTTGCAAGTGCGCGGTCTAACAAAGATGCTTTAACCTGCACATTCTTTTCTTTTTCTTTTCCCATTTGATTTTGTTTTTTATTAATAAACTCTGTTGTCTTCTTCGCTGAAATTGGCGCAATAATTTCACCAATCAAACCAAGTTCTTTTGCCTTCTCTGCGCTAATGTATTTATCTTCATTCATTAGCATTTGCATTTCTTCTTTGTCACATTCGCAACGCTCAACGTATAGATTTAAGATTTTTTCTTGTTGCTCTCTTAAATCTCTTGCATACTTTTCTAAATCGTCCGCTGTCATTGCTCTATCTAATTGGCAACCTGCAACCCACGGATTATGTACGCAAATTTGCGCGTTGCTGTACGCTCTTCTTCTTTCTTTTGGTGCAGACATCAAAATAACCGTTGCCATAGATGCACAATTACCTTCAATTGTACAAGTTATTTCTTTGCCAGTAGCACGCAATCTGTCATAAATGCTCCAACCTTCGATGCAAGAACCGCCATTGCAATGTAAACGCACATCAATTGTGTTGTCGTCGTCTTTCAAACTCTCACAAAAAGCGTCAATGTCTTTAAAGCAAACACCCTCTGCTTCGCCCCAAAACTCACTTGCTTTTTTCTCATTTTCTGTTTGAATGTCGTTGTAAATTTTTAAAACTGCCATATCATTAAGTTTTTTCTATACTACAAAAGTACTTTATAAATATAAACAATATCATTTATATTTATAAACACTACTCGCACAACGTGATAATAATAAAAAGTGCCTTCTATTCTCACGAACAAAAGACACTTAACGCTAAACAATATTAATCAAACTATTCAATTATTTTTTCCATTCGTTTTGCAACTCTGTAAATCGTTGCGACACTACAATTATATTCTTCACTTAAATAAGTAACGATGTAATTGACTTTGTGACCTTCTTCTTTTAGTCGTTTAAACTCTTTGTATAGATTTAAATACATCACGTCTTTCGCATCTATTTCATTTGCATTGAGCATTGAAAGAATGCTTTCTGCCGTTTGTAGTAGTTCGTATTGTGTCATATCTGCTTTAATTTAATGTAGATAATCGTTCTATTGTTTCAACTCTGTTACTTGCTTTGCTTATCTCTTCAACGCTTACAATTGGACGTGGTGCGTTTGCCATTCCTCGTGCTACTGCTCTTGCAAGAAATTCTTCTCCAATCTGCTGTTGACTATTGTTATTGTTCATAATTGGAACGCCTCCCCCAATTTGATTAAACGCACTTAAAGCGGGTGCAAACATACTTGTTGCATTTGCTGTTAACACGCTTTCGCCATTTGAAAGTTGTGCGGGTATGCTGTCACTTGTGCCACTGCCTGACCCAGTTACAAGACCACCAGTTGCAAACTTCGCTGATTTAACAGTGCGAATTGCAGTTGCTACACCGCTCAAAATTTGTGGTATTGTACTTGCAATCGCTACCAAGTTTTTAGGGAATGGTAGGGGTGCAGCTGCTTTGATACCCCCTGAAATAGCAACGCCAGTATGTATTGCAATTTCTGCAAGTGCAATTAATTTTGATGCCTGCGCAAGTGCTTTGTTTTTCATTCCAAACGCTTCGACAATGTCTGAAACGTCATTAACGACTCCACGCACGCTTTCTAAATCCTTTATTCTCTGATTAATAACTTCTGATGTTATTTCTTGTTCTTTGTCTTTCGCATCTTTCGCCAAATGTAGCTTTCGAAGGTTAAATTCTTCAATGCTTTCACCTTCTCTTTGCTGTGCATTATCAAGTAATTCTTGGCGTTGTTGCAATTCAAGTTCTAAAATTGCAAGACGTTCTGCAAAGTCGTTGTTGCCGTTAATATCTGCGCTTAATATTTGCGCTTCGAAACGTTCTTTAATCTCTTTCGTTTGCTCGTCTATCATTTTATTCTTGAACTCTTTTTGTGCATCAAGCTGTTGTTGATAGAATTTTTCAGTGATTGAGTTTAAAAGTTCTGCTTTTTCTTCTTCGTTCATCACTTGCTTTTGTGCTTCGAGCAATTCTAATTGATAAGCTGAATTAATGCTTTTCAACTTCAATTCATATTCTGCTTTTGTACCTTTTTCTACTGCTGAAAGCATATTTTGATAATACACTTGCTTTCGCTTTATCGCTTCTGCACTTGTTATATTATCAAATTCAAGTAATTTCTTTTCTTTTACTTGTTCTAAAAGCACGATTTGAGTGTTCAACGCTTTGCGTGCTTCGATTGTTAAACCTTTCTCGAGTTCAAGACGTCTTTTGACATCTTCAATTTGCCTGTCATACTCTCGAATAATAGCGTTTCTTCTTTGTTCTGCTGTTTGCTCGATTAGCTGTGATAGCAAATCTTCTGCTTTACGTATTGCTTCTGCTTCCTTCTTCGCAATTTCTTCTGCTGATATTTTCTTGCCTTTTGAGCCTTTCTTTTTGTTGCTGTTATTTAACGCATTGCCATTACCATTGTTATTTGTTGTCTGTGTTGTCTGCTCTTCTGCAATATAAGTTGGTATTTCAATGTGATTTACTTTCTTGTTCTTTATCACTTCATTAATACCATTGATATAATTATTTGCAGTGTCTTTTCCAAACGCTTTTATATCGTTATAACCTTCTTTGAGTGCTTTTGTGTAGCTACCAGTTATATTTAAAAACCCTTCTTTGACTTTTGAAAATGAAAGCGTTGCAATACCTTCAATTATTTGCGCAAGACCTTTTAAGTTTTGAGCAACTCCTTTGACCCCGTCAACGATTAGATTGAAAATAAGTTTTACACCATTCCATAAGTTTTTAAAGTTGATAAGTGTGCCTTGAATAGCACCACGAAACAACATACTTTCGTTATACAAATCAATGAAATAGTTTATCATCGAAATTAAGCCTTTAAGAACTTCTGTAATTGCTTTTGTGCTTAATAACTTTAGTTGTGAAAGCATTGCTTCAAAGCCTTTGTCGCTCATATCAAATAACGCTGACATTGTTTTGTTAAGTTCTTCATTTGCTTCTTTCTCTTCGTTCATCAACTCGCCCCACTCGCCTGTTGTTTCTTTCAACTTCTCTAAATCGATGTTCATCGTGTCGAGCTGCTCAATCATTTTCAAACCTGCGTTTGCACCTTGACGCCCAAAAACATCTTTGAGAATAGCACCCATTTCTTTTGAGTTCTGCGGTATCTCTTTCATTCGTGTGCTTATTTCTTTTATCACATCGAATGTTGATTTTGTGCCGTCTTGCAAGTCTTTTTGTACTTGTTTAGAGTTAATGCCGATATTGTCAAGTGCTTCTTTTGTTGCGTCTGACATCTCACGTATTTTTTTGCTACCCATTTGGATAAGTGCAAGACCGCTGTCACTAAAAATACCGCTTCGTGTCTGCTGAATTGTTGCAACAAGTTCTTGACCACTTATATTTGCATCGTGAAAAGCGGGGGCATATTGTTTAATTTTGTCAATCATATCGCCGTTCAAATCTGCACCCGATTGAAAGCCGTCATTAATGATTTTCAATGCTTCACTTGTCGTAATGCCGTATTGTGATGTAAGAACATCAACCGCTTCAAGTGTTTCTTTGAAGTCTTTGCCGTATGTGTCCGCTGTTGCCTGTATTTCATCACGCACGGCTTTTAAACTATCGTCTGTTAAGCCTAAAAACTCACGGGTCAAACGTGTGCTTTCGAGTATTCCTTTGTTATAGTCAAAGAACCATTTAAACGCAACGCCAGCACCTGCAATACCTGCAAGTGCAAGAAAGACGGGGTTTGAAAGAAAGCCTAAAAGCGTTGTACCAAATGCTTTTGCGCTATCAATAGCACCTGTGAAAACACCATTTAAACCCCTTCCACCTTCTGCAAGTGTCATAATTGATGTTGCAAAATTACTATTAACACCAAGTGCTGATTTTATCGCACCTTCGTAATTTCCAACATTCCGATTAAAACGTTGTGTTTCTTCTTCTGCTTTCTTTAACTCATCTGTTATCTCGTTAATATGTTCTTTTAATGCTTTGCCTTTAACGCTGTTGCGCTCTGCTTTTGATAGGCTGTCAAATTCTTTTGTTGCATTTGAAAGTTCAGCACGCAAAGCACGCAAAGAACCTTCTTGCTCTCGCTCTGTCTTGATGTTATTTTGCACCTCTTTTGAGAGTTCACGAATAGTTGCTTTGTGTGTCTTCGATTGTTCATTGATAGCAACTAACGATGTTGCATACTCATCATAACTAACTTTGCCGTCTTTGAAATCTGCTTTTAATTGCTCTTGCGCTTTTGAAAGTTCTGCAAGTTTTTCTTTGTAACGCACAATTCCATAAATCGCATCTTCATACCTTACTTTGATGCTTAAAATTTGTTGTTCTTCACCACTCATAATAAAACTAATTAAAAAACAATTGTAATAATGTCACTTCTGCAATTCCGTTTTCTTCTGACTTCATCTCTGTAAGTGCAAAATAACTGCCGTATTGCGCCAAATAAATAGGCTTCGTTTCGTCAAATTTCACAAGTTCAACATCTCGCAATCTGATACGTTCAGTAATAATTTTTGCATTTTGCAATGTTTCACGAATATTGTTGTATTTCTCATCAATTATTCGTTGCATATTAATATCAAAAATACCAATTGCACGCCCTGTCGCACTTTGTGAAAGTCGCAAAATTTTATCTTTGCACGCACTATAAGAAGGCTTCTTTTCTTCTTTCTTTGGTTTCTCGCCTTCGTTATAACCCCCGTTACCGCCTTGAAAATCTCCAGTTGCATTGCCTTCTTTGTCTTTCGTTGTTTCGTCTTGCCTTGTGTACATTGGTACACTTGCACCAAGTGCCGATGCAAATGGAAATTCAAAAATTGTCTTTTCTCTTTCAAGTGTTTCGTTTTCGATTGATAAGGTGCCGTTAAAACGCTCATCTTCGCTTTCGTCTGCCTTCCATTTGTAGAAGTTCTTTTGACCATATTCAGACATCACAAAAGAAATGCTTTTAGGCTTATTCTCATCGCTCTCTGCAATAACTCGACTCGTCCAATCAATAGCGTTACTTCTGTTATTCCAAATTGTCGAAAGCGGTATAAATTCAACAACGTTATCTTGTTCAAGTTGCAACGGGAATGTACCAGTTATTACGGCTAAGAACTTCACAAAGTCAATAACTTTAATCTTTGGCAAATTTATTCCGATTGGAAAAAAGCCACCATTTGGCACGTTCTCATCTTCTTGCAATGTAGTTTTGATTGTTGCGCCAAGAAATTTTGCATCTTGCAAAGTACGATTTGAAACCCAATCAAAAGTAATTTTATCGCCTGCTTTTACTTCAACTTTGCCATAAGCTGAACACGCAAGACGAATAACACCACGATAGCCTTCGTAAACGACAACACGAAAATGATTTGAGTTATTGCCAATGATGTATTCTTTTACTTCATCTTTGCGTGTAAGTGTCATTTTTACCCAATATCCGCCTTGTGGAAAGTTAAAATCTTCGTGCACTCTGCCGTCTGCATCTCTACCGCCACCAGTTGGACGACCACGCAATAAATTAAACTCCCATTCGCCATTAATATCGAAAATTAATGATGCATCTGTTTTAACTTTTAACTCTTGTACTTCGTCATTTTGTTTGCCTTCAAAAATACTGCTTACTTCATCGAGAGTTAAACCAATTTGCCCACGTTCTGTTGCTTCTTTTAGACGTGCTTTAAATAACCCATCGTATGTAAGTTCGCTACTTTTCTTGCTAATCAAAGGTAATATCAACGTATCGATGTATTCTTTTGCATCATCTTTGAAACGAAAATCAATGCCTTTCGTTTGCTTTAGTAAATCAAGAACATACGAAACTTTTACTACGGGGTGCAAATTCTCAAATACGTTTTTGTCTTCACTCCTGTTGCCTACATCGTGCCATTCTGTATTTGATAGCTGAACGCCTTTGTTTGGGTAAACTTCACTTTGGCGTGCTTTCCAAGTGTAATCTCTTGTTATTTCGCTTTTCCAAACGCTGTAACCTGCATAAAAGAAACCCTTATCTTTTGCGCTCTCGAAAGTATCAATTTCGTTCTTGTTCTGATACAAAATTTTATCTTTCGTTTCAAGTTGGTTTAACGTCAAACCCGAAGAAATCATTGCAGTAAAGTTTGGGAAAAAAAACCCAATTTCAAAATCATCTTTTGTAACTTGTAGAATAGTTACACGACCATTTCGTATGACTTCAACACCATTTCTGAAATACTTTGCAGTGTGTAAACGATGTGCAAAGTTATCTTTCGTTTGCACGCTGTCTGAATGATTTAATATCATTTTATTGCGTGTCGTCTTTGGCAAACGAACAGAATAAGTGCTGTTTGATGCAATCTTTGTTACATCTCTAAATAAGTTGCTTTTGATGTCAAGTGTTATTCTCGTTTCACTGCTCAAATCAACAAGTTCATTATCTATGTACAAACGTTCATCTATCATAAGTTATAATTTTTGTATGTTAATATTTGGTAGCTGAACACTACAAATGAAGTCTTGCAAGTTAGCACGGCTTTTAGTATAACTACCTGCAAGAATTGAAACTGCAACCCATTGCGGTTTTGCATCTTTATAGCCTGTAAACAAATGCACAACAGGACTTGTCGCCAAGTCAAAGAGAAAATCGAAAGTTTCGCTATCAACCAAAGGCGCACAAATTGGTAAAATGTCTTCACGCATCATCATTTGGTGCTGTCCTGCAAGACCTTCAAAACCATATTCGTTATTATCTGCAAGTAGGTTATTTCGCATAAACGTTTCACTCGCTGTTTTTCTTTGCTCATCGCCTTTCTTAAAAAGATAGTAGCAATAAAAGCCGTGACGATTGACCCAACGCAAATACACGCCTTGCTCGCAAGTATCAATGACATTTATTTTTATCTTCTCATTGCGTTCGCCTTCGTGTACATAGCGAAAGGTCATATCGAATGTATTATCAAACACTACTTCACGAAATACGCCTGTGCAATCGCTAATCAAATAAAATTCTTTTGCATCGTCTTTCGCTGTCAATGGAACATTCCAAACGCCCTGTTCATCAAGAACAACAAATTTTTCTGCAACACCATCACGACTGAAAAGAATTGAGCCTTCACCATCTGCAAAAACACCAAATGTGAAAGGATAACCTTTGAAATATGTTATTGTTCTAAAGCCGTTGTATATCTCGCCTACTCGTTGAACTGCTCCCCAAATGTAGAACGTTTCAAAACGAAACACTGCTTCACTTTCATCTTCAAGTTTCGCAACAACTTCAAAAGATAAATTAATGCCTAAATCTGTTTTTTCTTCTCTTTCATAATTCACATTCGTGAAACTCAATGTGTGAAAGAACGTTTGAATGTAGTCTTTAATATCGCCATAGCATTTGCCGTTCATTGCATCAAGATAAATCTTGCTGTTGCGCTCACCATTGCGAATAACGATACTTAATGTCTTCAAATGCTCATTTTCTGCAACGATTAAGCAATTGTTAAATGCAAATCCTATATTGTCGGGATATTTCAATACAACGTTGTTTTTACTCTCACTTCTCATACTTCGATGTTATTAATTTTTATTGAACTTATTTCAGCATGAACAACTCCTGCAAGTCGTTCTTTAATTCTCTTTATTGCTTTTGGTATTGCATCTGAATAAATATCTTGTCGACCGCCTGAACGAAACAAAGATGTACCATTTTTTCGTATGTTTCGAGCAATGAAAAAAGCAAGTGTTCGTTCTCCTCGCTCTTGTGGCGTATATTTGTGCGGTCTGTCTGTCTTATACTCAATTGGTCGTGCTTTTATGCCTTTGTCTTGTATCCATTTTCTTATTATCGTTTGAAAATCATACGGCACTTTGCCTGCTTTACGACCAGTTTCAAGAACATCGAAAAAGCCACGACCAAACAATGTTGCGCTGCTCTCATCTGTTTCTACACGCAAACTTTCACTTGTACGACCACTTGCTTTTTGCTTTGCTCTCAAATGGTTTTCGATAATTTCTTTTTTCAGTGCTTCGAGTTCTTCAACTAAAATTGCACTTGCATTCTCTTTTATCATAAGCAAACACCAATACGTTGTTTAACTGAAAAACCAACAATAACACCAGTGAAATATGACGTTGCACGTTCAAGAATTGTATCATATTTTATACCTTCTATTGGCTCAAAGAAATTACTTTTATTCATTGCGTTAATGAATTGTGATGCTATTACTTTCATTCGTGTGTAAACTTCTTTATTTTCTTCGCCATTTGCGTCACGTTCAACTTTATCGACAAAAGCAATCATAAGATTTTCACTATCTTTGACCATACCATTTGAAAAATCAAGACTTCCACCACTTGGCAACACTGCTCCAATTGCGGGCAATGGTGTTCTGTCAAGAATTTCTGCTATTTCGTACCAATCGCCAAAAACGTAATTAAAACCTTTGAATTGGTTTTGCGCTATCTCTCGTATTTTATCTTCTATGCTCATTTTCATACACTTTTGCTAATCGTTTTTCAAATTCTCTTTTTTTATAATCCATTTCCAAACACTTGTAAACACGACTCCAAGTAATTTTTGTAACCTCTTCGTGGTCTGCAATCCCCATACGCAACGCATACCAATCGATTAAGCCAAATACACCAAAACTTAAAGCGTTAACGCCTGCTTTCTCTTCTTCTGCTGTCGGTTTGCTCTTCACGCTGTCAAATAAATTGTTGATGAACTTTATTTGCCCGAGAGCCCAACCACAAAAACGAACAACATCGACTGCAAAGGCGTTATTAACTTCTTTTTCATCTAAATTCAAAAGCACTTTACAAGTGATATAAAATAAATCTCTACTTGTTTTGCATTCTGAAAGCTGAACCATTTGCCCGATTGTCATTTCGTTTAAGTTGTTAGGCGTTTTTACACTTCCAACTTTCAGCGGTCGTGTCATTTCTTCAAGTTTCAAATGTTCAATGTCTTTGCTAAATTCAGCACGAACAATCCATTCTTTAAATCTTGTACTTTCATTCATAACTAATCTAATCTATTATAATGTGCTTTTGGTGAACTTCTCCGCCTTACATTCAATTTCATAATTGCAAAATATCTCAACGCATCAATTGCGTGATTAAAATCATCAATTGGTTTGTTTGTCTTTTTGCCGTCTTTGTTCTCTTCCCACTTGTAAGATTGAAGTTCTTCAATTAATTCTGTTGAACGCCTTGTTACATTTATTTTGTAGCGTTGAAGAATATCAATGCCTAAAAGAATGCTGTCTTTACCTTTCAGTGTTGGAACAACCCACAAACCCAAATTGTTAAGCTCTGCAATACTTTTAGGCTCTGCACTATCTGCAACGATTTGTGTTTTGCGTGTAACCCCTTCTGCTTTCGCTTTCTCTGCAATTTTTGGATTTGTCAAACCTGTTTCATATATCAACAAATCAACGTACAACTCCCCGTGTGCAAGAACAACTTTCACCAGTGCTGTTGGGTCATTCGTAAAACCAAAGTCAAGGCCAAAGCCAGACAATTTCCATTCGTCTGTTTTTGGTAACTCGTCAACAATTGCGAAGTTTGGAAAGATAACGCCACTTAATTTACCAGTCAAACCTCGTGCGTAAACTTTGTGCAACTCTTCATCTTCAATATTTTCTATTCTCTCGTGTTCTTCTTCTGTTAAAAACGGGTTTCCTCGATGGTCTGAAATAATTAATTTAACATCTTCACGCCCAATCAATTCATTGTGCGCCCAAAAACGTTCAGACGGGTTATAATCGATGTACACTTTTTTTCGTGTACGTATCGACAATTGCCAAAAGATAGCGAAACTTACTCCGTTTGCTTCGTTCAAAAACAAATAATCTCTTTTACCATTCTTCGCATCTTGTTCATTTTGATAACTTTTGAACTCAATTATCGAGCCGTTCAAACCTTGAAAGAAAGAACTACTTTCATTGAATTTGAAGTAATTGCGCAACCAATCATTGTTATTGATTATCGTTTTTGCGTCACGCATTGCACCAACTTTCAAGTTTGGTAAATCTTGACCCGCAATCGTTATAACGCAACCATTATCAACTAATGCAAAGTAGATTAAAACTTGCATCAATGTATAAGTTTTGCCCGAACTTGTGCCCCCTTGGTTAACAAATGTGCGCACGCCTTCTGTTGTGTTCGCTTTGAATAGCGGTTCAATTACTTTGAAAATCATCTACAAATCAACTTCACTTTCATCGTTTGCGGGTGCGTGTTCAGCACCTACGAAACCTATTTCAATTTTATTTTCTATTTTGCCACTAACATCTGTCTTTTCGATTGGTTTTTCACCTGTTATATCACGAATTGCGTTGAATGCAAACACACTGCCTTTTATTGCTTTTTGATACAAACCAACGACAATTGCCATATCGTTTGTGCATCGTTCGTCTTCAACGCCCATTCCACGCATTACCTTTTTTATTTGCTCGGGTGCTTTGAGTTCGCCAAATGCTTCAACAAGTTTTCGAAGGTGTGCTTTTTCCCTTCGCCTTTCGCCTGATGCAATACCGCCTTCACGTGCAATTGCTCTTTGTTCTGCCTTTGTTCGCTTATTTTGAGGAATTAAATTTTCTTGCCCCTTTCTTTTCTTCTTCTCTTCCATACACTTTGCATTTATTCTTTATAGAGTAAAAGAACAACTTCGCCTTTTTCATCTTCTGTTTTGTTGAAGTGATTTTTCATATCCGTTGTTCTCACATCGACAACTTTAAAACCTATCTGTTGCGCTAATTCTTTGCCATCTTCTAAAAGTGGATAAGATTGCGAACCAACTTGTAAAGCAAAGAAACAATCGTGTTTTAATGCTTCAAATACTTTTTCGATAAGCACTTTATAAAACTTATCTCGCCATTCGTTGTAATTTCTCGATGTTGAATGTGATTGAACGCCACCGATATATTCTTCTGTATCGAAATATGGTGGACTTGTCAACGCAAAATCAAATCTTTCTTTGCCTGCTTCATATTTTTCAAATGGCGAACACGTTATTTTTACGCTTTTTTCTTCTTTCGTGCAGTCTTTGAACGTTTCAAATATTTTCAAATCTCCTTCAACTTGTAATGGTGATGCATCAATGCCTTCATAAGTTGATGCACAAGACGCAAGAAAGCCTACAAGACGCCCCCCCCCAACCACTGCAAGGGTCAAGAACTGCACCATTCGTTGTGCAAAACTCATTTATCAAATCTTTTGCAAGTGATGCCGGGAAATCAAGTGGCATCCTTGCCTCGTTAAAAGCAAGTGTACCAGTTAGCATTTTTTGAAATCTATCACCTGTTACAAATCGAAAACGTTCTGCCTTAGTTTTGCCTGAATGAACGTTTTTTAATCCTTCATATGCTGAAAAATTATCGCCACGTGTTACGAATTGCTGTTTATGAAAAGCAAGTGAGTTATAACGAAAATATTCTTTGTTGTAGTGGCAAAACTTAATAAAATCAATCTTTGCCGTGTGCGGTGTGATAAAAGAAAATCCTTGCAGTTTGTCGAATTGCTCTACAACTTCATTTGAGGCTTTTTTTACTGCATCGCAAATCATTGCTTCAACTCTTTCGTCTTTTTCTTCTTCAACTACTTCTGTTGTTTCTTCTTCATCTTCGTTAAATTTATCATTAACAAAAGTATCATTATTGTTGCTGTTGTCAAAAATTGGTAATTCAATGCCTATTTCTTCAAGTTGAAGTTCTTCCCATTGATTGGCTATTGCGTCCCAGTCCCATTTGCCGTAATGTTTATTTTCAATTAAAGTATATGCTTTCAGCGTTTCAATGTCTGTTTCTTTTTCGATAACCTGACAAGGCGCACTTTTATATTTTAATGCTTTGAGTGCTTCATAACGCATATTACCGCCAATAATGATATAATTACCATTTTCGAGTGGATAAACAAGCAACCCACGCTTATTGAGTAATTTAGGATACTTTCTTATATTTGCTTTGAGTAACTTAAATTCTCGTTCAGTCATTTCTCGTGGGTTCTCGGGCAAACCTTCAAGTTGCCCTTTATTCACTTCTAACTTCTCTAAAGATATTTCTACAACGTTATTATCTTCTTTCATCATAATTTATAAACACTTTTGTTTACAAATATACTGATTTTCTTTATATTAGCGTATTTTTTGACAAATAAAAAACCTTCACCACAAATAAAGTGATGAAGGTTAAAGTGCTATAAATAAGTTTCGTTTATTCTTTGAGCGTGTCGATATGATTTTGAACAATCCAATCTGTAAGTTGTCTAATTGCAACGGCTAAATTTGTAGCTGTTCTTTCGTTATATTCTACATCATCTAATAGCGTTACTTTTTGCGTTTCATTAAATTTGCCTTTTTCATAACGAATGACAATGCCCATTTGCTTGTCTGTTGCGACAAACCAGTTGTTCTGTTTAATTGATTTTTGTAAGATATATCTTTCCATTTGCTTTGTGGTTTTATGTTGAAGGGGGGGCGTTTAAATACCCCCCCCCTTTTTGTTTTTACATCAATGCTATTCTTGAAATAACGTTGCTATCTTCATTGTAGAAATTCACATCTTCTTTTGTAAGAATGTCTGTAAATTGTTCATTTCTTATATCTTTTGCAATAAATTCATCATCTGTAAGATTTTCAATTTTTGCTTTTACTTCGTTCATTTCTTTCAAGAACTTTGTAATTTCACTTTCACTTCTTTCATCATCTTTAAGCCATTCTAAAGTTTCATTTATATCTGTATTTTGAAACTCATCTGCATCGCCTTTTGTAAAGATGATAAAGTTGTTGTTTTGCTTATATTGTTCAAAAACATCAATTGCAGAAGTCATACTACCTTTGTATTCATAATTACTTGAACCTTGCTTTGCTTGAATAAGAACTATATCTAAGTTGTGAAGTTCTGCTAATTCTTGTGCTTGTTTGAAGTTTTCAAATCCACAAATTGCGTTGTCTGTATTGTTTACAAAAACGAAATCTAAATTGTTTTCTTTTGCAATGTTTTTTAATTCAGTAGTTGTCATATCTTTATCTTTTTATTTGTTGTGGTTAATATTTCTTTGTTTAAAAGGGGCGGGCGAATTGCTCACCCCTTTTGTTTTTGATTAGTTATTGAAATGCTTGTTATACTTTGCAGTTAAAAATTTTACAAGTAATTTATCTTCTGTGTAAACGTTGTTACCGCTTTCGCCTTGACAAATTGCAATGTAACCTTTTTCTGTTGGTTTTTGAACGTATAAGAAATCTTCATTGCCTGCTCCCTCGAATGTGTAAGGAATGTTTTTGAAGAACTTTATTAACTCTCTTCTCTTTTGTTCTTGATTTGCGTTTCTGTGTAACTCGAATTTTAAAGCAAAACGTTTAGATGCTTTTTCACTTGCTTTACTAAATTCTTCTTTTGTAATGCCTTTGAACATTGCTTTGCGTGCATCGAATTTCAAAGTGTGCCAATTTTCAGTTTTGAAAATGTTAAAGTTTTTTGTTGTCATAGTTGTAAAAGTTTTATTTATTAATGTTTGATTTATTATTACACTACAAAGGTAGTATATTTATCTTGATTATGCAAATTATTTAATCAAAATCTTTCTATTATTTTTGTTTTTAACTATAATTTAACAAATCGAAGTGCATTTATAAGGATTTCACGTGCTAAAGCACTCCTCCTTACTTGTTTCTCTTCTGCTAATTTGTCGATAATGTCAAGTTCTTCTTTCGTCAAATAAACTTGTAGTGAATGTTTCTTTTCTTCTTTGGGGGCGAACTTTCGTCCTCTTACTCCTCCGTGTCCGTTACTTTTCATATCTTTTCTTATTTTAAGTGAATACTACCTCCACGCTGTCATTATTTTATTTTCAATCCATTTTAGAAGCTCGTCTGTAGACTTTGTTATTTTAGCTGGAACTTTAATCTTTCTACTTTTTCTTCCTATTACTCGACAATAATCTTGGAAAAAGATAATTTCTACCGTTTCTTTTCTTGCAAGTTTTTCTAATTCTGAAAACTTAAAAGATGGGACATTTGTAGCGATATTTGCCACCTCTGAATTTAGATAAATTGTTAATTGTTTCATTGCTATTGTAAAAGTTTTATTTGTTATTGTTTTATTTTGACATTGCAAAGATA
>ERZ773045.852-NODE-852-length-14759-cov-8.470892_pt1 | contig 14759 bp, 8 predicted proteins | sample MGYA00580635_ERZ773045 | MGnify/ENA primary metagenome ERZ773045 (study PRJEB29015, sample SAMEA2738115) | human oral metagenome | biome: human oral; feature: human-associated habitat; material: saliva | place: China | collected 2261 ...
ATGGGCAAGACAGTGGGTTTAAACATAAAGATTGACCCGGGTTCTAGCCTCCCGGTGTTCATACAGATTGTAGATGCAGTTAGTAAAGGTGTGGAAAAGGGTGTTATTACCCCCGGCACGCGCCTACCAGCTACGCGCACTTTAGCCGCCAAGCTAGGTGTAGCCACTAATACCGTGGCGAAGGCCTATCGCGAGTTAGAGCGTCACGGAGTGGTGCAGGGACGAGGCCGCTTGGGCACTTATGTGCTTGATCGTGACCAGGCAGCTACCCACCGCGCTGCGGGAGCCTACTCACGCTCTATGAAATCTCTGGGGCACTCACTAGAAGAAGCACAAGACTACCTGGCCTACGCCTGGAGCTAGGACAGGGTTAAAACCAAGGTGCGGGTAAAACGTTGATCCCGCGTGGCTCGCACCTTGATGCGTGATGCTTAAAGCACTACGGCAGTGATTTAAGTGTTACGCATATAAGAAAGGGGCGGATGGTTGCCAACAGGCCATCCGCCCCTTGTTTTATATTCGGGCTACTTGTCAGCGCTAGCGGCGCTAGCAGCCGACTCGCTAGAGTCAGCAGACTCAGCCAAGTCGGCAGAATCGCTGCTGTAGCTAGAATTTGCGCTTAGCTGCGGCTGGGTAACCGAAGCAGGCATACCGGTTACAAAGGCGGCGGCGCTACCAAGCACCCCGCGCATCTCCTCCAGGTAAGAGCTGATCGAGTCACGCTGTGCACGCAGCTCCTCTACCTCACGCTTAGCGGCGGCAGTGAGGGCATCTGCCTGGATCTGTGCATCCAAAATCAGCTGCTCAGCCTCGCTACGGGCACCGGCAATAACCTCTTCAGCGGCGCGGTTAGCGTCAATCTGACGCTTGCGGGCTTCCTCATCGGAGGCGGCGCGCATCTTCTCGGCGCGCTCCATGGCTTCACGCAGACGCTCTTCGGCGTCAGCAGCCTGCTCTTCAGCCTTAGCCACCATAGCTTCAGTAGACTTACGGGCAGCCTCAGCAGCCTCGGCAGCTTCCTTAGCGGTGCTTTCCTTAAGTGCGGCCACCTCAAGAGCGCTGTTTTGACGCAGCTCAGCAGCCTCAGCGCGAGCTGCCTCAGCCTCATCCTTAGCAGCGCGGCGAGTGGTCTCGGCTTCCTTACGGGCCTGGGTCAGCAGTTCCTCAGCCTCAGTATTGGCCTTGTCGGTAACCAGGCGGGCTTCCTTGCGAGCGTTGTTGAGTAGCTCGCGGGCCTGACGCTCAGCGCTGGTGGTTGCCTCCTCGGCGTCGCGGGCAGCCTCATCGCGAGTAGCCGCAGCCTCCTGCTCGGCGCTAACGGTGATCTCGGTAGCTTTCTTGCGGGCGCTAGAAATGGTCAGTTCAGCTTCACGTTGGCTGGTGTTGGTCAGGTTGGTGGCCTCCGTGTTGGCGGCGGTGCGCACCTTGTCTGCCTCACGCTTAGCGGCAGAAACCAGCTCCTGAGCACGGTCTTTAGCGTTAGCCAAGGTAGTGCTGGCTTCATTTTCTGCCTTAGAACGTACTTCTTCAGCTTCCCGGCGAGCATCTGCCAGAGTGGTGGCAGCCTCGGTGGAAGCGCGTTCGGACATTTGCGCCACATTCGTGCGGGTGCGGGTTAGCAGGCTATCTGCCTCGCGGTTGGCCTTTGCCAAAATAGAGGCAGACTGTTCTTCAGCATTGCGTAGCAACTGCTCAATACGTGAGCCCAAGCCAGCGTAAGTGGGCTTGTCACTCTCGCGTAGACGACGCTGTGCTTCTGCTAGCTGTCCGGCTAAAGTCATGGCGCGGTGGTCAAGGCTGGCCACCTCGTTACGCGCTTCCACTAGTTGGCGACTCAGGCTCTCCAAACGCTGGTCCACCTGCAGCCGATCGTAGCCGCGCATGGTGATAGCGAATTCACTGTGGTCCTCAGCCACGTTTAACTCCTCGGTCGTTAAAGCTCGGGGCGAATAGTGCCCACCGTCCAAGCCTAGCGGGTCGCAGCAGGTTTTGCGGCAAATGAGACAGTGCTACCCAGCTCCCCCCTAAGCAAACAAATCAGCCTGTCTCTTAGCATCGGCTCAAGCAAATGTGTAGGCTAGACGCCAAGAATATCTACGCTACGGCTTTAATATCTAGATCCCGCAGAGCGCGGCGCGAACGAGCTCACCCGAGGAGAACCTAAGTGAACAGAATTCTTTCCCTAGTAAAACCCCGAGTGCTAAGCATCGTGCTTATCGTCTTGGGTCTATTGGCGGTGATCTTGGCGGTTGCCTCAGCCACCATCTGGCGTCCTTCGCAGACGGCAGTGGCCACGCTTAAACCGGCAGCCACCACGGCGTACGTTGTTACCGGCGACGGCGTTTTAAACATGGTTGACTCCACTGTCACCATTACTGCCAAGGCTAAAGATGCCAACTCTAGCGTTACCTTGGCGCTGGCTCGCTCTGAGGACGCCCAGGCCTGGCTGGCTAACGACCCCTACACGGAAGTTACCGGCCTAAGCTCCTGGGAAGCCCTATCTGGGCGCACAATTACCGAGCGTTGCAATGTAAAGGCCACCCCCACCGCTAAGGCAACTATCACAGCTAAAGCCACTAGCACTGCTACGGCGTCGGCTAAAGCTACGGCGTCGGCTAAAGCTACGGCTACCTCCAGCGCTAAGGCCACCCCCACCCCTGACGCTAAGGGCTGCATTAAGGCGGTTGCCTCCAATGCTTCCCTAAACGGCTCAGACATGTGGGTGACCTCCAAGACCGGCAAGGGCTCAGTGTCTATCACTTATGATCCCAGCTCCTCTAACTATGTAGTGCTGGCTGCCACCGATGGCAAGCAAGCTGCCCCCACCTTCAGCCTGTCGTGGAAGCGCACCGTAGGCACTCCCTGGTTAATCCCTGGCCTGATCGTAGGCGGTTTGTTGGTAGCCGGCGGGGTGTTCATCTTCATGCTAGATATTCAGATGCGCCACCAGGAGCTGGCCAATGCCCAGCGTCGTCGTCGTCGCCAGGAAGAAGCCGCCGCACGCCTGAACAAGGACCCCAACCGTCCCCTGACCCGCCTGGAGCTGCGTGAAAAGGCTCAGGCGGAGGCCGCCGGTAAGGTCTGGATTGACCCGCGCCGTGACGTGCCCAGCGAAAGTGCTGCCGACGTCGACGCCGACCGCACCATCCCGGCCGCACCCAACCCGATTACTGATTCACGCGGCATCTGGGCCGTCCAGGCTGCTGGGGGAGCGGACCGCGTAGCCGCCGCCCAAGACCAGGTAGCCCCCCAGGAAGGCGACGCCGTGCCGCACCTGCCTGGTACTGCGTTTAATGCCACTGCGTTTACTGGCGCTCCGGTTATGGGAGCTGCTCCGGTTATGGGAGCTAACCCCGCTGGAGCCCCCACTCCGGCGGCTGCAACCCCGGCTGCTGGACAAAGTGCCTTCAGCGCCACCAGCGCCCCGCAGGCTCCGGTTTCTGGGCCTAGTGCCGCCAGCGCAGCGCAAGCCAGCCCGTTTGCTCCGCCCAGCGGCGCTAATACGCCCCAAGCCCGCACTGCGCCAATTGAAGAATCTGCCCTCAGCGCCGCCAGCGCTGCGCACGCGGCAGTTAACCCCTTCGCAGTGCAGCCAGGCACTAACCCCTTTGGGCCTAAGTACTCCAGCATCTTTGATGAGCCAGCCTCGGCCCTCAGCCCCACTCCGGCTGCTGGTAATGCCGCCTTGGCAATGGAGCGCTCAGGTGCTTCAACGGACGTATTTGAGCCCATTAACGAGCCAGTGATCTCTGCCCCCAGCGCGGCCAGCAGCTCCAGCGCAAACAGCGCCACTCCGGCGATGGGCCAAGCTCAGCTAGCAAGCGCCCCTAGCGCCGACAGTGCCCCTAGCGGCACCAGCGCGGCTAGTGGTGCCAGCGCAGAAAGCGCCCCTAGCGCCGACAGTGCGAGCGCACCCACCCCGGAGCAGGCAGATGAGCCTAAGCGCGAAGACGTGGCTAAGGAGGAAAACTAAAATGAATTTGACTCGACGCGGCGCCCTAGGCGCCCTGGTAACCACGGCTGCCGGTTTGGGTCTAAGCGCCTGCGGCCAGGAACTACCCAAGCCTCAGCCACCTAAAGCTGATGCCACGGCTAAGCCGGTGCTTGACTCTACGCGCCTAGAAACCATTTTGAAGCGCATCCAAACTGGGCTTACCGCCGCCGATAAAGACCGTGACCCGGCCAAGCTGGTTGGCTACCTAAACGGCCCGGCGCTGCGCCTGCGCACAGCTAACTACAAGCTGGTTAAAGCCGGCGGAGGCTCTGTGGCTACGCTCAACACCAATGCGCGTATGTCTGCGGTGGGCGCTACCTCTGCTTTCCCACGCACTGCTATCAGCGTCTCTGCCATCAGCGGAAAGAACAACTCGCCACTACTGCTGGTGCTGGACCAACAAGATGCCCGCAGTAACTATGAGATGTGGGCTTGGGTGCGCCTATTTGCCGGCGCCAAGATCCCGGCAACTGCCGGTCCGGCCGTGGGCTCAGCCCAGATCGAGGCAGACTCCACCCAGTTCCTGTTCTCACCTAGTAAGGCCATGGCCGCCTATGTGGAGGCTCTAAACAAGCCCGATTCGGCTAACGGTAAGGCTTTCCCCGACGATGGCCTGCGCAAGCTAGTAGCCTCCGAGCGGGCTGTAGCCAGCCAGGTAAAGGATGCCGGTAGCATCACGGTTAGCGTTAGCGCTGGTAACGACGGTTTCCGTGGCCTAGTAACCAGCGACAATGGGGCTATTGCGGTAGGTTCACTGAGCTTTACCACCACCTACCAGCGCACCTCTGCCAAGAGCACCATTACGGTCTCTGAGCAGTTGGCCGCCTATATGGGTGGAAATAAAGAAGTCACCAGTAAAGTGATGGCTACCTACGAGGCTATGGTGGCCTTCTACCTGCCTCCCAAGGGTGCTAAAGCTAAGGTGCCCACCGCCCTGGGAACCGGCGTGGTACTCACTTCAGTGACCCGTGACGACTCCAACCCGCCTAAGTAAGGAAGTAATCCATGTCGATGTTTGGTGCTGTTGACCTATCCACCCTAGCGCCCTCAAAAGGCGCAGCTAGTGGGGCTGGTAGCGAGGGGGCGGCTGCCCCCGGCGTGGCTGATAGCGGGGTAATCGACTCGCCATTAGTGATTGACGTTGACGTCACCAACTTTGAGGACGCTGTAAAGCGCTCTATGCAGGTGCCGGTAGTAATTTCACTATGGTCACCGCGCAGTCAGGTTTCTGCTGAAGTTAACACTGCGCTTGAGTCGCTAGCAGCCCGCTATCAGGGCCGCTTCCAGCTGGCCCGGGTGGATGTTGATGCTAACGCCAAAATCGCTGAGCTGTTTGCTGCCCAAAGCGTACCCAGTGTGGTAGCTGTGCTGGGTGGTCAGCCTGTGCCTCTATTCCAGGGCCAGGCCAGCGCCCAACAGCTAGAGCAGATCTTTGAGCAGGTTATGCAGATGGCTCAGGCTAACGGCATAACTGGCCGGGTACGCCTAGATGCGGCGCCGGTAGCGCCAAGTGAACCGGTTGAAACTGAGGTGCAGCGTTTAGGACGCGAGGCTATTGAGGCCGGCGACTACGCCAAGGCCCAAACTATCTACGAGCACGCCCTGGTTAACGAACCAGCCAATGATGAGCTACGCCTAGCCCTAGAGCAGGTTAAGCTGCTCCAGCGCGTAGAAGGCGCGGATCTAGACGGCGATCTAGCTGCCTCAGACCAGCCTGAAGCCACCTGGCGTCAGCTACTAGCTGGGGCCGACGCCGCCCTGGCTATGGGCGATGTTGAGGGCACTTTGGCGCGTGGTCTAGAGGCTGTACGTCGTAGCTCTGGCGATGAGCGTGACCAGGCCCGTGTGCGCCTGCTAGAGCTGTTTGAGCTAATTGGCACTACCGACCCGCGCGTGGGTAAAACCCGCCGCGCACTAGCGTCGCTGCTGTACTAAAATCCAATACTGAAGTTGGGGGTCTGCTTTGCAGGCCCCCAATTGCTTGGTTAGCCGCTAATACAAACACACTGACGCGTTAAAAAACCACTAGCAGCTAAACTTGTGGGGCCAGTTCCTAGGAACTGGCCCCACAGTTATAGATCAGCTTGCAGAGCTAATCAGGCGATCGGTTCACTCTTGATCTTCCACACCTCGCGAGCGTAGTCGCTGATGGTACGGTCAGAGGAGAAGCGGCCAGAGCGGGTGATGTTTACCCACACCTTACGGTTCCAACCCAGCGGGTCGGCGTCGTGGTCGTGGGCCATGCGGTCCTTGGCCTCGCGGTAAGCGGCGAAGTCACCCAGCACGTAGTAGACGTCAGCCGGCTCGTAGGAGGGCTCTAGCAGGCTGCGGCGCAGGTCGTAGAACCAGCCTGAACCGTTGTCGTCCAGGGTGCCGTCCACCAGTGCGTCTAGCACTCGACGCAGGCCAGGAACGTTGTCCATGTGCCAGCGCGGGTCGTAGTCGCGCTTGAGGGCGGGTAGCTCATCCTCGGTAGCACCGAAGATGTAGGCGTTCTCGTCACCGACGGCGTCGAGGATCTCTACGTTGGCGCCGTCGAGGGTACCCATGGTCAGTGCACCGTTCATCATGAACTTCATGTTGGAGGTGCCCGAAGCTTCCTTACCGGCCATGGAGATCTGCTCAGAGACGTCCGCAGCAGGAATGATGTGCTCGGCGGGGGAGACGTTGTAGTTGTGAACGAAGACCACCTTGATGGTTTCGTTTACATCGCTGTCGTTGTTAACCAGCTCAGCAATGGTGTTGATGAGCTTGATGATGGCCTTGGCGCGGATGTAACCGGGGGCAGCCTTAGCGCCGAAGATGAATACGCGCTTGGGTACCTGCAGGCTCGGGTCCTGCTTCATGCGGAAGTACAGGTCCAGGATGTAGAAGGCGTTGAGCAGCTGACGCTTGTACTCGTGCAGACGCTTGATCTGTACGTCGTAGATGGCCTCAGGGTCAATCTCGATGCCTTCACGCTCAGCGATCCAGTTGGCGAAGTCGGCCTTGTTGGCGGCCTTGATTTCGCCTAGGCGACGGTAGATGTCGTCGTTGCCGGCGCTGGTGTACTCGCTTAGTACGCTTAGGTCCTTAACCCACTCGTCAGAGCCGGTTACCTCATCTAGCAGGGCGGCCAGACGGGGGTTGCACTGCTTGAGCCAGCGACGCGGGGTGACACCGTTGGTCTTGTTGTTGAAGCGCTCGGGCCAGATGGCGTACCACTGGGCCAGGGTGTCGCGCTTGAGGATCTCGGTGTGCAGGGCGGCCACACCGTTGATCGAGTAGGAGGCATAGCAGGCGATCCAAGCCATGTGGGCGCGGCCGCCGGAAATCGGGGCCAGGTAGTCGATGGTGCCCTGGTCGAGGCCGCGCTCGGCCATGTCTAGGCGGAAGCGACGATCGATCTCACGCACGATCTCAGCGATACGCGGGAAGATGCGGTCAAAGATACCCATCTCCCAGGTTTCCAGGGCCTCAGCCAGCACGGTGTGGTTGGTGTAGGCGAAGGTCTTGGTGACTACCTCCCAGGCCTCTTCCCAGCCCATGCCGTAGTTGTCTAGCAGTATACGCATCAGCTCGGGGATGGCCAGCACCGGGTGGGTGTCGTTGAGCTGGATGGCGTTGAAGTCGCTTAGGCCGCGTAGGTCGGTGCCGTGCTGCTCAATGTAGTTGGCCACAATGTCCTGCAGTGAAGCAGAGCAGAAGAAGTACTGCTGACGTACGCGCAGCACCTTGCCTTCGTAGGTGGTGTCGTTGGGGTAGAGCACACGGGAGATGTCCATGACGCGCTCACGCTCAACAATGGCGTCAGTGAAGCGCTGGGAGTTGAAGGCGTCGTAGTCGAACTCTTCTAGCGGTTCGGCCTTCCACAGGCGCAGGGTGTTAACGTTCTTGGTGCCATAGCCGGTGATGGGCATGTCGTAAGGAATGGCGCGCACGGTCATGTCGGCGTAGGACACTAGGCGCTGTTCCTCTTGGCGACGCACGATGAAGGGGTAGCCCTCTTCCATCCAGGAGTCGGGGTGCTCGGTCTGGAAGCCGTTTTCAAACAGCTGCTTGAACAGGCCGTAACGGTACAAAATACCGTAGCCGTATACGGGCAGGTCTAGGGTGGCGCAGGAGTCTAGGAAACAGGCGGCTAGACGGCCTAGACCACCGTTACCTAGAGCGGCGTCGGGCTCTTCTTCCAGGACCTCAGATAGGTTCTGGCCGAAGGCGTTGAGGGAGGTACGAGCCTGCTCAACTAGACCCAGGTTGGAAAGGTTGTTTAGTAGGGCGCGACCCATTAGGAACTCGGCGGAGAAGTAGTGTTCCATGCGGCCGGCCTTGTAAGTGCGGTCGGTAGATGCCCAGTCGTCAGCGATGTGATCGACGACGGCGGCCGACAGGCCCGTCCAAACTTCCTGCGGGGTGGATGCCTTAGCGGGGCGCCCAGAAACGGCGCGTACCTGAGAAACGACTGCGTTGGACCAAGTGTCGGTCATAGCCTCAGCTTTCGACTAAGCAGTCTTGCTTGTCAAAAGGTATCTAAAGCAAACAAGCTGCAACGGGTATTAGTTCTGTTTTACGTGACTTATTAAGCACTGTCGAGACATTTTACTGTGAGAATGCCGGTCTAGTGCATTAGGCCTCAAACAAAACGTGATACAAACCTAGCAAATGTGCAGCTAGTAGAGCTAGGTGGGGTTGCATATAGGGCTTTAGACCCAAGTTATCTTATAGTGAAACTAGACACTAGATGCAAATCATAAAAACGCCGCTGGCCGCCGCTAACGGTTTTGTTAGCGGCGGCCAGCGGGTTTAGCTAGACTCAGTCAGCTACCGGACGCAGGAAGATAGCGCCCAGCGGAGGCACGCGCAGACGCACCGAAGCGCTCTGGCCGTCCCAGGGCAGCTCCTCAGCCTCAAGCACGCCGGGGTTGGTAACCCCAGAGCCGGCGTAGTCCTCAGAGTCGGTGTTGAGTACTTCCTCCCACTTGCCGGGGAAGGGCAGACCCACGCGGTAGCCCTCGTGGGGGTTACCAGCAAAGTTCACGATGCAGGCGATTAGGTCCTTGCGGCCCTCAGCGTCCTTCCCCTTACGCAGGTAGGTAATGACGTTGTGGTCGCCATCGTTAGCGTTGATCCACTCAAAACCGTGGTAGGTGAAATCCTCGGTCCACAGTGCCGGGGTGGCCTTGTATAGCGCGTTGAGGTCGGTGATCAGGCGCTTGATACCGGCGTGGTCTGGGTTCTCCAACAGCCACCAGTCCAGGGAGTTGTCAGCGTTCCACTCAACCCCCTGACCAAATTCCTGCCCCATGAACAGTAGCTGCTTGCCGGGGTGAGACCACATGTAGGCGTACAGGGCGCGCAGGTTGGCGCGCTTTTGCCAGTCGTCACCAGGCATCTTGGCGATCAGTGAGCCCTTACCGTGGACTACCTCGTCGTGGCTGAGCGGCAAAATGAACTGCTCAGAGAAGGCGTAGACCAGGGAGAAGGTCAGCTCGCCGTGGTGCCAACGGCGGTTAACCGGGTCTTCAGCCATGTAACGCAGGGTGTCGTTCATCCACCCCATGTTCCACTTGAGGCCAAAGCCCAGACCACCCTGATCGGTGGGGGAGGTAACACCCGGCCAAGCGGTGGATTCCTCGGCGCACATGATGATGCCCGGGTGCTTGCGGTAAGCAGTGGCGTTGGCTTCCTGCAGGAAGCTGATAGCTTCAAGGTTCTCGCGACCACCGTACTGGTTGGGGCGCCACTGGCCGTCGTTACGCGAGTAGTCCAGGTAAAGCATGGAAGCCACGGCGTCCACGCGCAGGCCATCTACGTGGAACTCTTCTAGCCAGTACAGGGCGTTGGCAACCAGGAAGTTGCGCACCTCGCGGCGGCCGAAGTTGAACACGTAGGTACCCCAGTCGGGGTGCTCGCCACGCAGCGGGTCGGGGTCTTCGTACAGCGCGGTGCCGTCGAAGCGAGCCAGGGCGAAGTCATCCTTGGGGAAGTGGGCCGGTACCCAGTCCAGGATTACCCCGATGCCGGCCTGGTGTAGCTGGTCTACCAGGTAGCGGAAGTCGTCAGGGGTACCGAAACGGGCGGTGGGGGCGTAGTAGGAGGAAACCTGGTAACCCCAAGAGCCACCGAAGGGGTGCTCGGCTACCGGCATGAACTCCACGTGGGTGAAGCCGGTTTCCTTCAGGTAGGGGATCAGTTCGTCAGCTAGGCCACGGTAGCCCAGACCCTGACGCCAAGAACCCACGTGCACCTCGTAGATGCTCATGGGGGAGTTGTGCGGGTCGCGCTGGGGGCGCTGCTCCATCCACTCCTGGTCCTGCCACTGGTGGAACTCGTCGGTAACTACCGAGGCGGTGGCCGGGGGGATTTCGGTGGCGCGAGCTAGCGGGTCAGCCTTCTGCTTCCAAGAGCCGTCGTGGTGGCAGATCTCGAACTTGTAGCGGGCACCGACGCCGACGCCGGGCACGAACAGTTCCCACACGCCACAGGCACCTAGCGAACGCATGGCGGTGGCGCTGCCATCCCAGTAGTTGAAGTCACCAACTACGCGCACAGCGCGAGCGTTGGGGGCCCAAACTGAGAAGGCCACACCGCTAACTTCACCCATCGGACCGGAGAAGTGCTTGATGTGAGCACCTAGTACCTTCCACAGTTCTTCGTGGCGGCCTTCACCGATCAGGTAGGTGTCAATGTCACCTAGGGTGGGTAGGAAGCGGTAGGGGTCGTCGGCTTCTACCACCTGGTCACCATAGGTGGCCTTAACGCGGTAGTCGGGCACCTCGTTGCCAGGTAGGACTGCTAGCCAGATACCGTCCCGTTCGTGGACGGCCGGGTAGGTGCCGTTTTCGGTTACGATCTCGACGGCGTCAGCCAGGTGGCGCACGGTACGGATGGTAACGCCGTGCTCGCCGGGGTGGCCGCCTAGGACCTCATGGGGGTTGTAGTGACGGCCATAAGCAATGTCGCTAAGTACCCAGGAGTCAACAGGTACCGCTAGTGCTAAGGCGTCATGCGCTGTGTTGTCACTCATAAACATATCCTCCCATGTTTTTGGGTTGTGTGCGTCACCATTCGTCCCAGATCATCCAGGGGAATGTGGGCCCATGTCGGGCGGTGCGTGAGCTCATAGACGAGCTCATAAACGGTCTTTAACAGCAGCTCCACTGTCAAGACCTGGTCTTGGAAAGCAGTCGTTTCCGGCTGCGTTAAGGGGTGGGTAGCAGGAACATGGTTGCAGGTTAGGCTGGTAATTTCCTGGCGGTAAGCCATAAAGAATTTTTCCACCAAAGCGTCGCAACTGTGCTCACTTATGCCAGCCGTAGCTAAGGCATAGCTAAAAGAGCGAGCCATGGAAGCCAGATCACGTTCCAAAGGCGCTAAGGACAGTTGCTCACTGTCAGTGCGTAGCGGCTCGCCTTCAAAATCAACCACATGCCAGTTCGCAGAGCGTAAGCCGCCAGGCGAGTGCGCGTCGGCTGCAGATACCAGCAGTTGACCTAGGTGATAGTCACCGTGAATGGCTTGCAAAGTCACGGCCTGGCTAATTTCAGCTAGTAGCGGCTCTAGCACAGTTTCTAGCTGTTGGCTCAGGGTGCGGGCGTGGCTAGTTTGCTCAGGGTCAAGCGGGCTGGCTGCCAGTAGCGTCTGCAGCTGCTCAGTTAACGCAGCTAGACGCTGACGCGCCAGAGCGACGTAGTTAGTTTGGCTTTGGGTGCCTAGGCTATGGGCCAGACAAGCGTGCATTTGCGCGGTTAATTTACCCAGCTGCTCGGGCACTGTCAGGCTAAGCGGCTGCCCAGGTGGGGCTTGGCGCAGCTGCTCTACGTAGTATTCAAAGCCATCGCGGGCCCCGGCAATAAATTGGTGCCCCACCGCCACTACTACTTGCGGCGCGGATGGCTTGGTTAGGGCCTCAGCGTCAGAGCTTGCTTGGTTTGCGCTCGCGTCACTTGTCGCCGACAGCGCAAAGGGCCAGGTCAAGGTGGGGGCTAGTACCAGCGTGGGGGCGGCGTCGAAATCAGCTAAGGCACGCGCTAACAGGCATTCACGGTTAGCGCCAGGGTATAGGCGGCGCAGTACTTTAGCGATAACTTTTCCCTGCGCGGTGGAGAGCACCACAGAGGTGTTGGACTGCTCGCGGGCGCTGTCATCAATCACGCTCACCTCAAAGCCGGTTAAAGCCTGCCAGGTGGCATCCAAAGTGCAGGCCTCGCTTAGCCAAGCTAGGCGCCCGTCGCATTCAAAGCTTGCCTGCCAGCCACTAGTGGGCGCCTGCCAAGCCAGCTTGATGGGCACACTCAGGGCGGCGCCGTCGTCAAGTAAGAAGAAATACCAACGTAAGGTGTCGCCTGAGTCAAGCACCTGAAAACTTACCTGGACATTGTCAGGCAGCAAGGTGCCCCAGCGCTGGGTAGCGAAAACCGGACGCAGTAGGTTAGCTAACTGCGCCGGTTCGGGCCAAGTTGGGACACTCATCACTGATCGTTACAGGCGGGTGATGTTAAATACGTGAGCGAAACGCCCCTCGTGGGGGTCTAGGCGCACGTAGTTAGAACCAGACCAGTAGTACTCGCCGCCGTTTAGCTCATCGACGGCCTTAACTACCGGGCGTGAACCATCAGCGTTGCCGGGCAGACCCAGGGCAGGCAGGTTCAGTAGCACTTCACCCTCAACCGTGTTGTAGGGGTCAAGGTTAACCACAGTGAGCACAATGTCTTCACGGCCGTCCAAAGACTCTTCGGCTCGTACCCGCTTGGAGTAGGCGATCAGAGAATCATTAGTGGTGGCGTGGAAGGTGATGTCACGCAGCTGAGCCAAAGCCGGGTGCTGGTGGCGGATCCGGTTTAGGTCAGTTAGTAGCTGTTCAATGCCGTTAGCCCGGGCCGCCTCGAAGTTGCGGGGCTTGTACTCGTACTTCTCGTTGTCGATCTGCTCCTCATAGCCCGGACGCGGTACCGACTCGGCCAGCTCGTAGCCGCTGTAGATACCCCAGGTGGGGCTGAGCGTGGCTGCTAGCACTGCACGCAGCTTAAAGGCGCCCTCCTTACCCCAGGTCATAAACGGGGTCAGGATGTCGTGAGTGGTGGGCCAGAAGGCTGGACGTAGCACGTGGGCGGTGTCGCGGCTGAGCTCGTACAGGTACTGCTCTAGCTCCCACTTGGCGTTACGCCAGGCGTAGTAGGTGTAGGACTGCTGGAAGCCGATCATGCCCAAGGTACGCATCATGGCGGGCTTAGTGAAAGCCTCCGCCAGGAAGAATACGTCGGGGTATTCCTGGCCGATCTGCTTAATTAGCCTCTGCCAGAAAGCTAGCGGCTTAGTGTGGGGGTTATCCACGCGGAAAATCTTTACCCCGTGGTTAATCCAGGTGACTACTACGTCATAAATTGCCTGGTAAATACCCTCAGGGTCATTGTCGAAGTTAAGCGGGTAAATGTCCTGATACTTCTTAGGCGGGTTTTCAGCGTAAGCAATTGAACCGTCTGCCAATACCGTGAACCATTCAGGGTGTTCCTTCACCCAGGGGTGGTCGGGAGAGCACTGTAGAGCCAGGTCTAGGGCTACTTCCATGCCCAGCTGTCCGGCACGCTCTACCAGCGCGTCAAAGTCAGCAAAAGTACCCAGGTCGGGGTGGATGGCGTCGTGCCCACCGGCGTCGGAACCAATACCGTAGGGGGAGCCCGGGTCTCCAGGCAGAGCGGTAAGGGTGTTGTTCTTACCCTTACGGTTGGTGTAGCCAATGGGGGAAACCGGGGTCAGGTAGAGCACGTCAAAGCCCATGGCAGCAATGCGGTCTAGCTGCTGGGTGGCGCTAGCCAAAGTACCCGAAACCCACTTTTCGCCGTCGAAGTAGGCCCCCAGCGAGCGCGGGAAGATCTCATACCAGGAGCCAAATAGGGCCCGCTGGCGGTCCACCTGTAGCGGGTAGGTGGCGGAGGGGGAAACCATGTCGCGCAGCGGCAGGGCGGCTAGTTCGTTTTGTACCGAAATGTTTAGTCCGGCGTCTAGACGTTCATAGGGGTTGCGTGAGGTGTCACGTAGCACGGAGGCGGCATAGTTGAGGGTGTTGATGCCACCCTTGCGGCGGGTAGGTACCTCGGCTGCGCGTAGCAGTAGGCGGGCGCCTTCTTCCAGCATTAGTTCGACGTCGACGCCGGCATGCACCTTGAGCGTGGCGTCATGCTTCCAGGTGGCGTAAGGGTCAGACCAGCCCTCAACCCTAAAGCTCCAGGCGCCGGGCTCGTCGGGAGTTAGGCGAGCCTCGTAGCGGTTAAGGCCCATGGCGATTTCGTACATGTTGGCGCGCGGGCCGTCAGTGCCGTCAGGACGCACCAAAATGGCGGTGGCGGCAAAAGCATCGTGACCTTCACGGAAAACTGTGGCGCGAATCGGAATGGTTTCGCCTACAACAGCCTTTGTAGGCCAGCGCCCATCTTCAATGACGGGAAATACTTCAGTTACAGGAATGCGACCGATAAAAGAAAATTCGGCAGGGCGCGGCGTGGCTGTCATGTCACTACAGTAACCTAGCTCACGGAGCATTGCCACCTGCAATATTAAAAAATAATGGCCCCATCCCAAAGGGACAGAGCCATACTTTAAAGCCTTAGCTACGCGCTCAGATGTTGCGGGTAACCTTGCCGGCCTTTAGGCAAGAAGTGCACACGTTTAGACGCTTAGGGGCGCCATTAACGAGCGCACGAACGCGCTGAATGTTGGGGTTCCACCGGCGGTTGGTCCGCACGTGGGAGTGCGAGACGCTCTTGCCGAAGATGGGGCCCTTGCCGCA
>ERZ773045.858-NODE-858-length-14685-cov-4.675188_pt1 | contig 14685 bp, 12 predicted proteins | sample MGYA00580635_ERZ773045 | MGnify/ENA primary metagenome ERZ773045 (study PRJEB29015, sample SAMEA2738115) | human oral metagenome | biome: human oral; feature: human-associated habitat; material: saliva | place: China | collected 2261 ...
CATTTGATGGTCCCTTTGAGGCCTGCTTCAAAGTTGGTAAACTCTGGCTTCCATCCTAGTTCATCACGAAGTTTGCTAGCATCGATGGCATAGCGGAGGTCGTGACCAGCTCGATCTGTCACGTGGTCATAAGCGTCAGCAGGTTGCCCCATTTCCTTGAGGATGAGTTCCAAGACTTCCTTATTATTCTTCTCACCATCCGCACCAATCAAGTAGGTTTCACCGATTTGACCCTTGGTCAGAATCGTCCAAACACCTGATGAATGGTCATTGGTGTGGATCCAGTCACGGACGTTTTTACCTTCACCGTAGAGTTTTGGCTTGATACCGCTCAGGATATTGGTGATTTGGCGCGGAATGAACTTCTCGATATGCTGGTAAGGACCATAGTTGTTTGAACAGTTCGAAATAGTCGCTTTGACACCAAATGAGCGCACCCAAGCTTTGACAATCAGATCTGAAGCTGCTTTAGTTGATGAGTAAGGCGAGCTGGGATTGTACTTGGTTTCAGCCGTAAATTTCTCACCTGGACCTTCTCCATGACCTGGCAAATCTTCTCGCAGAGGTAGGTCACCATAGACTTCGTCAGTTGACACATGGTGGAAACGAAGGTCGTATTTACGAGCTGCTTCCAAAAGAGTGTAAGTCCCAATGAAGTTGGTGTGGATAAATGGACTCGGATCATTGAGCGAGTTGTCATTATGGCTTTCTGCCGCATAGTGAACAATGGCATCTGCTTGAGCAGCTAGCTTATCGACCAAGGTTGCATCTGCAATATCTCCAACAACCAACTCAACACGATCACCTAAAATTGCTTCAATATTGGCACGATTACCCGCATAAGTCAGCTTGTCCAGCACTGTCACATGGACATCTGGGAAGTTGTTATAGACATAATGAACAAAGTTAGAACCGATAAAACCAGCCCCACCTGTCACGATGATATTTTTGTATTCAGTCATTTTTATTCCCTAATTTTTTTACAAATCTTCTTTTCTTAGTGGTTTGACATCCTTAAGCAGTGGATGATGTTTATCTGCTTCCGAAACTTCTGCTTCTGCTAGGTTTTCCCACTGGATGCCCAAAGCTGGGTCTGCATAGTTGACAAAAGCATATTTAGGCTTGAGTTCAAGTGCCCAGTAGTCATTGACCAGATAGCTATAAGAAACTGTATCCGAGAGGACTTGGAAACCATTGGCTACGCCACGAGGGACAAAGATTCCCTTACTTGCATCAATCTCGGTCTGATAAACATTTCCAAAAGTCTCACCTTCACGTAGGTCAACCCAAGAACCCAGAACCTTGCCACCATCTGCTACTGAGATATACTTGTCCCAAGGTTCAGCATGGAGACCTCGAAGAACATTTTTGCGAGAAAAGCTGACGTTGTTTTGCAGTTTTCCTTCAGCAAAGAAGCTTTCAGGAAAACCAAGCGGTAGCATCTTTTCTTTCTGAAAATTTTCCTTAAACCAGCCACGATTGTCACCATGAACCGGAATGTCGAACTCTAACAAACCTGGAATGGCATCAATCTTGTGCACTGCAAGTGTTTTGCCGAAAAAATTATCTGTCATCTAGATTTCTCCAATCAAACGGAGCAAGTATTGCCCGTATTCATTCTTCTTGAGAGGTTGCGCCAACTTCAGCACATCTTCGCGGCTGATATAACCCATTCGGTAGGCAATTTCTTCCAGATTGGCAACCTGAACATTTTGCATCCTTTGAACCGTTTCGATATATTGGGAGGCCTCTAACAGGCTCTCATGCGTCCCTGTATCCAGCCAGGCAAAACCACGCCCCATAACTTCAACTGACAAATCCCCACGCTTCAAATAAGCATTGTTAACATCTGTGATTTCCAACTCGCCACGAGCACTCGGTTTTATCTGTTTGGCAATCTCCACAACATCATTATCATAGAAATAAAGACCTGTCACTGCATAGTTAGAGCGAGGATTCTCCGGTTTTTCTTCAATGGAAATGGCATTCATGTCTGTATCAAACTCGACCACACCAAAACGCTCTGGATCCTTCACTTGGTAGCCAAAAACAGTCGCACCCTTCTCTTTCTTGGCTGCCTTTTGAAGCATTCTGCTCAAACCAGGTCCATGATAGATATTATCGCCTAAAATCAAGGCAACACTATCGTCACCGATAAATTCTTCACCAATAAGAAAAGCCTGAGCAAGTCCATCTGGACTTGGCTGTTCCGCATAAGAAAGTTTAATCCCAAATTCGGAACCATCCAAGAGCAAGTCCTTAAAGCGGGGCAAATCCTGTGGTGTTGAGATGATCAAAATGTCCTTAATCCCAGCCAACATCAAGGTTGACAAAGGATAGTAAATCATGGGTTTATCATAAACCGGCATCAGCTGTTTTGACGCAGCTCGAGTAAGTGGGTACAGTCGGGTACCTGAACCACCCGCAAGAATAATACCTTTCATAATAGATTTCCTTTCTGGCTAATTACCTATCCTATATTCTATTTCATTTTGTCCCAAATTCTCTAAGGAATTTACTTCAATTTGGATAAGGCAGCTTTTAAATAGGCTCCGTCTCGAAGAGCAGCTCCAACTTTCCTAGCTTGTTCTGAAAGTTCCTTGTAGTCTTGAAGTGTCAAATCATCTAGTACTTTTTGGAGGTCGTGTAGAGAATCAACTGCAATACCACATTGCTTGTCTAGTACCAAATGTGTGAGAGCCGACCCTTTCCAGACTATTAGGGGAAAACCTGAAGCTAAGTAGAGAGAGGCCTTGTGCGAGTTGTTAAAGCGTAGGTAGTTTCCGTAAGAACCTTGGCAGGTTTCTGAGCTGTCTCCGTCCCAGACCAAACCAAAACTACCTTCAAGAGCAGCTGGGAGGTCATCCGGCATAAAGGAACCAAAGTAGGTGGTGTTTTTCAATGCACGACTTTCATCATAGCCCACTCCATACAAGTTATAGGCTGGTTGTTCTGGTAAATTATAAAGATAACCTGACTTTGCAGGGTTCAAATTTCCAGCTACGATAATAGGCTGGTCTTTTTGGAGATTTGGTTTTTCAGCAAAGTTTGGAATCAGATAGTCAAAAATCTCCAAGCTAACCATTTTATCTGCTGGCACTCCTTGACCTACCAGAACTTTCTTCATGATATCGTTATGAACGATAATGCCATCCACTGACATCAAAGCTTTCTTTTCCTGGAAGTAATTTCTCACTTTATGACGGAATTTTACTTCTGAACCTGCTGCATGACGCAAGGTTTCAATATCATGGATCAACAGATAGAATTTTGCTCCTCTTTTTTGCGCCTGCTTGATGAGTTGTGAGATGAAAAATGTATGGTGGATAATAGGGAACTGAATCACCAATTCATCTCCAGCTCCCAACTGATCAAACACAGACTTGGTCGCACGATATTTGTGTTGTTGAGCTTTAAAGAAATTCATCTTATACCAATTCTCAACCTTGAGCTCCAAGCCCTCATAACCCTCTGAGATTAGAATAGCTTCCACGTCATTTCGTGCCTTACTCCCTGCATTCTTTTCGTGTGCATTATGCAGAAATGAATCTTTCAGATAATATTTCACCTTTTCTCCCCTTTATCCGTGATGTTCTTAGATACTCCCTAGTTCTTCTTCTACCACATCCAATGCACGTTCAACAGTCACGTGCATATCATAGTATTTATAATCTGCCAAGCGACCACAGAAGATAACGTGGCCATTTTTCTCAGCTTCTGCTAGATACTGCTCATAAATAGCATTGTTTTTGGCATCATTGATTGGATAGTAAGGTTCATCTCCTCTTTTCCAATCTGCTGGATATTCTCGAGTAATAACCGTCTTGTCCTGAGTCCCAAACTCAAAATGTTTGTGTTCGATGATACGCGTATAAGGAATATCACGTTCAGTATAGTTGACTACAGCATTTCCTTGATAATTTTCTTGATCCAGAATCTCATGCTCAAAACGGAGACTGCGATACTCAAGTTCACCAAACTTGTAGTCAAAGAACTGGTCAATCATCCCTGTGAAGACAATCTTAGTTGCTGAAGCCTCCAAGTTCTCCCGATCAGCAAAGAAATCTGTATTAAGCTCTACTTCGATTCCTTCCAACAACTTTTCGATGATGACATTGTAACCACCAATTGGAATCCCTTGGTAACGGTCGTTGAAATAATTATTGTCATAAGTCAATCGAACTGGTAAACGCTTGATGATAAAGGGTGGTAGTTCAGTAGCAGAACGCCCCCATTGCTTTTCGGTGTAACCCTTGATTAGCTTTTCATAGACATCCGTACCAATCAACTTAATGGCTTGTTCCTCTAAGTTTTTAGGCTCAACATCTTGCATGTGTGTCGTCTGCTCAGCAATTTTGTCCTTGACTTCTTGGGGTGTCTTTGTCCCCCACAAAGCATAGAAAGTATTCATGTTAAAAGGCAGATTGTAAAGATGTCCTTGATAGTTGGCAATAGGAGAATTGATGTAATTGTTAAACTCCGCAAACTGATTGACATAATCCCAGACCTTTTTATTGGATGTATGGAAGATGTGAGCCCCATACTTGTGGACATTGATTCCTTCAACAGATTGGCAATAGATATTCCCACCAATGTGTTCTCGTTTATCAATCACCTTCACCTTCTTGCCGCGTTTGTTAGCTTCGTAGGCAAAGATCGCACCTGACAAGCCAGCACCGACAATCAAATAATCGTACATAAAATCTCCTTATTTCTTTAAAACACTTTTTAGTTCTTGAAAATCCAAGACACGTAAGATCAAAACCAAGCCACCGTAGACTAGGAAGCCAAGGACAGCATAAATCAAGACATTCACAACAGATGAGAAGTGCATGAAAACTTGCACAGAATACAAGGCGCCGTACATCAGTAGTGCTGCTAGAAGTATTTTTAGCATGGACGGTAGAATCTTGACCTCTTTTAGATACGAACGTGTAAAGTAGAGTTGGATCAGCCAGACCAAACCTTCAGTCGCAACAGATACAATTGAAGCTCCAATATAGCCCAGAGGCGGGATCAAGAGGAGATTCAAGCCCACACTAAAAACAGCTGGAATAGTTGTTGATAGCATAAATTCACGATTCTTATTGTGAGGAATCAAGATTTGAATTCCCATGATATTTGTCCAGCCAATAAAGAACATTCTAAAGACCATGATGGCAATCGCATAGCGAGCATCTTGGAAGTCTTGCCCTAGGAAAAAATTGACAAAATCTTTGTTAACAATTAAAATCCCCGCAATCATCGGGAAGATGACCAAGTTATACACTAAGAAAGACATTTCATGTAACTTGTTAACCGCCTTTTGATTGCCTGATGAAAGGAGATTAGAGACCCGAGGCAACATGACACTACCTAGGGACGTTACCAAGGTCAACAAAATATTCAATAATTTCAAGGCTTGATCATAGATTCCAACATCCTTAGTCGAAGACAAGGCACCTAGCATCGTGCGATCTAGCGTGATGTAGAGTGAAATGGCAATCTGTGGCAGAAACAAGAGAATGACTGGTTTGATATGCTCTTTGGCATAGGCTATATCCAGATGTGGCTTGCGAATGTGTTCCCGAGCAGGAAGCCACATACTCAACTGCCCTAATAGATCATAGGCAACCAAGAGGATGATATACAAGTACAAGTCGGATGGTTTCTTAACAAATAGGAATATCGAAACAACACCTAGAAGTTTGACCATTGTGTTACGAGCTGTGATTTTTTTGAAATCTTCTAACCCTTGAAAAAGCCAAGAAATATCAAAACCACGAGACAGCAAACTAAAGCCAAGTATATAGGCAATTGGATTGTTCATCGACGGTACAAGCAAGCAGACAATGATATACAGAGTAACCGCTAAACAGGTTGAAAGGACTTGTAAACTGTAAATACCCCAGAAGGTCTTTTCAACTTCCTTACGATGGCTAGAAATTTCCTTGGTCCCATAATTCGCTACTCCCAGCGTCGCTAGTAGGATAAAATAAGTCACGATAGAGTTATAGTATCCGTAAGACCCCAAATCATCCGAGGAGAAAACCCGAGTGATATAAGGAGTTGTAATCACTGGTAGGACGATAACGAGTAGCTGATAGGACAGATTGTACAAGTAATTTTTTAAAACTCTCACACTGCTTCCCTCATCTCAGATTTTTCTCCTTCAAAATCCATTGCTGGGATAGTAGCAAAGAGAAGGAACATAAAGATATTGTAAGATGGACGAACCCAGAAGGCCTCAAACATACAGTTGAAGGCAACTAAAGACAAGATGGTTAATAGCAAATACTCTTTACGTCGATAAAGCTTCCAAGATTGAAAAATATAGAAACAAATCAAGATAACCACTGGAATCATACCATAGGTAAATAGCATTTGGACATAAGAAGAATCAACATAATCATAGTTTAACACAGTTTCAGTCTTTCCTCCGTAACCAGTAAATGAGATTCCTCGTATACCAAATAATTCTATACCATATTTTTTTAAAGCTTCATGCCCTAAATGTAATCGCATGCTGAAAAAGTTATTCAGTGCAACATATATAGGTTGAGACCAACTAAACTTGTTAGATAGGTAAATCATGACCGAAGAAGCGATACCAGCCGAAAAAGGCAGTAGGACAAATAAACGCCATTCAGTCTTGTTACGATAATAAAAGTAGAAAAAGATTCCTGTCGCTACCAAGATAGATGCTGCATTTAGACGAGCATCGCAATAATGAATAATAAAGGCCGCCAAGGCTACACCTGATAGGGTTCTTAGGAAGATAAACTTCTTTCTTAGAAGATAGGACAGAGCAGTAAAGAGATAAAAACAATGAGAGGCAAAATCTGTTGGATAGATGAAACCAAAAGAGTTACGTACAACTACACCCACGGGACGAGTTTGAACAAACTGTAAATTAGGAATAACATTGACTAACGATAGTAAAATAATCAATACTATAAAAGATAAACTCGTCCAAGTATAAATTTTAAGTATAGACTCTAGATTGGCCTTATATAGAAAAACAATCAGCATCAAAAACATTAAAGCATTTAGATTTCCCGCCTTATAATACACCATACCTCCGACTAAAATGAGTACAGGTGCAAAAATTAAAAAGCTCAAAGTATAGCTACGAATATATAGAAAACGCATAGCCAACAACATGATTGCAAAGAAAGGAACAAAATTAGGTACACTAGGTAATACAGGTGCTAACATTGAAGTATTAATCATATCTAGTGAAATAACAAGAATCAGCACTACTCCTATTAATAATTTATCTCGTTCTATCTTTAACATTTTCTTTTCCTTTTTTAATCTCTAACCTCTTTTATTTCATTGAGGCTTTTTTTAATTTTTTAAAACGATAATATAGACCTGGAGCCAATGATAACATCACATAGATCGCCTTATTTTTCAAGTTAATCCGCTTATTTTTCAAGATTCTTCTTAGATAAGGACGAATCCTTCTTTGAATGCGAACGATTTCCTCTTTGGAAGAATCTGAGATTAAGATGAAAATGTGGAGACTACCGATGAACAAACGGGCGATGATAGCATCATCAAGTTCTGTATTGGCAGAATAGTCCTTTTGGATAACTTCTTTCAAATGATCCATAGAATCATAAAAATCATAGTGCTTACTATTGAAGTTTGATAAGGTAATACTGTTTGGTCTACGATAATAATGATAGATACCTAAATCAATCACACAAACTGATTCCACTTCTTTCAAGTAGTCACTGATAACATATAAGTCTTCATAGATTTTCCCTTTTGGATAGGGGTATTTTTCTACGATATCTCTGGGAAAGAGTTTAGCCCAAGCAGAGACAGTGGCAATTGTACCATAAAGCATCTCTATTAAAGTTTCTTCAGAAGAAAGAAGGGTAGCTTTCGCTAGCATTTCTTCATTTATTTGGTAGTTTTGGTAGGAATCATGTTCGTAAGTATCCTTACCTTTTCCTGCGACAATACGAGCACCTGTACGTTTTTGAAGTTCCACCAAAAGTTCAAGTGCACAAGGCTCAAAATAATCATCTGGATCTAGGAAAACAATCCATTCCCCTTTAGCTTTTGCGACACCATAGTTTCTAGCATCAGACAAGCCACCATTTTCTTTATGATAGGCCGATACCCAATCATACTCACTTGCATATTGATCGCATAGTTTCCCAGAATCATCCGTGGAACCATCATCAACTAAGATAACTTCAAAATCTTTATAGGTTTGATTGACCAAGCTTTCCATGGCATAATGAAGGTAGTCCTCTACATTATAAATAGGTACAATTACTGAAATCATATTTTCTTTTCTTTCTCTTACTCAGTTAGATATTTAAATCTCAAATGAACTTTTATCTGGTAAAAGTTGATTCATAGCTTTAATAAAGTCATCCATCACCTGATCTTCATTTTGGACATTAAAACCGTCATTAATACACATAACCTTATATTTCCTAGAATTTAGAAGTTTCCAAAAATCTGGCCCAGCATTATCTAATGAAAAGAGACCGCCTAATTTAGGATCCCCGATTGCATATTGACCACTAGCAATCTGCCAATACTTAAAGAGCCAAACATTGGTATCAGATGGACTTCTAAATCGACTAGCAGATGTTTTTTCTAAGACATCTTTTTCCTTTTCCCATACCAATTCCATTGTTGACTTTAAGAGTGGATGCGTTAAATGATTCTCCCAAAAACCACAAATAAATTTGCTGTGTCTATACAATAAAGATTTAGCAATACCTTTAAAACCTTGTTTAATTGAGAAGAATTTGCCATTCTTTAAAATTTCCTCACGAGTAAAATGTGTTGTTATAATTCCCATATCATTCATTTGGAAATGGCCAGTGCCATATCTCTCCGTTGTAATAGGAGCTAAAGCCGTAACATACTTTGGTAAACCATCATCTGAAAAGAAATCTGTCGGTTCAACTGGAGCTGTGAGATAAACATCATCGTTAAAGAACACAAAGCACTCAGAAAGACCTGGAATCCGATGGATATTGCTTTCGATAGGATTGGCAGAAAAAACTGGTAGGTAATCCTTACAGATAATCTCTGTATGATCTACCAAGACCAATTTTTCACTGTTTATATCTAACCAGCTTGGCTTTTGCTGGTCAGTCACAAGATAGACCTTATTGACCCAAGGGGCAAACTTTTCTACCCCTCTAAACCAGTATTTAAAGGTTCCCCATTCACGATAAGTCTTGTCCGAATTCATGCTTTCCTTAGAGGTATTAATTGTTCCATCGTACTGTGCTTTCTTTTTTCTCCAAACCGGATCATTACCATCAACCCAGGTAACAACAAAATCAATTTTTTCTACCATTCAGTCTCTCCTATTTAAAATTCCAATAGTCTATCCATCAATTTTATAGAGGTATATTGTTCAAAGTACAGGGCCTTTGCTTTATCAACTTTTTGAATAATATCATCAACTATAGGATTGAAATGTTCCATTAGCTGTGCTAGTGCCTCAAAATCCCCTGAAGGATAAAAAGTCACCAGAGATTCATCAACATAATCTCGAACAGAGGGAATATCATTCACAATGATAGGAACTCCTAGAGACATTGCTTGAAGCATAACCATATGACCAGCGGATAAATCAATATCTTTTAACGATAGGACAAGGAAATCAGACTTAGCTAATACATCTCCAAAGGTTTCTACTACTACATCAGATAAAACTTGAATGTTTGAACCATGCGTAGGAACTCTCCATGGCTGAGTTGCAATCACACACGGCATTGAAAGGTTTGAAGTCTCCACTGCCTTGACTAAAGTCTCATAATCTCGGTTACTACCTCCACCTGAAAAGATATACTTAGTTGGTAAAGAACCTTGATAAGTTAGTTGATTATCATAATCTAAGCCGTAATGAATAAATTTAAATTTTTCCTGAAATTCTGGAAAGAGTTCCGAATAATAATGAATTTCTTTTGAACCATAGACTATGATATTACCGATATTCTGGAAAGACTTTTTCACAAGTTGTTTTCGTAAATAATAATAGATTTTATTTTTCTTATTCTCAAACAAAAATCCTGCTAATGTAATTTCCTTGCCACTTTTATTTAAAATTCCTAAAAAGATACCTACAAGAGGATTTACACAAATAATCTTTTTGACATCATATTTTATGAATTTCCGAGCATAATCATAGGACATTTTCCACATTAATAAATGATACAAACCACTACCGATGTATTTGAAATTACGTACTCTTCTTATAAGTGGACTTTCATAGTTGGTATAAACTACTCGGCTCCCGCCATGAAGAGATTGATAATGCTCTTCATTCTTTTTTTGCAGCTCACTGTCTAAAATGATTAAATTTTCCATTATACCCCTTATTGTAAATTATCATAAAATTCCGAAAAGTTCTTGATGTAACTCTCCAAAGAAAACAGCTCTTTTTGTCTCTGATATCCTACTCGCCCAAATTTTTCTCTTTTTTCAGAACTATCTAGTAAGAGAGAAATGGCATTAGAAAGTTCTTGAGGACGATTTGGTTTGACTAAGCAACCACTTTTGTCATCTACTACCATTTCAGCTATTCCCCCATTGTTATAACCAACAACTGGTTTTGAACAAGCCATGGCTTCTAGGACCACTGTAGGTAGGGAATCAGGTTTTATACTTGGTAAGACAAAGATATCAAACATATTATAAAGTTCAGAAGTCTTATCGTAGTAATCAATACGATGAATTTGTGACACAACAGATGAAGAAGCTATTCTCTTATCTAGTTCTTCTAAGCGCCATTCTTCACCAGGAAAAACACCTCCAGCTAGGAAAGCCACCGCTTGCTCATTCTTTTCCAAAAGTGGCTCGACTGCTTCTATGAAATCATTTTGTCCTTTGATAGCATTGACCCGACCAATCATGCCAATCACAAGTGCATCTTGCGCAATGTCAAATTTTTCACGAATAGAAGACGCATCCATTGGATAATAGACAGTATTATCGACACCGTTATAAATCACTTCCACTTGGCTATCTTTGATAAAAGGAGACTGCTTGATATGATTAGCGACCGCTTGGGACACCGTCACAATCTTGTCTGCATATCGTCCCATGAGCATATTGATAAAGTCAGAAATAGCTTTGGGTTTGACGATAATCTCATGAACATGCCAAATCAAAGGCAGCTTGAGCTTGCGTTTCAAATAGATGCCCTCCAAAACAGCCGCTGTATTATTGTGAACCATATCTATACTGTGTTCTCGAGCATAGAGGGCGATTTGCTTAGCATAGAAATTATAAGAGCGAATATAGTCGGCAATGCCTTTGGGATTAAAATACTTTCTTCGTAAAATCGGATAATCCAACACACTGACCTGAGCCCCAACTTGACGCAAGGCCTCGACTAAAACACCATCATTTGGCAGGATGACGTGAGCTTCAAATTCTTTGGAATCCAATCCTTTGATCAATTCCAATAAAACCTTATCTGCTCCATACATTTCTGCACCAGCATGCAAGTATAAAATCCGTTTCATTCCCTATCCTTTAAACACTTCTTCATAATCTGACACAATCTTTTCCCATGTGAAAGCTGAGAGGATTCTTTGGCTTGACTTGAAATCCAAGTCAGTTATTGCTGCCTGATCAAATCCTTCTACTTCCTCAATGACACGTGCCAACTCGTCTTTTTTCCAATAAATAGCCCCGTCTTCACCAACCTCACGGTTAAAACCAACATCTAGCAGCAAATTCAGTTTTGTGGATGCTAGAGCTTCTAGTAGAGAAGGGTTGGTTCCTCCAACCTCATGCCCATGGAAATAGGCAAAAGCATTTTCACGGATGTACTTGAGCAACTCTTGGTCATAGACAGTCCCGACAAATTTGACCCTAGGATCTTTATCAAAACCAGTATCTTGTAACAACTGGTCGTAAAATTTATTCTGCTCCACATTTGTGATGAGAACAAAGTCCTTTTTGGACTTGGACTTGATAAATTCACGAATCATGGCTTCGTAGTTATTTTCAGGAACAAATCGTCCCACTACTAGATAATAGCCATTTTCGCTAACTCCTTTTTCCTGATACCAATTCCGAACTTTGGCATCTTCTGCTTTCAGGATTGAAGGAATAGTATCCGTTCCATAGGCAATATAGGTGGTCTTTGGTTGGTACTGCTTATAATCCTCTTGGATATATTGTTCGATATTTTTGCTGTCACAGACCAGTAAATCTGCATGTTTGACCATGAGCTGCTCTGAAAATTTCCAATACTTACGAACTGGTAAACTCCACTTTGCTCGCAACCATTCATGACCATCAGGATTTACCAGCAATTGGCCTCCGATGGCACGAATTTTTTTCTTAAGCCCAGAAATAAAAGGACCGATGCGACAAGCTAGAATGTAAAAAATGGGAGCCTCGTCCTTGTTTTCCTTAGCCAATTCAATAGCCTTGTTGATCGCTGCGATATCGTAAGCAATAGCACGAGCTGGTCCGATATTGGGTACATCGATGTTGAAGCAAATGGCTCCATTGTGCTCAAACTGATCTTCCGTAATACCAGACTTGGCTGAATTTTCACGCATACAAGCAACATAGTATTGTATGTTGCTGTCTTTTTGATATTCGGTTAATTTTTCAACAAAGGTTTCAAATCCTCCATACTTGGCAGGAATCCCCTTTGAACCAATGATATAAACTGACTTTTTCATCTCTCTCCTAACAGGACTGAAGGGCAGAAATTACTTCGCCCCTTCCCTCATAAAGACCACTTTAACGGTCTTTAACAATATTTCAATATCTTTCCAGATTGTCCAGTCATCAATGTAAGCTACATCTAATTTGACAACTTCATCGAAATTTTTGATTTCACTTCGTCCACTAACCTGCCATAAACCAGTAATCCCGGGCTTAAAACTGAGACGACGTTTCTGTTCTGGCGTATACTTTTCATACTCATCAATAGTTGGAGGACGAGTCCCTACTAAACTCATATCCCCAATTAGTACATTCCAAAACTGCGGCAACTCATCCAAACTTGTCTTACGAATGAAGCGTCCAATTGATGTAACACGTGGGTCATTGTCCATTTTGAACATCCCCCCCTGCATCGTATTCTGATTCATCAGCTGTTGTTTAATCTCTTCCGCATCTACACGCATAGAACGAAACTTATAAAAAGTGAAGCGACGGCCATTTTTCCCAATACGCGTTTGAGAAAAAATGGCCGGCCCACCATCTCTTCGAATCAGTGGTACCAATACTAAACTAACTACAGCAAACAGAACAAGTCCAACAATAGCTCCGCAAATATCTACAATTCGTTTGGCAACTACATGACTGGGCTTGTAAAATTTTGTTGAAAAGGTTACAACATTCAAACCTGCCATTTCACGAATTTTTTTATCACTACCCAAATAGTCGTTAAAAGCATTTAGGTTGACTGTCACATCTATTCCCATTGTTTCAAAAAGAGAGATATAATCTTCAATATTATACTCCTCACTAGGCAGATTGATAAAAACCTCATCAACAACTTCATGAGTTGCAAAATTTAAAACATCTTCAACTGGTACTACTTTTAAGTGCTCATGTTGAAAATTAGGCTGATCTAGAACACTAACAGCTTCTAATTCCCATAAAAAATCACTTGATTCTAACAGTTTGTCTATTACCCTCTCTACTCTAGACGTAGCCGTAATCAAGAAAACTTTTTTTCTCCCTTTAAAATTTGGTAATAGAAGTTTCCAATAGCGTTTAATACATAGATTCAATAGATATAGTAACACGGAATGCATTGTTAAAAAGTAGATCATTCCTCGTCTTGAAATACTAAAGCGTTCCTTCAAGAAAAAATTAGAAATACTTATTGCCAATGCAAAGAAAATAATATACTTCGCTATTTTGATAAACTCAGCCAAGTACCCTCTTTTGAAAAAATCTTGTCCATAATCACTAATATAAAAGACAAGATAATGGAGAATGTATAGGATAACCATTGAAGTGTATACAATCTCTGTTTCTTTAACAAAACTGAGTAAATAAGCTAAAATAATGACAAGAAAACTCTGGAATACTGCCAAAGAAATCTTCAATCCCTTTTCTTCCATAATATCTTCCCTAGGCTATTTATTATTTTTTGCCATAATTCCCATAGTTTCCATATGCTCCATAGGAGCCATATTTTTCGACTGAAGTATTAAATTTATTTAGAACTACTCCTAGAAATGGTTTGCTTGTTTGTTCAAGTTGTTCTTTAGCTTTTTGGACATCGCGACGATTTGTTTCACCAGCCGCAGTCACCAAAACAGAAGCATCACATTTCTGAGTGATGATTGCAGCATCAATAACAACTCCTATCGGTGCGGTATCAACAATGATATAATCAAAGTATTTATGCAGAGTATCAATCATAGTTGCAAAATTTTCACTTTGTAGCAAAGCTGTAGGGTTTGGGGATACAGAACCTGCCTGGATAACAAATAAATTTTCAACATTTGTTTCGCATAAACCTTGTGATAAGTCTGTTGTCCCTGATAAATATTCTGTTAACCCTGTAATCTTTTCACGTGATTTAAAAACACCCGACATGACAGAATTACGGATATCCGCATCGATTAACAGTGTCTTATATCCCGCACGCGCGAAAGCCCAAGCAATATTAGTAGAAGTTGTTGATTTTCCTTCCCCAGGCTTTACAGATGTAATTGCAATTACTTTTAAATT
>ERZ773045.862-NODE-862-length-14608-cov-3.211640_pt1 | contig 14608 bp, 15 predicted proteins | sample MGYA00580635_ERZ773045 | MGnify/ENA primary metagenome ERZ773045 (study PRJEB29015, sample SAMEA2738115) | human oral metagenome | biome: human oral; feature: human-associated habitat; material: saliva | place: China | collected 2261 ...
AATGTGTCCAGAATTCTGGGTACATATCACAGCCCGGGGGCTATTTTTTATGCGAGCTTTAAGTCTCCGTCCTTCACGAGACCCATGCGGCGCACCGCCATGTGAATCAGCGGGCAGAGGATCGCGGGGAGTATCACGGAGATTAAGAGGAGGGCGGTCCAGTCACCGCCGCCGATGGCACCGCGCTGTCCCGCAGCGATATCCTTGACCCAGCCGGTGTAGACGCCGAGCGGTCCCACGAGGCCGCAGGTGCCCATGCCGGAGGCAACCGCCGCGCCGTTCTGCTGGAGGTGAAACACACAGGTCGCAATGGGGCCGGTGATCATAGAGGTCACGCAGGGCGCAATCCAGACCTTCGGGTTTCTCACGATATTGCCCATCTGGAGCATCGAGGTTCCTATGCCCTGGGAGACAAGGCCGCCGAAGCCGTTCTCGGGATAGGAAATCACGGCGAAACCGACCATCTGTGCGCAGCAGCCAGCGAGGGCCGCGCCGCCCGCAAGGCCGGTTAAGCCGAGCGCCGCGCAGATGGCTGCGGAGCTGATCGGCAGAGTCAGCGCGATGCCGACCACGAGCGATACCAGAATGCCCATCAGGAAGGGCTGAAGTTCCGTTGCCCACATCACGAGGTCACCGACTTTCATGGCTGCCTTGCCGAGCGTCGGCGCGAGCAGCGCGGAGAAGAGGAGACCCACCGCAATTGTGACGAGCGGGGTCAGCAGAATATCGACCTTGGTCTCCTTGGAGACCGCCTTGCCGCATTCCGCCGCGAGCACCGCGACAAAGAGCACGGCGAGCGGGCCGCCTGCGCCGCCGAGCGCATTCGAGGCAAAGCCCACGGTAATCAGCGAAAAGAGCACGAGGGGCGGGCAGTGGAGCGCCCAGCCGATGGCGGTTGCCATGGCGGGACCGGACATTGCGGAGGCAAGGCCGCCGACGGTGTATTCGGTACCTGCAATCGTTGCGACCGGTGAGGTCAGGAAGGACAGGTGAAACTGTGCACCCACGGTGTTGATGATGGTGCCGATCAAGAGGGAGCAGAAAAGTCCCTGCGCCATTGCGGCGAGCGCGTCGATGCCGTAGCGTTTGGCGGAGATCTCGATGTCCTTGCGTTTCAGAAATGCTGTCAGTTCTTTCATACATCCTCCTAAGCACAAAGTAGTGTCAAGACATATGTATAGTACAGGAAGAAAGAACTGTCAAGTTTTGCAAGCTGTTTTTCGAAAAAGCTTTAATCCGAGAGCAGGATACCGGCAGCGCGGAGCCGCTTTGCGACACGTTCGTAAGCTGCTTCGTCGGGGCAGAGGAGGGTGTGAAGGTGAATGCCGCTGGTCAGAAAAGAGAGCGGCAGCGCCTCGCTCGCGCCGCAGCGCGCAAGAAATTCGTTCACTTCGTGGCGGGTGGCGAGTTGCAGTTGGCCGCGGAGTTCGCCGTAGAGGGGATGCTCAACCACCACATCCGCAACCGTGCAGCCCTCATCGACCGCAATGTAGAGTTCTTCCCGCATGGCCGCCGCATTGTGGCGGCAGGCAATGGTCTTCTCAAGGAAGGGCACTTTCGGCGGCGTTGCGAGCAGATAGCCGCGGGAGGTCGCAATGATGTCGTTTCCCGCAGCGCGGAGCAGGGCGATATCGCCCACAATGCTCTGACGGCTCAGGTGGTATTTTTCGGCGAGTGCCGTAGCACTTACCGGTTTTTGGCTTTTGGAGAGCTGCGTGAGAATGTCGGCTCTTCGCGCGTCGTTTTGCATGGCTTACCTCCCGAAATGCTTTCTTCTCAGTATAACAGCAAGCGCTTCGAGAGAAAACGTGCATTTTTTTGCAATTTGTTTATTATCTTGCAATCTAAGGGCGGAAAGGGATAAAATGAGACAAAAGGAGGGCGGAGCATGAAACGGAGAGCAGTGGCCGTGTTGGCGCTCGCGGCGATGCTTCTGACGGCTTGCGGCGGTCAGGAGTCGGCAAAGGGGCTAAAGACCTTTACCGAGCCGGGGACGCTGAACGGCGAGGCGGTATCCACCAAGAAGGGGGAGAGCGCGGTTCTGGTAAAGGACGGCGGTGCGGTGTTTGTGAACAACGCGGAAATCTCGCGGCGCTATTCCGGTAAGGCCGGCAAGGTAGAGACCGCGGGTGTTTTTGTGTTGTCCGGGAAAGCGGTGGTCAACAACTCGAACCTGAAAACGGAGGCCGCGGGGGCAAGCGGAATTTTGGTGGCGGATGAGGGCGAGCTCGAATTTGCGGACAGTGCGCTCGCAACCGCAGGCGAAAAATCCCCCGGCCTTTCGGCGCGGGGGAAGGGCGGCATTTATGCCTGGGATAATATTGTGGGCACGACCGGGAGCGAATCGCCGGCCCTTTTGATGGAAGCGGGCGAGGGGAGCATGATCCTGGACGGCGGTACGTTTACGGCGACCGGTGAGCAGTCGCCTGCCGTACGCACGGCGGGAAAGGCATGGATACACGGGGCCACCTTAACAGCCGGAAATGCGGAGGCGCTTTCTTTGACGGACGGCGCCGCACTTTCGCTCTACGACTGTAATCTCGCGGGGAATATGCCGGCACCGGGCGGAAATCAAAAGAATGCCGCAATTCTCCTTCGGCGCGCGCAGGAGACGGACGGGACCGCCGGGGCAATACAGCTTCTGCTTTCCGGCGGCACGGTTCGGGCGCAGCAGGGGCATATGTTTTATGCGGACGGCGTGGATGCCACGGTCATCGTGAAGGACAGCACGCTTGCGCTCGATGCGGAGCGGAGCGATTTATTCCGCGCTTCGAACGGCGCAAAGAGCCGCTTCATTGTCTACGGGCAACGCATGGAGGGGCGCATCGGGACCGATGAGGATGCGAGTATCAAGCTGTATCTCCGCGACATTTCGAAGTTCACCGGAGACATTGTCGCGGAAGCGGGAGCGGGAAATGCGGAGGCACCGGGAACCACACTCTGTATCGACGGCACCTCCATCTGGGTCGTGACCGGGGACTCCAAGCTTCGTGCCCTCTACGCGGAGGGCCTGGTCAAGGACAGCGAGGGGCTCGATGTGACTATTCAAGGAGAGGACGGCACGGTGTTCCAAAAGGGAAATTCGCGCTACACGGTCACGGTGACGGGCGAGTACCGAACCAGCGCGGATTTCAGCGGCATTCCGACCGCGGACGAATTTTCCGCGCACGCGGCAGAGCGACCCGAGAAACTGCGCTGAGACACTCAGAAGAAGAGGAAGTCCCAGAAATTCGCGAGTCTGTCCTCGAGAACCTGGTAGGGGGTTCGCGCGGCGAGATATTCTCTCTGCTCGCGGGCCATCACGAGATCGTCGGTGATGATGTAGTCGACGGCGCTGTCAAAGAAGCGGCGAAAGCCTTCGGCATCGTTGACGGTCCAGACGCCGATTTGCTTGCCCGCCGCGTGAATTTCCGCAATGCGGGCATTGCTCACGCTCTCTTCCTCGAGAAGCAGGATGTCGCAGTTCAGCTTCGGCAGATTGCCGACTCCGGCAAAGAGGAGCACGCCGGTTTCAAACTCCGGATAGTGGGTTTCCGTGTAGTTGATGACACGGTAGGAGAGGGAGATGATTACGACCTCCGAGACCATATCTTTTTCGCGGACGATGCGCACGACATCGTCCGCTGTTTTTTTGTCCGCGGTCATGCCCTTCAATTCAATGAAGAGTTTTTCCTTGCCGCGGCAGGCGTCCAGCATTTCGCCGAGTGTCGGTACGGAGTAGGTAGTCGCCGGGAAATTCGGGTCGATTAGCACGAGTCCCTTGATCTCGAGAAGATTCATGGAAGGCGGCGTTCGCTTTACCCCGGCGAGCCGTTTAAAGCTGTCATCGTGGTTGATGATGTAGTAGCCGTCCAGCGTCCGCTGGACATCGGTCTCGGCGGCATAAGCGCCCGCGGCCTCGGAAGCGGCAATGCCCGCGAGCGAGTTCTCGGGAGCCAGATAACCGCCCGCGCGGTGGGCAACCAGTTTTGCCTTCTGTTCGCGCACAAAGAGCGGCGCGTAGAGGAAGGCAATCACAAAGGAAAAGAATGCAATCAAAAAGACAGAGAAGCCCATGACGTTGCGGAGAAGCTTGCGGCGCGGACTTTTCGGGAGGGCGGCGGGCTGCAAGCTTTCTTCGCGGCTCAAGCCGAGAAAGAGCTTTGTAAAGCGGAGCATAAAATAACTGTTGCAGAGCAGCCCCGTCATGGAGCGCATGTAATTTCCGAGGAGCACGGCGAAGGCCGCGGCAAAGCGATACAGGAGAAAAGAGCGGCTTTCCGCAGTCTGCAGGAGCTCTAGGCCGTTGCCTGCCTCGGCCGCGCGGTCTAAGAGCGAGGACTCCTTCGATACAAGAAAGAGCATGGGAATAAACTGAAAGAAAAGCGCAACCAGCAGGCGCACTGCCGTGAGGAAGAGGAATAAGAGCACAAGCTCTTTCAAAATCCGAAGGCGATTCTTTCGGACCAGCTCGGAAGAGCGGCGGTAAGCCGCGCGCGGCGTGCAGTTTTCAAGCAGTACGGCATGCAAAAAGAAGGCCAGGCGATAGCCGAGCCAGAGAAGAAAGAGCATGAGGAGGGAATAGAGCAAGAAATAGTGCGGGTTGCTCTCAATCACCTCGGAGATAAACTTCGGGATATAAAAGTTCCGGGTCAGATGGATGCGGAAGCCCACTCCGGAAATGGGTACCAGTACCGCAAGGTAAAAGAGAAAGAGGAAGCCGTGCGGGGTGGCCAGTTTTCGGAGTGAGCGGAGACCGTCGGCAAGCGCGGCGCGAAAGCGCGGGCACTCGCCTTTTAGGAGTGCGTTGCAGAGATAAAGCGGCGCCAGAAGCTCAAAGAGCAGGTAGAGAAAAATGAGCAGCGCGAGCAGGGCAAGCAGCGCCGGGAAGCGCCAGGAGGCGAGAAAGCGGAGATAGTTTGCGCTGGTCACGGCCCCGCTCTTTGCTGTGAGCGCGCGGACAAAGCGCCACACGAGGCGGCTCAACGGAAACAGGCAGAGCGAGGCGAGCAGCTGAAACATCCAGAACTCCGGAAAGACGGAGAGCGCAAAGCGAAGAAACGAATACGGATTTGTCTTGGTATTTTCGGAAGGCATAAGAACTCCTTACATTCGGTTGCGGAAATCGAAAACGAACAGGCTACAGTATAACACAAGATGGGGAGACGATTGTTTCTATGTGGTTATCGATAACAAACATACTATATTTTGGGAAAGTGTGATAAAGTAGAGTCGTATCGTAGAATATCCTCTCCGCAGGGGCGGAGAGCGCATGAACCGCAAGGGGAAAGAGTGAACGTCATGGGAAAGGATAAGAGAAGAGTTGTACTGGTTGGCTGCGGCATGGTCGGTATGAGCTATGCCTATGCAATGTTGAATCAGCAGACCTGCGATGAGCTTGTCTTGATTGACTATGTGAAGGAAAAAGCCGAGGGAGAGGCCATGGACTTGAATCACGGTCTTGCCTTCTCCGGTTCCCATATGAAGATTTGGAGCGGCACCTACGCCGACTGCAAGGAGGCTGATATCGTGACCATCTGCGCGGGTGTCGCGCAGAAGCCGGGCGAGAGCCGCATGGATCTGCTCGCGCGGAACACGGCCATCTTTAAGTCGATTGTGGAGCCGGTCACGGACTCCGGCTTTAACGGCATCTTTCTGATTGCGACCAACCCGGTCGATGTCATGACCAAGGTGACCTGCGATCTCTCGGGCTTTAACCCGAAGCGCGTTATCGGCAGCGGCACCTCGCTCGACACCGCGCGTCTCCGCTACCTGGTCGGCAGCTACTTCAAGGTAGATCCGCGCAGCATTCACGGCTATGTGATGGGTGAGCACGGCGACTCCGAGTTTGTGCCGTGGAGTCAGGTCTGCATTGCGACCAAGCCGGTGCTCGACGTGATTGCGGAGTCGAACGGTGTCTACAAGAAGGAAGAACTCGAAAAGATTGAGGTCGATGTGCGCACGGCGGCGGATAAGATTATCGCGGCGAAGAAGGCGACCTACTACGGTATCGGCATTGCGTTGACCCGCTTAACGAAGGCCATACTCGGCGACGAGAGCTCGGTGCAGACCGTCTCGGTTTACCTCCGCGGCGAGTACAAGCAGAACGGCGTCTTTGCGGGTGTTCCGGCTGTCATCAACGCGAGCGGCGTGCAGTCGGTTATCCGCTGCCAGATTACCGAGGAAGAGCAGGAAAAGTTCGATGCATCCTGCAAGGAGTTGAAGGATAAAATCGCCGAGGCGGAGCGCGATTTGAATCACTGAGTCAGAGAATTCGGAGGGGCCTGTCGGCGACGACGGGCTCCTTTTCTGTTACAATGGAGCGATGTAAGAGGCAGAAAGAGAGACGGCGGCGCGCAGCTACCGGAAGCTTTTTACGGCAGATGCAATCGTGTCGCTGCGGCCGTTCGATGTTTTGGCTTTGCGCATTTCGGACTGAGACAGGAGGAAATAGAGGTGGAAGCGGGAAAGGTATATTTTGTCGGCGCGGGGCCGGGGGCGGAGGATCTTTTGACCCTGCGCGGTGCCGCTCTTTTGGAGGAAGCGGATGTCGTGGTCTATGCGGGTTCCTTGGTGAACCCGGCGCTCTTACGGCACTGTAAGCCGGAGGCGGAGATTCACGACAGCGCGCGGCTTGACTTAAACGAGGTGCTGGACATTCTGATTCCGGCCGCAAAAGCCGGAAAGCGTGTGGTGCGCCTGCACACCGGGGACCCTTCCGTTTACGGCGCGCACCGGGAGCAGATGGATGCCCTAAAGGCGGCGGGCGTGCCCTTTGCGGTCTGCCCCGGCGTCTCCTCCTTCTTCGGTGCGGCGGCTTCGCTCGGGGCGGAGTACACCCTGCCCGGCGTTTCGCAGACAGTCATCCTGACCCGCGCGGCGGGGCGCACGCCGGTGCCGGAAAAGGAAAGACTCTCGGCACTCGCGGCACACGGTGCGAGCATGGTACTCTTTCTCTCGGCGGGGCGTGTAGCGGAGGCTGTTTCGGAATTACTGGCGGGCGGCTACTATACAAATGAGACCCCGGCCGCTGTTGTATACAAGGCGACCTGGCCGGATGAGCGCATTCTTCGCACCACACTCGGCGAACTTGCAAAAGAGGCGGAGGCCGCCGGCATAACCAAGACCGCGCTGCTCTTAATCGGGGATTTTCTCGGCGCAGCGTATGAGAACTCAAAGCTCTACGATCCGAGCTTTACGACTGAATTCAGAGAGGGGAAACAAGCATGAAACCATATACGATTGCGGTGGTCGGCATCGGCCCCGGAGACCGGGAGTCCATGACCTTAAAGGCGCTTCACACGATTGAAGCGGCCGATACCGTTGTGGGCTACAGCACCTACTTAAAGCTGATTGAAGACTTATTGGAAGGAAAAGAGGTCGTGCAGAGCGGCATGACCGAGGAAATACAGCGCTGCGAAGAGGCGATTGCCCTTGCGCTTCAGGGGAAACAGGTGGCCGTGGTCTCCTCGGGCGATGCCGGGGTTTACGGCATGGCAAGCCTCATCCTGGAGCTCGCGGCGGCACATAAGGAGCTCACGGTGGAGGTGGTGCCGGGCGTCACGGCGGCGCTCTCCGGCGCGGCTCTACTCGGAAGTCCGCTGAGCCTCGACTTTGCCTGCATCAGCCTCTCGGACCTTCTGGTACCCTGGGAGCAGATAGAGCGGCGCTTAAAGAGCCTCGCGGCCTCGGGCATGGCAGTGGTCATCTACAATCCGGGCAGCCGTAGCCGTAAGGACTGCCTCCCGCGGGCGGCTGAGATTTTTCTCGAGACGCGAAAGGCGGACACGCCCTGTGCGATTACGCGGAACATAGGCCGTAAGGGGGAGAGCAAGGAGTTGCTGACACTCGGTGAACTTCGAGAGCGCGAGGTCGATATGCGGACCACGGTCTTTATCGGCGCGGAGGACAGCGTAGAATTGAACGGCTATCTCCTGACGCCGCGCGGCTATGACAAGAAGAGGAAGGGTTAACGTGGCGTTACCGGGAAGCGAGACAGCCTTTTTTGAGGCGATAGCGCGCATCTTGCCGCCGGACCGGACGGCGGCGGAGGCTGCGGCGAGCAAGTTCCTCTCGATTGCGATGCCGCTTCACGGGCTCGGCGTGCTCGAAGAGGATTTAATCCGTATGGCGGGCATTCAGGGAACTGCGGCACTTCGCTTAAAGCCGCGCAAATTGTTTGTCTTCTGTGCGGACAACGGCGTGGTGAAGCAGGGCGTCACCCAGACCGGACAGGAGGTGACCGCAGCGGTCTGCGAGCACCTCGCTTACGGCGGCAGCACGGTGAACCGCATGGCCGCGCTCGCGGACTGTGCGGTGGTCCCGGTCGATGTGGGCGTTGCGGGAGAGCTGCGGGGGGCGGAAATCCTTCGGCATAAGGTTCGCAGCGGAACGCGGGATTTTACGGAAGAAGCCGCGATGACGCGGGAGGAATGTTTACAGGCGCTTCTCATCGGCATGGAACTCGCGGTCGAGGAGAAGCGGCGGGGAACGGCGCTCCTTCTTGCGGGCGAGATGGGCATCGGCAATACGACCACCAGCGCGGCGCTCACAGCGGCTCTGCTGGAACGAAATCCCGCAGAACTCATAGGGCGCGGCGCGGGGCTCTCGGACGAGGGACTTGCGAGAAAGCGGCGCGCGGTGGAACAGGGACTGGCGCTTCACAAGAACTTGCGCGGGGATGCGCTCGGGCTTTTGTCTGCGCTCGGCGGCTTTGACCTGGCGGCGCTCGCGGGACTCATGCTCGGCGCGGCCATCGAACAAATCCCGCTGCTTCTCGACGGCATTATCACGGAGGCGGCGGCACTCGCCGCAGTTTCCCTCGCACCGGGGGTTCGCGACTATCTCTTTGCGAGCCACTGCTCGGCGGATCCGCTCGCGGGCGCCCTCCTCACGGCACTCGACTTAAAGCCCCTCATTTCCGCGGGCCTGCATCTCGGCGAGGGCACGGGGGCGGTTGCGGCGCTTCCGCTTCTTGACATGGCGGAAGCGGTTTACAGCGGAGCGGACAGCTTCACGGAGCTCGGCATTGCGGCCTATACGGAGCAGGGAGGAAAGCCATGAATTCCGCCTACGAACACGGCGGCGCCTGCTTTCCGCAGGGAGGCGTGCTGGCAGGCGGAGTCACGGACTTCTCGGTGAACATTAACCCGCTCGGTATGCCGCCCGCGGTGCGGGAAGCGCTGCACCGCGCGGTTGACGCCTGCATTCACTATCCGGATCCCTTTGCGAGCGGTCTTCGCGCGGCGCTTGCGAAACGCTATGCGGTCGGCGAGACACAGGTCTTTTGCGGAAACGGTGCGGCGGATGTGATTGAGCGGCTCGCGGAGGTCTTGAAGCCGAAGCGCGCCCTGCTTCTTGCCCCGAGCTTTTCGGAGTACGAGCGAGCGCTCACGCGCCGCGGCTGTCACTGTGACTTTCATATGCTGCGCCGCGAAGAGGGCTTTCAACTCACAGCGCGCGTGCTCGATGATCTCAGCGCGGAGACCGAGCTTTTCTGGCTCTGCCTTCCGAATAACCCGACGGGACTGGTACCCTCGGAAGAGCTCTTTCTGCAAATTCTTTCGCGCTGTGCGGAAATGAACATCACCCTGATTACCGACGAGTGTTTTTTCGGTTTCTTGAACCGGGACAATGCGCCCTCGCTCCGGCATCATCTGCGGGCGGCGGAAGGTAGGGCGCGGCGCATTCTTCTCGGGGCGTTTACCAAAACCTTTGCGATGCCGGGCGTGCGGCTCGGCTACTGCGTGAGCTCGGACCCAGCGCTTTGCGCTTCCCTCTTTGCGGCGGGACAGCCCTGGCCGGTCTCGGTGCTCGCGGAGGCGGCCGGGGAGGCGGCCCTCGCTTCTCCGGATTGGGAAAGGGAGAGCGCGGCAAAAATCGCTCTATGGCGGGCGGAACTCTCTGCGGGCTTGCGTGCGCTCGGGCTCTGGGTCTCGGAGAGCGAGAGTAATTTTCTGCTTGTTTCGGACACAGTGCCGAACGCAGAAAAAAATGCGGCAAGGCTTCGCTTTGCGGCGGTGAAAGGACTTCCGCTCCGCGACTGCGCGAACTTTCGCGGACTTTCCGCGGGCTACTTTCGAACTGCGGTGAAGACGCCCGAAGAGAACCGGCGTCTTTTATCGGCGCTCGCTGAATTTGAAAAGGAGGGCGAATGGCAAAGGCAATCATGATTCAGGGAACCTGCTCCAACGCGGGCAAGAGCCTGTTTGCGGCGGCGCTCTGCCGCGTCTTTCGGGAGGACGGCTACCGGGTGGCTCCCTTCAAATCGCAGAACATGGCGCTTAACTCCGCGGTCACGCCGGACGGGCTCGAAATCGGAAGAGCCCAGGCCATGCAGGCGGAGGCGGCCGGCATGGCCCCGGATGTGCGCATGAACCCCATACTCTTAAAGCCGAACTCGGACACGGGCTCCCAGCTGGTGCTCTGCGGAAAACCGGTCGGGGACTACAGTGCGATCGAATATCAGAAAAAGAAGAAGGAACTGCTCTCGGAAGTGCTGAAGGCCTATCAAAGCCTCGCGGCCGAGCAGGATATCATTGTGATTGAGGGGGCGGGTTCCCCGGCGGAGATTAACCTCCGCGCCGATGACATTGTGAACATGGGGCTTGCGGAGGCGGTCGATGCCCCTGTCATCTTGATCGGAGACATAGACCGCGGCGGTGTGTTTGCCGCGCTCTACGGGACGGTGAAACTCCTCTCCGAGGCCGAGCAGGCGCGCATCAAGGGCTTGGTAATCAATAAGTTCCGTGGCGATATCAAAATTCTGGAGCCAGGCTTAAGGCAGATTGAGGCGCTCACCGAAAAGCCGGTGCTCGGGGTGATGCCCTACCGCCATTTCGATTTGGAGGATGAGGATTCCCTCTCGGAACGGCTTCGGAAGACGGAGCGGGAGGCGGATGCCCTGCTTCGCATCGCGGTGATCCGCCTTCCGCGGCTCTCGAACTTCACGGATTTCGACCCGCTGCAGGCGGCACCGGAGGTAGCGCTTAGCTATGTGAACAGCCCGGCGGAAATCGGGGCTGAGGACCTCCTGATTTTGCCGGGCTCCAAGAGCACGCTGGATGACCTCGCGTGGTTAAAGGCACAGGGCTTTGCATCGTGTATTCGGGACTTTGCGGCTTCCGGTCGCCCGGTACTCGGTATTTGCGGCGGGTACCAGATGCTCGGCGAAACACTGCGGGACAAAGAGAGCGGCGTAGAGGCGGCGGGGCTCGGGCTCTTACCGGTCGATACCGTGTTTTACGCGGCCAAGCAAACGGTCTGCGCAGCCGGAACAATTACGGCTTCGAGCGGCTTCTGGGCAGCGCTTGCCGGGCAAAAGACCGAGGGCTATGAAATCCACATGGGACAGAGCTGGATCGGCAAAGACGGTGAGAACTTTCAGCGTCTTTCCGCGCGAGAGGACAGTAAGCGGCAACGCGCGGACGGCTGCGTTGCGGGCGCGGTCTGCGGAAGCTATCTGCACGGCCTCTTTGACGAAGTAGGAGTCGCGGAGACGCTTCTTAAGGCACTTGCCGCGAGAAAGGGGCTTTCTTACCCGCACCGGTTAAAAAGCCGCAGGGAGCGGCAGGAAGCGGGCTTCCGGCTTTTATCGCAAACGCTTCGGGAACATTTTGATTTGCGGGAACTGTACCGCATCATGGGAGTTGAGAGATGAGTATAGAATTTTGGAAGCCGGAGGAAATCGAGGCAGAGAGCTTTCGGCGTATCGGCGAGGAACTCGGCGATCGGCAGTTTCCCGCCGGGGTCGATTTGGTGGTGAAGCGGGTCATACACACGACAGCGGACTTTTCGTTTGCGGATACCCTGCTCTTTTCGGAAGGCGTGGTCGAAACGGGAAAGGAAGCAATCCGGCAGGGGGCCTGCATTGTGACGGATACCAATATGGCGCTTGCCGGCATCAATAAGGCAAGGCTCGCGGGCTTCGGCGCTACGGCGCGCTGCTTCATGGCGGAGGCGGATGTGGCCGCCGAGGCTAAGGAGAGGGGCGTGACCCGCGCGACGGTTTCTATGGAGCGTGCGGCGGCGCTCTCCGCGGAGCGACCGCTGATCCTCGCAATCGGCAATGCGCCGACCGCGCTTGTAAAAATCAAGGAACTCATGGATTCCGGGCAACTGAAGCCCGCGCTTTTAATCGCAGCGCCGGTCGGCTTTGTCAATGTGGTCGAGGCAAAGGAACTCTTTGTCGGGAGCAGCACGCCGCACATCATTGCGCGCGGCCGTAAGGGCGGCTCGACCGTCGCGGCGGCCATCGTGAACGCGATACTCTACCAGATCTGAGACGCACTGCAGCGCCCCGAAGAACCTTTCTTGAAAAGAAGGAAAAAAGGCGGGAAGCAGGTAAGAGTGCAAACCGGTAGGCGGGGAAAAGAAGCAGAGGAAAAACCTGCATGCTTGCGTCGCAAGACCCGAGCCATGTACGATGGGCAAGAGATACCGCAAGTGCGTCGAGAAAAATTTGAGAGCTACTTGAGAATCGGATTGATTCCGTACTAAGCGGGATAAATCCGGGGAAGAAAGAGAAGGGGGAGTGAGATGAGCAAGCTTTACGAAGCCGTCATGGGGCTGGTGGTCGCGGATGCGCTCGGCGTTCCGGTCGAGTTTGCGCCGCGGGACAGCTACCAAGTGACGGAAATGACAGGCTACGGGACCTATCGGCAACTGCCCGGCACCTGGTCGGACGACAGTTCCATGACGCTTGCGACCTTGGAGAGTTTTAAGCGCAAGGGCTGTGTGGATCCCGCCGATATCATGCGGAACTTTTTTCTCTGGCTCTTTGAGAAACAGTTCACGGCGCGGAACCATGTCTTTGATGTGGGCAATGCCTGCCGTAATGCCATTTGGACCTACGGGCAGGGAGTTGCGCCTGAGAACTGCGGCGGAACGGGAGAGCGGGACAACGGAAACGGCGCGCTGATGCGCATGCTGCCTCTTGGCCTTTTACTCGAGGGGACGGACGAAGCAAAGGCAGCCGCTGTGCGGCAGATTGCGGGACTCACCCACAACCATATGATTTCGCACATCGGCTGCCTGATTTATGTGTTTGTCGCGGCGGAATTGCTTCGCGGGAGCGAAAAGCGAACAGCGCTTTCCTCTGCCTTAGAGCGCGCCGCGCGGATTTACGGACACGAGCCCGCTTGGCAGAATTATGTCCGTCTCCCGGAAATCGAGGCCTTGAGCCGCGAGGAGATTAAGAGCAGCGGCTATGTCGTAGACACGCTGGAAGCAGCGCTCTGGTGCCTCTTACGGACAGAAAACTACCGCGACTGCGCCCTCCTCGCCGTAAACCTCGGAGATGATACAGACACCGTGGGTGCGGTGGCGGGCGGCCTTGCGGGGCTCATCTACGGCCTTGACGGCAAGACGGGCATCCCGGCGGAATGGACTGAAGTGATACCGCGGAAAGAGTGGATACGGGAGCTCTGCGAAGGCATGGAGACGATACGCTGCTAGGCGCTTCGGCTACGTTTAAAAATGCACTTCCTCTTCCGACAGGCAGTCTTCCAAAGCGGTATGAAGCCCATCGATAATTTTCGCACGTTCTTTCGGGAGAGAAGAGAGATACAGACATTCTGTCAGGCTGTTGCTCTCATTGTCATTGCTTAAAACAGCATTGCTTGCAATGCTGTTTTTTTGACGATTTGCAATATTCTTGTTTAACATAGGGCGCGCACCTTTTAAAACAGAAGCCTTATTCGGCGATATCAATCAGTGTTTTGACTCACGGTAAGTTTACAATGAAGTGCTTCGGTCACTTTCAGAAGGGTATCAAGCTGCGGAATCGTCTTCTTACTTTCAAGACGTGCAATCATCGATTGTGTCAGTCCTGCGGCAGCGGCTAATTCTGCCTGTGTCATATGGCGCAAACGGCGGGCTTCAATCAAAGTATTGATAATGCTTGTGCAATCTTCAGACATGGAGAGAATCCTCAATCGGCTGACTGCAGGAATAAAGATGTTCCGGAGCAATATCAATCTCGTCATCCCAGATAACCGTTCCGTATTCTGCCTTTGCGGTGAGAAAGAAAGCAAGATTTTTGAGAGGCGCACAGAGAGGCTTTTCTAAGAGGGGCAGAGCATTGTAACGCCTTACGGAACCATCTGCGAAAGTGAGTAACAAGCTATAATCTTCTTTTGGCGTGACAGAGGTCACAACCCAAGCGGGGGTATTCATAGAAAGATCGTCCTCTCTTCGGGATATGTAATCATCATTTAACGTAAAGGTTCAATTTTGTAAAGAGGCCGTTCGCTCATGGCCAACTCCCAGTTAGCCATGAGTTCATCTTTATGGAGTTCGGCCCAGGCAGCGATGTATTTACATTGAGGCTTCGGCATACTTCCCTCGATTAACTCGCCTTCCATGTTGAAGACAGCCTGTTGCCCCTGATAGGAAGCGTGAAAGTGGGGGGGGATTGTGTTCACCGGTATTGTACATGCGAATAATGATTCCGTAAAACATGGATATTGTTGGCATTTCGCAACTCCTTTCATGAGAGATACAGAGATTATAGCATATATGCTATAATCGAACAAGGATATGGATTTAGGGATAATAAGAAGACCCGGGTCAAACGACCCGGGTCTTCTTATAGGAGAGCTGATGACGGGAATCGGACCCGTGACCTCCG
>ERZ773045.863-NODE-863-length-14605-cov-8.258144_pt1 | contig 14605 bp, 15 predicted proteins | sample MGYA00580635_ERZ773045 | MGnify/ENA primary metagenome ERZ773045 (study PRJEB29015, sample SAMEA2738115) | human oral metagenome | biome: human oral; feature: human-associated habitat; material: saliva | place: China | collected 2261 ...
ATGATTGCGATGCCAAAACAGTATGCCAAAATTGACTTTCGTGTGCTATCAAGTTTAAAGGATACCTATCCTCAAGTGTATATACGTTTAAATGAACATTTAGAAAATGATTGGGAACCTATTATCAAACTAATCAATGAAGGTATCCGTAAAAAGGAAATTCGTAAGATTAACACATTTATTCTGCGCCAGATTATAACCGCAACTTTTGAACAACTTTTATCTACGGATGAACTACAAGAAAGAAATTTAACGTATGCGAAAGCTTTAAAAGAAATGATGAATATCATCATGAAAGGAATGGTTATAGATAATGAATAAAATAAATAATGATTGGGAATATATCGACCAATGGAGTGATGCGTTTATTATAGATGGCAGTGCGGACAAGGTAGTTCGCTTACCACATACTGTTCAAGAATTACCTTTACATTATGCTAACGCAGAAAGCTATCAAAAGGTTGTTGGTTATCGTAAGAAATTAACATTTGATTCATCTTTAAAAGACAGAAGATATTTTATACGCTTTGATGGTAGTGCTCATGAGACTACAGTGTATTTCAATGGCAAAGAATTGTATGTTCATTCGTGTGGATATACTGCATTTATCGTTGAACTAACTGATAATATTCTCTTTGATCAAGAGAATGTTTTAACTGTAAAAGTAGATAGTCATGAGAGTTTGAATACACCTCCATTTGGATTTGTGATTGATTATCTTACATATGGAGGTATCTATCGTGATGTATGGCTTTATGATAAGCCTGCATACTTTATTAAAGATGTATTTGTAACAACGAATACACTAGATACAGTCTCAGTATCCATCCAAACAGATGGGCTGGTTCCTATTGATTCATATCAAGTCAAGATTCTTTACTCAAAGGGTGAAATTATCGCACAACAGTCCGTATCTATAAATACGCGGCAAATACAAATACCTGTAAAGAATATTCATGCATGGACAGCCGAATCACCAACTTTATATCGTTGTATTGTGGAACTGGGAGATGATACTTTTGTAACAAACTTTGGATTCCGTACAATTCGTTTTGATCAGAATAATTTATATATCAATGATCAAAAGGTATTCTTGAGAGGTTTGAATCGTCACCAATGTTATCCATATATTGGTTATGCAGCTGTTGATTCTTTACAAGAGGAAGATGTACGTATTTTAAAAGAAGAGTTACATGTGAATGCAGTTCGCACTTCACACTATCCACAAAGCCAATCCTTTATCGATGCTTGTGACCGATATGGTTTATATGTGTTTACTGAGATTCCTGGTTGGCAACATATCGGGGACGAAACTTGGAAACAACAAGCAATCCGTAACACAGAAGATATGGTGCTACAGTATCGTAATCATCCTTCTATCATTCTATGGGGTGTAAGAATCAATGAATCATTAGATGATGATGAACTCTATGCAAAAACAAATGCAGTTGCTAGAGCCTTAGATCCTTCTAGACCTACAGCAGGTGTACGTTATCTTACAAAGAGTCATCTATTAGAAGATATTTATACTTTCAATGATTTCTCGCATCACGGTGATAATAAAGGTGCATTAAGTAAGAGTGAAGTTATGGTGGATACACATCATCCACTCATTATCTCTGAAGCAAATGGGCACATGTTTCCGACAAAGAGTTTTGATACACAAGCAAGACGTCAAGAACATGCATTACGACATGCACGTGTATTTAGTGATGCAATGTCTGATGGACAACATACCGGAGTTTTCCAATGGTGTATGTTTGATTATGCAACACATAAAGACTTTGGTTCTGGTGATCGTATTTGTTATCATGGCGTCATGGATAGTTTCCGCAATCCAAAACTTGCGGCAAGTGTATATGCTTCACAACAGGATGAAGAACCAATTTTAGAAATCAGTACTTCGATGGATATTGGTGATTACAATGCTGGTAATCTACCTGATTTCTACGCATTTACAAATGCGGATGAAGTGCGTTTATACAAAAATGATCAGTTTGTATCTACATTTTCTCATTCTGCATATTCTGGTTTAAAACATGGTCCAATTCGTATCGATGATACGATTGGTAAACTACTTGAAACCAATGAGCATTATTCTAAAGAGAAAGCTGCTGATATTCGTAAATGCTTACTAGCAAGCAAAAAGTATGGTAGTAATTTGCCATTACGGTATCGTTTGTTATATGCGAAGATGATGTTTCAGTATAAGTTGAGCTATCGTGATGGTGTCGCTCTATTTGGAAAGTATGTAACGGGTTGGGGATCTGATTCGATTACCTGGAGATTTGATGCTATCAAAAATGGAAAAGTTGTAAAATCTATTATCAAACGTCCATCTGCTAAATTACATCTATCGTACCAAGTTTCTCGTACAAGTCTTGTGGAAGGAAGTTGCTATGACATGTCCGCAATTCGTATTCAAGTAAAGGATGAATATCATAATTTAGCTTCCTATGCTCAACTGCCATTAAATCTCATAACGACTGGACCTATTGAAATTGTAGGTCCTAATACAGTTGTTACAGAAGGTGGTATGACAGGTACATATATTAAGACAACTGGAGAAGAGGGAGAGGCTGTTCTTACAATTTCTACTCCAGATTGCAGCGCAATTACAATTCATTTTACAATTACAAAGGAAGCATAAATTATGAAAGAATTTGGTAAAAAACAATTTGTTGCATATGGTTTAGGCGCGGTTGGAAAGGATATGGTATATGCCTTATCTGCTTCCTATATCATGTATTACTATCAAGATATCCTAGGCTTATCTGCATCTTTTGTTGGATTTATTTTGATGATTGCTCGTGTGTTTGATGCGGCTAACGATCCATTTATGGGTGTTGTTGTTGCTAAGACAAATACGAAATGGGGTAAGTTTCGTCCATGGTTATTTACAGGTACAATTTTAAATGCATTTGTTTTATATGCATTATTTGCGGTACCTGCAGTATCAGGTAAAGCATTGATGATCTATTTTGCGGTGATGTATATACTTTGGGGTGTGACATATACCATGATGGATATTCCATTTTGGTCAATGATACCTGCAGTTACTTCTACGACAAAAGAGCGTGAGAATTTATCGGTTGTTGGACGTACCTGTGCAGGTGTTGGTTATGCGTTAATTAATGTATTTACCGTCATGGCTGTATCCAAACTAGGTGGTGGAATTGAGCGTGCTGGATTTCGCTTATTTGCACTAATTATAGCTATCTTGTTTGTTATATTTATTTTATTTACATGTTTTACAATTCATGAACAGAAAGTGGAAAACATGCATACAACATCTGTTAAAGAGATGTTTAAAGCACTGGTCAATAATGACCAAGCAATTGTAACTGTTGTTACAATTGTACTGATAAATTCTGCGTTATATATTACATCAAATCTTTTGATATATTTCTTTAAATACGATATTGGAGGCACAACCTGGAAGGATGCGTATACATTGTTTACTTCTGTTGGTGGTATCTCTCAAATTCTAGGTATGATGGTTGTATATCCAATCCTTAGAAGTAGATTATCTAATACAACAATCTTTAAGTTATGTTTATTGCTAGCAATTTTTGGCTATGCATTATTGCTGTCAATATGTTTATTGGGATATTCTTCTGCTCTAGCAATGCTGATGGTACCGGGTGTAATGATTTTTGTATCTAATGGTATTCTTACAGTATTAACAACAGTATTTCTTGCAAATACTGTTGACTATGGTGAAGTTAAGACTGGTCATCGTGAAGAGTCTGTAATCTTTAGTATGCAGACATTTGTTGTAAAGGCAGCTAGTGGCTTAGCAGTATTTATTACTGGTGTTAGTTTAGATCTGATTGGTTTAACAAGTAAAGATGGACTGGGAGAAGGTATACCAACATTCTCTTCGCCATTATTAGGACTTCGTTTACTAATGACGATTTTGCCTATAATTGGATTGGTTCTTGCTCTCGTATTATTTACAAGAAAGTTTATTCTTTCGGATGAAAAGGCAGAACAAATTCGAAAACAGTTAGAAGAAAAGAGGGTCTGAGCATGCAGGTTCAGTGGTTGATAGAAAGTATTGATCAGAAAATTAAATTACAAGGCAATGAAAACTGGCAGGAGGATGTACTACATATTCATGTGACAACTGCTCAAATGATACTCGGTAAAGTGGAAGCAAAACTATCTGTATCCATCGCAAAGGACGAGAAAATATTTATGAATGGATATCAAACATGGACATGTTCTCCAGAACTTACAAGATATGATCATACACATGGGTTAAAGCGAGTTCCGAAGAGTTTATTACGGAAATATGGATTTGATCGTTATGGTGATTATCATTTTATAGACTATCCACAAAAGAAGGGTATTACGCATGGAGAATCATGGTGCTATTTCCGTGATGGGAAGAAATATCGCTTATTTGCGTCATTAGATGAAGATCCAGGATATACGTTATTTTGGTATGACGCAAACAAATCAGAATTAACAATTCAAAGAGACTGTAAGGGTGTACAGACTAATGGTATCTTTCATGCATTTGATTTATTCTATGCGGAAGGTAGTGAAGAAGATGTCTTTCAAGCATGGTTTGATGCGATGAATCTAAAGCCACTTACAACGAAGAAATTGTTTGGATATTCTAGTTGGTATAATCACTATCAAGATATTAGTGAAGATAAGATACGTTATGATTTATCTGGTTGTGATAAAGTATTTCAACCAAGTGACTTATTTCAGATTGATGATGGTTGGGAACCATTTGTAGGAGATTGGTTAGAATCGGATTCAGTGAAATTCCCGAATGGGTTAAAAGCACTTGTAGATGAGATACATGCAAAGGGATATAAAGCTGGTTTGTGGCTTGCTCCATTTGTAGCAGAGGAGAAGTCATCAATATATCAGAATCATCCAGATTGGTTTTTACATTATCAAGGAAAACCATGGTGTTTAGGTGCTAACTGGTCAGGTTTTTATTCCTTAGATATTGATCATCCAGATGTAATTGACTATATCAAGAAAGTATTTCATCAAGTATATGACGAATGGGGGTTTGATTTAGTGAAGTTGGATTTCTTGTATGGTGCAGCACCTTTTGGTAATGGCTCTGAAAGTCGTGCTAAGCGTATGAGACGCGCTATTCAATTTTTGAGAGATATATCAAAGGGTAAAGAAATTCTTGCCTGCGGGGTCCCATTAATGCCATCTTTTGGATTAGTGGAATATAGCCGCATTGGTTGCGATGTAGGCTTAGATTGGGATGATGTCTTCTATATGCGTTTATTGCATCGTGAAAGAATTTCTACCAAGAATGCGATTGTGAATACAGTAAATCGTAGACAGTTAAATGGACGAGCATTTATGAATGATCCAGATGTATTCTTTATCCGTACTGAGAATATCCATCTGACAGAAAAACAGAAGGATGATTTAGCACGTATACAAGCCTTACTAGGAGGGGTATTTCTAACAAGTGATAGTCCTGCAAATTATACTGATGACATGATTAGAAAATATCAAGAATATCGTAAATTAGCATCTGCACTAGTAACAGATGTTAACACAGATGAGGGTATTACAATTGAGTATGTACTAGACGGTCAAACCAATGTAATTCATTTCGACTGTACAAATGGTAAATAATATGTTTTAAGAACTCTTAGAATTCAAGAGTTCTTTTTGTTTTCAGAAATATAAATCAATAAAACGATGTTTTAGTTAGCCAAAGAAAAAAGCCAACTTGCGTTGACTTTTTACACTTGTTATCTGTTGTAGAATTCGACAACGAGTGATTCGTTGATTTCTTGGTTCAATTCGCTTCTTTCTGGAAGACGTACGAATGTACCTTTCTTGTTTTCCTTATCAACTTCAACGAAAGCTGGGATTGTGATAGCTGATTCTAATGATTCAGCGATTGCCTTAATGTTACGTGCATTTTCACGAACAGCAATTGTTGATCCTGGCTTGATTAAAGCTGAAGGGATGTCTAACTTCTTACCATTAACTTCGATATGACCGTGGTTTACTAACTGACGAGCAGCCTTACGTGTTCTAGCTAAGCCCATACGGTAAACGATGTTATCTAATCTACTTTCAAGTAAGATTAAGAAGTTAACACCTGCCATACCTTCCATCTTGGAAGCCTTGTTGAATAAGTTAGAGAACTGACGTTCATTTAAACCGTACATGTGACGGATTCTTTGCTTTTCGCGTAACTGTGTACCGTAGCCACCTAACTTAATACGCTTTGTAGGTCCATGTTGACCTGGAGCATAAGTTCTTTTCTTAAGCTCTTCGCCTGTTTCTAAGATGGAGAAGCTTAAGCGTCTAGCTTTCTTCCAAACAGGTCCTGTGTAACGTGCCATGTTTTGTTTCCTCCTATATATGGCTGAGAAACAATAACAGGTGCAGATCATCAATGCGGGGTGTTATCATGAGCCTTTTCACCTTTTGCAGCAGGATACTTAGGAACAAGTTTAACTGTTGATAACGCCTGACGCATGACTCTACATGCTGCCATCATTTAACGCACTCGATATAATATCACTAGTGTGTACAAACGTCAATCATTTTCACAATCTACATAAAGATAATTCCCTATTGTTAGCAAGAAAAGAATTATGGAAAGATATGTGAAAGTGATAAGGCATATCCCCAAATATATAGATGCTGTGGTAAAATAAAAAAAGATATTACAAGAAAGGTGGAAATATATGAATCAGATATTAACATTGTTATCAGATATCAGATTTATTATTGCCGTAGGTGCAATCTTTGTTTTACTGTTAATCATTTTAATTGTTACTACAGTACGTGCACGTCGTTATAAATCTGAGTATATAGAATTAGAGAATCGCTATCAGTCGATTAAGCAAATTCCTTTGTCATTAAAGATGAATAAAGCAATCGCTGTAAGTAGAGTGAATCAAGATACAGTTGATCGTGTTAATTCAGCACAAAATAAGTTTGATGAAGTGCAGTCATGTATTTCTGCTTTAACAAGTAAGTTAGCAGACTTAGAACGTTATATTTCTGCTGGTACTTTATCAAAGGCTGGTAATACTATCAAGGATATTGAGACATCCATGGCTACAACAGAAGCGGATGCGAAGACACTTGAAAATATGTTAGATGCGATTCTTGCAAAAGAAACAGCACAGCGTGAAGAAGTTACTGCTTTAAAGAATCGTTTCCGTGCCCTAAAGGCACAAGCTGCTGAAAATGCTCCAAAGTTATACTTTGCTTGGCCTTTAGTAGAACAAAAGGTTGTTGATACAGAGAAGATGTTTGCGACTTTTGAAGAATGGATGTTCTCCAGTGATTTTGATAAGGCAAACCGTGAACTTGTAAGTATCAAGGCAGTCATGGCAGAACTAGAAGAAATGATTGAGAATATGCCTTCATTATTGGAAGATGCTAAGGGTGTGATTCCTAATATGGCAGAAGTTCTTCACAAGGATTATATTCACAACCGTAATCGTGGTGTTTATTTGAAACATTTAAATGTAGAAGAAAACCTGAATCAGATGACAGAGTCTTTACGTGAATCCCTAAAGCAGTTAAAGACAGGATCTACGTTAGGTATTCGTGAAACGCTTGATGCAATGAAGGCAAAACTTCGTGAGATGGACCAAGCTGTAAAACAAGAAGGTGAAAGCTTTGATGCGATTCAAGAGTTATCAAAGGAATCTACAGCACTTGCGGATGAAGCTGATAAGAATGCCGCTTATGTAAAAGAAGCATTTGCAAAATCATCATCACGTTTTGGTTTTGCAGATTTAGAACAAAAGCTTGCTGAGCAAATAGCACACTTACAAGAACTTGAGACCAAGATGCCAATAGTAATGGATAGTGTACGTAACTATCAAGTACCTGCTAGTACAGTTGTTGGTTCCTTAAAGGAATTAAATGAACAGATTGTTGCGTGCAATACAGAGTTTAAGAATATTCGTACACGTATTGAAGCTGCTTCCGGTGATGAAGAACGTTGTAAGAAGCAACTGGTGAAGTTGCAGATTGTTATGAATCAGATGCAAGTCAAGATTCGTAAGTATAAACTTCCAAATATTTCAGAAGCTTATGAAGATGATATGCGTCGTGCAAATGACTATATCCATCGTTTAGATAACCTCATGGAAGAAGTTCCGTTAAATATGCAGTTATTAAATGGAACTCTGCAAGAAGCATTAGATTTTATCTATAAGCTTTACAACAACGTTAATAATGTTGTTGGTACAGTTATGATGGTTGAAAATACAATCGTGTTTGGTAACCGTTATCGTTCAACTTACGCAGATATCGACTCTGAGTTAACACGTAGTGAATTAAGTTTCCGTAATGGTGAATATACACAAGCATTAACAACAGCAATCGCTACGATTGAAAAGATTCACCCAGGTAACTACGAATCCATGATCAAGGAGAATGCAAAGAGTGCAGCGTAGAGTGTATTTTGATGGTGCTTCTACTACAGCGATTCACCCAGATGTATTACAAACCTATAAAACTTTATTGGATAAGTATTATGTCAATAGTGAGTCTCTGTATGATGAAGGCAGCGAAATCAGTCGAATGATGGAAAAAGCCCGGAGTGCAATAGCCGGGCTTTTGGGTGTAAACAGCGATGACATTATCTTTACCTCAGGTTCTTCGGAAGCAAACTCTTCCGCTATCAAAGGTGTGTGTTTTGCACAACCAGGTAAGAAGCATATTGTCACAACAAATGTAGAACATTCTTCTATCTTGAATGCATGTTTACAAATGGAACAGGTATTTGGATATCGTGTTACATATTTACCGGTTGATGCTAGTGGTAAGGTATCCTTACAACAAGTGAAAGATGTAGTGTGTGATGATACAGCAATCGTTAGTATCATGGCAGTCAATAATGAAGTAGGTTCCATCAATCCAATTGATGAGATTGCAAATTATGTAAAGAAACATACACATTCCTATATGCATGTTGATATGACACAGGCAATTGGCAAGGTTGATGTAGATTTTAAAAATATTGATTTAGCATCTATCTCTGCCCATAAGCTGGAAGGTTTAAAGGGTAGTGGTATTCTTGTTAAGAAAGTTCATGTGCCATTTGTGCCACTGATTAATGGTGGTGAACAAGAATATGGTATTCGTGGTGGTACTTCGAATGCTTGTGTAAACATGGTGTTTGCCAAGACTTTACGCTTTGCGTTAGAAAATGGTAAGAAGTATCATAATTACATATCATCTTTACAACAAGCATTACTGAAGGGATTATCTACAATACCTGGTATTTTAATCAATCAACCAAGTGATGCGGTCAATAGTGTGGTGAACTTCTCATACGAGAAAATTCCAAGTGAAGTGATGCAAAATGCATTAAATAAAAAAGGTTTTATGGTGAGTGCGAGAAGTACTTGTGCATCTAAATCCGATGATCCAAGTTATGTTTTAAGTGCTATGGGTTATTCATCCAAACGTGCAAGCTCTTGTATTCGTATTAGTTTAACGTATCATAATACAGAAGAAGAGATTGCTTCATTTATAGATTCATTAAAGGAGATTATTTCGCAATATGGTTAAGTATGATACAGTCTTGATTCGCTATGGTGAATTAAGCACAAAAGGTAAGAATCGAAGAGATTTTATTACTAGACTCTTCACTAATATTAAATATATGTTGCGGGATTATCCTGCGCTAACGTATCGTAAAACATACGATCGTATTTACATTAAATTAACGGATGAAGATCCAGCAGAAATTGAAACTAAATTAAAGAAGGTGTTTGGTATTAGTTCATTCTCCTTTACAGAAAAGGTGAACAGTAATTTAGAAGATATCAAGCAAGCTTGTGTTCGTATCGCTAAGGAAAGTGATAAGAAGACATTTAAGATGATTACAAAACGTCACGACAAGAGTTTCCCACTCAAGAGTGATGGTGTAAATCGTGAGGTTGCTGGAGAGATTCTACGTAATACGGATTTAAAGGTTGATGTACATGATCCTGAATTAGCAATCCATGTTGAAATCCACAGTAATGAAACCTACATCACATCTAGTAAGATTCCTGGTGCTGGTGGATATCCAGCTGGCATCAATGGCAAGGTGTTGTTAATGTTATCCGGTGGTATAGATTCACCAGTAGCGGCATATCAGTTGATGAAGCGTGGACTACATGTGGAAGCAGTACACTTTGCATCTCCTCCATATACAAGTGAAAATGCAAAAAATAAAGTGTTAGAACTTGCTTCACAAGTGAGTGAATACCAAGGGCACATGAAAGTGCATGTTGTTAACTTTACGCAATTACAGCTTGAAATCTATAAACATGCAGGAGACCCATATGCAGTTACATTGATGCGTCGTATGATGTTCCGCTTAGCAGATATGATCTCTAAAAAGTATGGATGTCTAGCAATCGGTACAGGTGAAAGTGTAGGACAGGTAGCTAGCCAAACACTAGAGAGTATCAACTGCATTAATACAGTTACAAATATGCCAATTCTAAGACCACTTGTATGTTATGACAAGATTGAAATTATTGATTTGGCACGTAAGATTGGAACTTATGAAACATCGATCTTACCGTTTGAGGATTGCTGTACAATCTTTGATCCAAAGAACCCAGTTACAAAACCATCTGTAGATAAGAGTGTTTACTATGAATCAAAATTTGATTATGAAACACTATTACAACAGGCAGTGGATACACTAGAAACTGTGAATGTACAAGCAGTGAAAAAAGAAGAAGATTTCTTATAGAGAGGTGAAACTATGGCAAAGCATAATCAAGATATTCGCAATGAATTCAATGAAAAGATGCAACATTGCGCCACAATGGATGAGCAAGAACTATTGGATATCGCTAACGTAACGATTGTTAAAGTTGAAAAAGATGATACATATAACACAAAAGCGAAGTTAAAGATTTTTGCATTATTCACATCACTCTTTAACTGTGCAGAAAATGAACGTATGAAATACGTAAAACGAATTTACGCAGCTCTTAAATAAATGATGATTGATAGGTATTTCTGTAATGAAGTACCTATTTTCTTTTGGTATAATAAAGGTACTATCAAGTTTTATTTATAATGTAGGGGAAGATATGAAAAATGTTGATATTAGTACCATCAGTAATACGATACTAATCATTTTATGGGTGATTTTGCCCAAGTTATATCGTATCTGGAAAAAGAAGAATATATTTTACGTTTATGATATCCCATTTGATTTAATGCCTATTTTCATCCTCTCAAATGGTTGGATGCGCTTTGGGATTTGGTTAATAATTTATGTAGTATTTATGTTGGTTTTAAAGTTAATCTTTTCAAAGGGAAAAGTGATATTGTTCAACGAGAAACAATCATCACAAAATAACGACACAAATAATATAAGTTAAACGTGTTAATTTAATAGAAATCATATTATTTAGTTTTATTTCTTGATATTTACTAATTTTGGTTAATATGTTATAATATGGTCAATTTAGAGAGAAGATATGATTAATAATTTTGAGTTAAATAAAGATAAGTTAGATAAATTAACTCGTAAAGTTATATTAGTAGGAGGAATAATTAGTACGCTTCTAACTGGAGGATGTAAGACTAAAGAAAATAGTTCAACTAATCCATCAGTAACTGAAGTTACTCCAACTCCTACTGAAAAACCAGATGTAGCATCAGACAATGAACAAGAAGAATATAAATATTATAGAATTGAATTTACTGTAAAGGTATATAATGATCAACCTCGAGTTACAATAGAATCTGAGAAAGAAGTAGAGTATCAAAATACAGAAACACCAGAGGGAGGATTTATAACAGCAACAGAAAAGTGGCAACCGCATGTACCTGATGCCCCTGCTTATGATGAAGGTAGATCGGATATGACTGTCTATAGGCTTGTTGAAGTATTTAAAAGATATATATATTTTGATTATGATGAATTAATGAATGCTTTAAATAATATGGATTATTTAGGTCCTAATTTTAACTATGTTTTTGGCAATGTAACATCTGATAATGTCGATGAACTTTGTCTTGACGTTAGACTTAATTATAAACGTGAAATTCCAGCTGGAGAAGAAGATTTTTATATGGTACAAGGTTATGTCAATGTGCGTAAGAAGGTAAAAGTTAAGAGCAAATAATATAGATGTAGAGGTGACTCTACATTTTTTAAACGTGTTAATTTAATAGAAATCATTGACGTAAAAGGACTTTACATGTAGTATATCTATGTTATCAGCCCTCTTGTCGAGGTCTGTAACCGCTCAGGAAAGGGTTAAGTACGTAAGTCCCCTTGATGGCGCGTCTTATGATAAATGTCAGGAGGTGTTCAAATTGTACGCAATTATCGAAACAGGCGGAAAGCAACTTAAGGTTGAAGTAGGTCAGTCTATCTTCGTTGAAAAGTTAGATGTTGAACCAGAAAGCACAGTCGTTATCGACAAGGTAGTTCTTGTTAGTGACGCAGCAACAAAGATTGGTACTCCATATGTAGAGGGTGCTAAGGTTACTTGCAAGGTTGTAAAGCAAGGCAAGGAAAAGAAGATCCATATCTTCAAGTATAAGGCTAAGAAGGGCTCTACTCGTCGTAAGCAGGGTCACCGTCAACCATATACAAAGTTGACAGTTGAAGCTATCGAGGCTTAAGTCTCATGATTGATATCCGTTATACGCAGCATGATAATCACATTACTTCATTAGAAATTAGCGGTCACGCTGGTTCTGCTGAAAGTGGTAAAGATTTGGTATGTGCAGCAGTTAGCGGTATTACATTCGGTTTGTTGAATGCATTAGATGAATTAACTGATGTTAAGAAAATGACAGTTGGTGATAATCTAATTCAAGTTAAAGTTGATAATCCTACAGCAGAAAGCGATTTATTACTATCTGCAGGTATTATTCAATTAAAGACAGTTCAACAACAGAATCAACGTTTTATTAAAATTAAAAAAATGGAGGTGTAAATACTATGAAGTTCACACTGGATATTCAGTTCTTTGCAAGTAAGAAGGGTGTATCTTCCACAAAGAACGGCCGTGATTCTGCCGGCAGAAGATTAGGTGCTAAGAAGGCTGATGGTCAGTATACAAACGCTGGCTCTATCATTTACCGTCAGAGAGGCACAAAGATCTACCCAGGCAAGAATGTTATGCGCGGTGGAGATGATACATTGTTTGCAACAGCTGCAGGTATCGTTAAGTATGAGCGTCTTGGCAAGGATAAGAAGCAGGTTTCTGTTTATCCTCAAGAAGCTTAATTGAAACAGTAATGGAATGCTCCTGACAGGTTCAGGAGCTTTTTTAAAGGAAAGGAGATTCCTTGATGATTGACTTAGTAAAACTACATGTAAAAGCAGGTGACGGTGGCAGAGGTTGTGTTGCTTGGCGCCATGAGAAGTTCTACGCAAATGGTGGACCTTTTGGTGGTGATGGAGGTAAAGGTGGCGATATTTGGTTTGCTGTTGATACCAACGAAACAACATTAATGAAGCTAAAGTTCACACGTAAGATTAAGGCTGGCAATGGTATGCCAGGTTTAATTAAAAAGATGCATGGTAAATCAGGGGATGACATCATTGTGCCTGTTCCACTTGGAACGATGATACGTAATGCGGCCAATGGTGATCTTTTAGCTGACCTTACAAAACCAGGACAAAAAGTATTGATTGCTCGTGGAGGTAAGGGTGGTTTAGGTAATATGCACTTTGCAACTTCAAGAAATGATGCTCCTGAATATGCACAACCAGGTGAAGTTGGTGAAAGCTTAGATGTTCAAGTAGAATTACGTCTTTTGGCGGATGCTGGTCTTATTGGTTTTCCATCCGTTGGTAAGTCAACATTCTTATCCGTTGTAACAAGAGCGAATCCACAGATTGCTGCATATCCTTTTACAACACTGGAACCAAATATTGGTGTTGTACAGATGCCAAACGGTCGTAGTTTTGTGCTAGCGGATATGCCAGGTTTAATTGAAGGTGCTGGTGAAGGTAAGGGATTAGGACATGAGTTCTTACGTCATATTAAGCGCTGTCGTGTATTGATTCACGTCATCGATATGTCTGGGGCAGAACGTAATCCTGTTGAAGATTATGAAATCATCAATAAGGAGTTAGCTACCTACGATTTAGCACTTGAAAAGCGTCCTCAGATTGTAGTCGCAAATAAGATGGATGATGAATATGCGCACATGTATCTGGAAGAGTTTAAGAAGAAATACCCAGATATTAAAGTCTATGAAACAAGTACATTAGAACATAAAGGTTTAGATGAGGTTCTCTATGCGGCACTTGCGGAGATAGATAAAGCTCGTGAGGTTGAAATGGAAACTCCTGAAAGTACAGAAGAGACCGTTGTATATCGTTATGAACCTAAGAAACCAGACTTTAAGATTGTAAAACTTGGTCCTGGTAGATTTAAGGTTGACTCTGAAAAGATTGATCGTCTATTTGATACAGTTGACTTCGATAAGGAAGAAGAAACATATCAGTTTGCGATGACACTACAGAAGATGGGTGTTGATAAGGCACTTTTTGAAGCTGGTGCACGTGATGGTGATCAAGTTATCGTAAATACCTTTATCATGGATTATAAAGAGTGAGTGATATGATAGCATTTGTAAAAGGAAAAGT
>ERZ773045.864-NODE-864-length-14597-cov-2.759387_pt1 | contig 14597 bp, 14 predicted proteins | sample MGYA00580635_ERZ773045 | MGnify/ENA primary metagenome ERZ773045 (study PRJEB29015, sample SAMEA2738115) | human oral metagenome | biome: human oral; feature: human-associated habitat; material: saliva | place: China | collected 2261 ...
GACCCAGCGAGATACACTGGAGCGAATGCCCTGACACCCTGCATCTTCCGGGACAAACAAAGGGAAAGAGCGTATACGACGTCAACATCCCACAATACTACAAAGAGTCTTTTTTCTCTGACAAACCCTACTTCCACCCAGAGCTTACAGGTGGGCGTCAAGGCGTTGCCGGCGACCCCGTGCCTTATACCATTGCCGGCGACAACCTTCTCTCGTCACTGCTACTGACGAGCTTCCTCGTGATGACGCTATCCATAATGCGCTCATGGCGATTCATTATGAGACAGATAAAATCATTCTTCTATGTTCAGCGCGCCAACACAACCATACAGTCGGAGACATCGTCAGAGGTACGTTTTCAAATTGTGCTTGGAATAATAGCATGCCTGTTGCTCTCGGTACTGTTTTTTTATTATTTACGCGAGAACGTCACCGAGACATTCACCATAGAACAATACCAGATAATAATACTGTTCACGGGCATCTTCGCAGTATATTTCCTGATGAAACAATTGCTGCATTCGCTTGTAAACTGGACTTTCTTTGATAAGAAAAAATCACAACAATGGAACCGTGCCTTCCTATTCCTGACAGCATCTGAAGGAGTATTTCTCATGCCATTGGTTTTCATACAGTCATTCTTCTACATACCATTCAATTCCTCAACGATTTATATCATCATTGTAATAGTACTATTTAAATTACTTGCTTTTTTCAAAGAGACACAAATCTTTTTCCAGCAAAACAATCGTTTTCTGCAGATTTTTTTGTACTTTTGCACATTGGAAATAACACCTCTATTCATATTGTGGAGTTTACTTCTGTTAATTAGTGATTTTTTGAAAGTAATTTTTTAGTACAGAAATGATAAAAAAGATTCTGGTATCTCAACCAAAACCTGCAAGCGACAAATCACCATACTATGACCTTGAGAATGACTTTGGCGTAGAGTGTGATTTTCGCCCATTCTTCAAAGTAGAGGGAGTAAGCGCACAGAACTTCCGCGAGCAGCATGTCAACATACTCGACTATACAGCAGTAGTATTCACTTCACGTCATGCTATAGACAACTTCTTCTCACTTGCAAAGGAGATGCGAATAACCATCCCCGAGACAATGAAATACTTTTGTGTCATTGAGAAGATTGCATTATATATCCAGAAGTACGTACAATACCGCAAGCGCAAGGTCTCATACGGTACGACAGGAAAATTCGACGACCTCATACCACACATGATGAAACATAAGAACGAGAAGTTTCTCGTTCCGCAGAGTGGCGTTCACAACGATGATATCAAGAATCTGCTCGACTCAAAAGGGCTGTTCCATAAAGAGTGTGTTATGTATAACACCGTCAGCAACGACTTCACAGATGAGGAGAAAGAAAAGTTCTCATACGATATGTTGCTATTCTTCAGTCCTACAGGCGTAAAGGCATTGAAGAAGAACTTCCCCGACTTCAAGCAGGGCAACATCAAGATAGGTGCTTTCGGTCCGGCAACAGCTCAGACAGTAAAGAACGAAGGGTTGCGTCTCGACCTTGAGGCACCATCAGAAAAGCATACATCGATGACAGGCGCACTACGCGAATATCTACGCGACAACAACAAATAAATACAATTTCAACACCGCTTATGGACGAAGCCGTTCGCTTCACATTATCTAAGGAAGAACGAATATCGAGCAAAAGACAGATTGACAGAATCTTCGGAGGAGGTGGAAGTCGTTCGATTACTTCCTATCCTATCCGGGCGGTGTATCTTCTCGAAAGGACCGACGGCGAGAACACTCCGGTGAGCATACTTGCCAGCGTGCCGAAGAAATGTTTCAAAAGAGCAGTAAAGCGCAACAGGGTGAAACGCCAGTTGCGCGAGGCATACAGGAAGAATAAACATTCTATTATAAATAAGGTGAACAGTCTGGAAGGAATGTCGCTTATGATTGCCTTCATCTGGATGGAAAATAAACTCTATGACTCCAAGACAGTGGAACAAAAGATAAAGAACCTTCTGCAACGCATTGAGGAGAAGGTTAGGCACGAAAAAGGCAGAGAGCAAACAATACAGCCATGAAGCAACTGTTGCACTATATATCTAAAAGTCTTGTGTGGCTGATGATATTGCCAATACGCTTCTATCAGACATTCATCACACCATACACTCCTCCGTCATGCCGGTTTGTGCCTACATGTTCTGAATACGCACGTCAAGCACTAAGCAAGCATGGTCCCATTAAAGGATCGTATCTTGCAATACGACGATTACTAAGATGTCATCCCTGGGGTGGAAGCGGGTATGACCCCGTTCCGTAACTTGTCCGAAAGGCGCCCCGATAAATTAATATATAACAGCCTGCATAGACAGGCAAAAAAAGAAAAGTCTATTTTAATGAAGAATTTTGTTGAAGAACTTACCTGGCGTGGAATGATTCATCAGATGATGCCAGGTACAGAAGAGTTGCTGCAGAAAGAAGTGGTCACCGCTTACCTTGGCATCGACCCTACCGCCGACTCTCTGCATATCGGTCATCTCTGCGGTGTTATGATGCTTAGGCATTTCCAGCGCTGTGGGCACAAGCCATTAGCACTGGTAGGAGGCGCAACAGGTATGATCGGCGACCCGTCAGGCAAATCGCAGGAGCGTAACCTCCTCGACGAGCCTACTCTGAAGCACAATGTAGCATGTATCAAGGAACAGCTCTCACGCTTCCTCGATTTCGACAGCGACAGTCCAAACCATGCAGAACTGGTCAACAACTACGACTGGATGAAGGGCTTTACGTTCCTTGACTTCGCACGTGAGGTGGGAAAGCATATCACTGTGAACTACATGATGGCAAAGGATTCTGTTAAGAAGCGCCTCAACGGCGAGGCACGCGACGGTCTGTCATTCACCGAATTCACATACCAGCTGCTTCAGGCATACGACTTCCTATACCTGAACGAGCACATGGACTGCAAGCTACAGCTCGGCGGTGCCGATCAGTGGGGAAATATCACAACCGGCTCAGAACTCATACGCCGCACAAACGGCAACGAGTGCTATGCTCTGACCTGCCCACTCGTGACAAAGTCTGACGGCAAGAAATTCGGAAAAACAGAGACCGGCAATATCTGGCTTGACAGAAACCGCACCACACCATACCAGTTCTATCAGTTCTGGCTCAATGTCACCGACGACGATGCAAAGCGCTATATCAAGATATTCACATCGCTCGAGAAGGAAGAAATCGACACAATCATCGCCGAGCACGACGAAGATCCCGGACGTCGAGTGTTGCAGAAGCGTCTTGCAGAGGAAGTGACAGTAATGGTCCACTCTAATGAAGACCTTGAAATGGCTATCGAGGCATCAAACATCCTCTTCGGCAAGTCAACCAAGGAATCGCTGTTGAAACTCGATGAGAAAACACTGCTCGACGTATTTGCAGGAGTGCCACAATTCGACATCGACATGGCAGACCTCAAAGAAGGCATAAAGGCATCCGACCTTTTCGTCGACAAAGCGCAGTGTTTCCCTTCAAAGGGCGAGATGAAAACCCTTGTAAAGGGCGGTGGCGTCAGTGTAAACAAAGACAAACTTGCACAGTTCGACCAGGTGCTTACAGAGGCTGATCTGCTCAACGGCAAATACATGCTTGTTCAGCAGGGCAAAAAGAAGTATTTCCTTCTTACGGCGAAATAAATTTGCTGATATTAAAAAAAAGTTGTAACTTTGCATCGCAGAATAATAACTGCATGTAAAGCTACAACTTACTGAAATGATTGGGTCATGGTGTAATGGTAACACTACAGGTTTTGGTTCTGTCATTCCCAGTTCGAATCTGGGTGACCCAACAGAAAAAGGTTTATCAACCATCGGGTGTGATAAACCTTTTTCTATGCAATACATTCTCCTGCTTTACAAAGCAATCCTACATTGCAATATAAACCCAAATAGGTCATTAGGATGCATTTTCTTGGATTTGTTATTACCGTCATGCTTCCTTACTGCTTTCGGTCGCTTGCCGACATCTGCGCTGTCATTTCATCTCGCCGTAGCCCACTACGCCTTCGATGAAACATCAGCACATCTGCTCAACAATCGAACAAAATCAGCCAAGGGTTTTAATGACCGGTTTGGGATAAAAAAGAGGACTCATCAATTGATGCATCCTCTTATATCGTTGATCAGTTCTGCAAAATTATTTTACAGCCTCAGCAAGCTCAGCACCAGCCTTGAACTTAGCAACCTTCTTAGCAGCAATCTTAATCTTTGCACCTGTTGCAGGGTTAACGCCCTCACGAGCAGGTTTCTCTGTTACTGAGAATGTACCGAAACCGATGAGCTGAACTGCTTCGCCCTTAACGAGAGCTTCCTTTACAGAAGCAACAACTGCGTCAACTGCTGCCTTAGCCTGTACCTGTGTGAGTTCTGCCTTAGCAGCAACTGCCTTTACCAATTCTGTCTTGTTCATAATTTTTCCTTTAAAAATGGTTATTAAATATTAGAAATCTGTTGTTCTCAACATAATTTGGCACAAATATAAAAGAAAATTTTTAAAAACAAACAGATTTGAATAAAAAGTTGCCATTTTTCGATTATTTTCCAGTAAAATGCTTTCACTTGGGGACGAATCACAGTTTTTTTTCGTAATTTTGCAGTAGAAACGAATAAAACAAGGATAATATGCGTAATATACCAACAATAACAAAGAATCTGCTCATTATCAATGTAATTGCCTATTTGGCAATGGAAGTACTTAAGATGATGACAGTACAATCAGGCACCCCTATCGACCTTAACGATATCTTCGGTCTACACTTTTTCATGGCATCCGATTTTCATGTCTATCAGATAGTAACCTACATGTTTATGCACGGTGGTATGATACACTTGTTTTTCAACATGTTTGCACTGTGGATGTTCGGCTGCGTAGTTGAGAATGTGCTCGGTGCGAGGAATTTCCTTTTTTATTACATATTATGCGGAATCGGAGCCGGCTTATTCCAAGAAGCGGCACAGTTCGTACAATATGCTGTAGAGGGTTATGCCGCATACGAAGGCGTGACACTTTCCACAGGCAATATAACAATGCACGCTTTCCTTAACAGTTGGACAACAGTGGGAGCATCGGGGGCTGTATATGCCATCCTTCTGGCATTCGGAATGATATTCCCCGAACAAAGAATATTCATCTTTCCGCTTCCGATACCAATCAAGGCTAAGTGGTTCGTGATATTCTACGCCGCACTTGAGTTGTACTCTTCGTTTGCAACAACCAATGACGGAGTAGCACACATTGCTCACCTTGGTGGTATGGTATTCGGTTTCTTCCTGCTGCGCTATTGGAAGAAGAGTCCAGACATTAGCTACGGCAATAGCAACAAAAGCTTTTTCGAGAAGATGAGAAACAACTTCTCACGCAGCCGTAGCACTTCACAAAACAACAGCTACACAAAAAGTGCCAACAATGCCGACTGGGACTATAATGCCCGTAAGCATACTGAACAGGACGAGATTGACGCTATTCTCGACAAGATACGCAAGAGTGGATACGACAACCTGTCAAACGAAGAGAAGCAGAAACTGTTTGACCAAAGCCATAACAGACGTCCATAGGAAACAGCATGGCAAAGTTTGGCTTAAAAAACATCTTTGTACAAATCATCGTCGGTGCAAACATTACCACGGTGATTTGTATGTTTTTAACAGGATATTCCTATCTTGTCAACCCACATTCGTTCCGTCCTGCAGCAACAATGGGTCTGTTCTTCCCACTGTTTCTCTTACTCAACATCCTTTTTCTTGTTTTCTGGCTATTCTTTTATCCACGTAAGGCATACATTCCATTCTTTGCCATGATACTCTGCTATTTCCCTGTACGGACATATATTGGAATAAATGCAGGCGGCAGCATACCCGTTGGCGCCATGAAGGTCATGTCGTATAACGTCTTGGGATTTCACGGACAAAAAAACAACGCACTCGACCGCGACTCCAATGCCATTGCACAATATCTCTACGACGAAGACTGCGACATCGTCTGTCTTCAGGAGTCTAACATACAATTTCTTTCCGACCGGTGTCGGGATATGCTCAACAAACGCTACCCATACCACCATGAAGAAATGTACAATGGCAACGGCAACGCAATATACACCAAATACGAGATACTCTCTTTTGAACGTATAGAATACGAGTCCAACTCCAACTTCAGCATGGCATACCACCTGAAAATTAATGATGCAGAAGTGCTTGTCATAAACAATCATCTTGAGAAAAGCAACATAACACCTGACGAGCGTTCCTCTTTTGGCAATATGGTGAAAGGCGAGATACCAAAAGATTCTGTTAGCGAGAAATCGCTCATTCTCCTTGGCAAACTGACCGACAGCACGCTCCGTCGGACACGTCAGGCACAAGCCGTCGCCAAATATATCCATCAGCACAATGCGATGAAAATCATCCTCATGGGCGATTTCAACGATAACCCTATATCATACACCCATTATATCATCGGCAAAGACCTTATCGACTGTTTCCGCGACAGCGGCCGTGGCTTAGGCTGGTCATACTGCCACAACGCCATGAGAGTCAGAATTGACAATATTATGTGCTCCGATCATTATACTCCGTATAATTGCACGGTTGACGGCAAAGTACCTTTCAGCGACCATTACCCCATTAAATGTTGGCTGCAAACAGACACTTTACAGGTTGATTAAATGGTAAAACCGAAAAAAATAATGATTTAGCCACACGGAATTTGCTTAAATGGTAAAAAAACAGTATCTTTGCATGCTTTAAGTACCGAATAAAAAATTAACAATCAAATATTTATCAAAATGCAAAACAAAGGAATTGTAATTGTAACTGCCGTCTTGATGACGCTTGCAAGTATCTTCTATTTGTCATTCTCGGTAGCCACATCTTACTACGACAGCCAGGCAGCCAAGATCAGCGACCCTGTTGCACAGCAGAATTATAAAGATTCTGTCAAGTACATGGGTATCTATTCTTACCAGAAGTGTCTTGAGACCCAGATCGGTCTTGGTCTTGACCTTAAGGGCGGTATGAACGTTATTCTTGAGATTTCTGTGCCCGACGTTGTCGAGATGCTGGCAGACCACAAGACTGACGCAGCTTTCGTAAAGGCTATGGACGAGGCAAAGAAAGAAGAAGAGAAGAGTCAGTCGGATTTCATCTCACTGTTTATTAACGCCTACAAAAAAACAGCTCCCGGTCATCGTCTCGCAGAGATCTTCGCCACACAGCAGCTTCAGGGAAAAGTCTCTCCACAGAGCTCCGACGCTGAGGTAGAGAAAGCTCTACGCAGCGAGGTACAGGCAGCTATGGACAACTCGTTCAACGTTGTTCGTACACGTATCGACAAGTTCGGCGTTGTTCAGCCAAACATCCAGAAACTCGAAGGTCAGGAAGGGCGTATCATGGTCGAGATGCCAGGTATCAAAGAGCCGGAGCGTATGCGTAAACTGCTTCAGGGTTCTGCAAACCTCGAGTTCTGGGAGACCTACAATTCCGAAGAAGTAGAACCATATCTGCGCCAGCTCGATGCCCGTGCTGCCAACAGTCTTTCTGAAGCAAAGAACGACACCATGGCAGTAGACACCACAGTTACACAGACAGAAACTGCACAGACAGAAAAAAAACTTGACATCAAGAAAGTAGCTTCAGCAGATACAAAGACTGCTTCTGACAAGGCAAATGCCGATGCAGCAAATAAGCAGCACCCACTGCTCTCAATCCTCCAGACCACAGGCGGACGTTCACTGTCGCTCGTTGGCTATGCTAACGCAATGGATACAGCAGCAGTAAATGCTATCATCTATTCAGAACTGGCAAAGCAGGTTCTCCCAACAGACATGAAGCTGCTCTGGAGTGCCAAGCCAGCCGATGGTCTCACAGTCAAGAACGTTTATGAGCTCCACGCACTCAAGGTGACACAGACATCCGGTCGTGCTCCTCTCGAGGGTGATGTCGTTACAAACGCTTCCGACCAGTTCAACAACCTTACCGGTCAGCCGGAGGTTTCAATGTCAATGAACAGTGAAGGTGCTCGTCGATGGGCAGCCCTGACAAAAGCAAACGTCGGTAAGGCAATCGCTATCGTACTCGACGGAGTTGTTTATTCTGCTCCACGCGTAAACGGTGAGATTTCAGGCGGACAGTCTTCTATCTCAGGCAACTTCACCGTTGAGGACACAAAAGACCTTGCCAACACCTTGAAGTCCGGTCGTATGCCTGCTCCTGCACGTATCGTTCAGGAAGAGGTTGTAGGACCTACCCTTGGTGCACAGTCAATCCAGCAGGGTATAATATCCTTCGCACTTGCGTTCGCACTGCTCATCATCTACATGCTCGCAGTCTACAATATCATCCCTGGCTCAATCGCTATCGGTGCAGTATTGGTCAACGTATTCTTCACACTCGGCATCCTCACCTCATTCCAGGCAGCGCTTACAATGTCAGGTATTGCCGGTATGGTTCTGTCGCTCGGTACGGCGGTCGATGCCAATGTGCTTATCTACGAGCGTATCAAAGAAGAGCTGCGTGCAGGAAAGCAGATGAAGCAGGCTATAGCATCAGGCTACAGCAACGCCTTCTCAGCTATCTTCGACTCTAACCTGACATCAGCCATCACAGGTATCATCCTCCTCGTATTCGGTACGGGACCTATCCAGGGCTTCGCAACAACATGGTTGATCGGTATTGCATGTTCATTCTTCACAGCAGTATTCCTCACACGCCTTGTTTACGAGAGCCGTCTTAAGAACAACAAGTGGATCAATCTGAAGTTCTGGACACCATGGTCAAAGAACCTCATGCAGAACACCAGCTACAACTTCATGGGAATGTTCAAGATCAGTTCCATCATTTACGGCGTAATCATCCTCGTATGTATCGGCAGCTTCCTCACTCGCGGTCTATCTAAGTCGATCGACTTCACCGGTGGTCGCAACTACGTTCTTACCGTCGACAAGCCTGTTCATGCAGAGGAGGTTCGTGCAGCTCTCAGCGATGCATTCGTGAATACCGTTGGCGAGACAGCAGGGCAGAAGGCTATAACAAGCGTTATCGCTATCGGTACAGACGGCAAGACATTCCGTGTGTCAACCAACTACAACCTCCAGAGCAACGATCCGAATATGGACGACGAGGCTGAGACAATCCTCTACAACACACTGAAGAAGGCAAATCTTGTAAGCCAGGCTGACATCGAAGACTTCAAGAATCCTGATGTCCGCGAGGGTGGTTCAATCATAAGCTCTTCAAAGGTAGGTCCTTCCATTGCAAAGGACATCACAAACAACGCGTTCAAGAGTGTCGGCATTGCCCTTATCTGCATATTCCTTTATATCCTCCTACGTTTCCGCAACATCGGTTTCTCTATCGGTTCTGTTGTTGCTCTCGTAGTTGATACAACTATCGTTATCGGACTGTTCTCACTCTGCTGGGGCTGGGTAGGATTCTCTCTTGAGATTGACCAGACCTTCATCGGTGCGATCCTTACCGTTATCGGTTACGACATCAACGACTCTGTGGTAGTGTTCGACCGTATACGCGAGAACCTCAAGCTGCATCCAAAGCGCGACCCACAGCAGATCTTCAACGATTCTATCAACCAGACCCTCGCACGTACAATCAATACATCAGTATCAACACTGATCGTACTTGTGCCAATCTTCGTGCTCGGTGCCGACAGCATCCGCAGTTTCGCCTTCGCGATGATTATCGGTGTATTCGTGGGTACATTATCTTCTATCTTCCTTGCATCTCCAATTGCCCACATCGTTCTGGGACGTCGCATCAAAGAGCAGAAAGCAGCTCTCGAGGCACAGGAAGTGAAGTAATCACAGTTCAGATAATCACTGACAATCCTTTTATTTCAAGGAGGGTGTGCAAATTGGCACATCCTCCTTTTCTTTCTTTTAATGAGCCGCCCCTATATGCCGTAATATTGGTGTCCGGTAAGCAAATTGTAGCGATGAATCGAGTAGGATGAAACCTGTAGGGGCGTGATTTATCACGTTCCGCTTCAGCTCACGTCCGGTTCATTGGCGTACATGTCATCTTAATGGGAATCATTGTCATTAATCATTGTTTTACTTATCACGCTTAAGCAATCTCCAGGAAACAAATAATCCCGAATCGTTCACGGCACTCTATAATCCCATACACGATGCGACACCGATAGTTGTGCCTATTGCCGAAAGTATCGATATGAGGGTCTGAATGACAATCTTCCATATTTCCTTATTCTTCATTTTAAAAATCTTTTTGGTTAACAATTATGTTTCGTGTTAGCATAGACCTTCATCAAATACTATGGAAAGAAAACCTCTATAATCCAGAGCATCCGATAAAGGTCTTGTTCTTTGATAATAAAACGGCACCGCGGTCTATTGACCGATTCGGGTTTAATACTTCGTCAGACGACTTACAGAGGCTTCACAGTGATGTCCTTGGTAAGTTCCGTCACGACAGCCTTCTTCACTTTGATGACACCTGCCGTTGCGTCGAAATACGTACCGGTCTTTACGGTAGTGAACGACGGGCGGAAGTTCACCTTATAACCGTGAATATTCTTCGCTGGGTTGAAGTCTTCTGCCTTAGCGACATAATTGCCCTTTATACCCACCTTGAACACTCCGAGACCGTTAATGCGAACAGCATGAGAAGCCTGCAGCTCATCCTTCATCACTTCCACGAGCTCGGTAAGAACTGCAAGAACGTCCGACTTCTTCATAGAGCAATTACGCTGAATACGCTCTGCGAGAGTGTTGAGATCAACCTCGTCGGTTATTGCAGCCTTGGCATAAAACTGATTGAAGAAATGTGACTGCTTGTTGTTGTTTTTCATAAGGCGATATTTTACTGCCATAATTCTTTTTTCCCTCTTGACTCCGTTTAACCCGAATCAGTCAATAGCAGCAGGAAAGCATTTGTTCTTTGAAAATAAAAACGCACTGCGGTCTATTGACCGATTTTGGTTTAAGGAGGACCGTTTCAGGGCTTGGGTCTGGTTAATAAAACATACAGGACAGATGTTCTCACCGCTTATCCTAAAGCGGTCATTATGTGTTATACTGATTTGCGTTGAAGCAATGCTGTAAGGTTTCCGCATCCGGAATAGGAAAACTTTATCAGCCTCACTCAACCTGCCTATATTATATTAATAATTAAGGTGTAAAGATGTATTGATTACACCAAATAACATAGAGCGACAGACTTCACATTCTGACCAGATACACAGTGGAACATCCGTTCTGGTTCTATTATAGTCATCCCATTAAAAAGCAAGGTGACAGAACGGCCATACACTGGATATAACACAGTCATTTACATACCTTATTTATTATTGCTGTCCGGTAAAAACATTTCTTTTATTTTTGTGTTTTCCACGAGCCAGCGTAGGGGCGTGATTTATCACGTTCCGCTTCAGCGCGGAGTCCATTGCGCAAACTATTAGTTTCTCGGAGATTGCTTAAGCGTGATAAATCACGCCTCTACAGGTTTCATCATACTCGATTCATCGCTATAATTTGTTTAACGGACACCAATAAATAATAAAGAAAAGAGAACGTGTTTATTGGAATGACATAAACTTTACTTATGGCTCTGTATGCGGTTGAAGGCGATTATAATCTTGTTATCTCGGTCAACATAAACAGTCAGATTGTCATGCGAATTTACATTATTTTCGCCAAAACCCACATAGGAAGTCTGCTCCACACTCTCTGCATTAGCCATGCTGAAAGTGAATAGAATAAAGAATGACAGACATATTCGTATCATTATAATGCCATGTATGGTTTTTATTTACCCCAAAACTCAATAGATTCCAAACTGATTTCGTTTGATTGTCGAGCATCTTAGCAGTCTTGTTACCGTGGGCGTAGCGGGCTACGGCAAGGTAATAAGACTGCTAAGATGCCACACAAGCAGGCGAAAGCAGTAGGAAAACTATTGTTCTTTGATAAGAAAACAGCACCGCGGTCTATTGATCGTTTGGGGTTAAAGAATAACGACTAAAAAGCAAGTGGACAATGAAAAGTTTGCATATATCGAAGTTTTATTGTAATTTTGCAAGGAAATAGAAAAACAACGCACTTATGATTATTGAAAAGATAGAAAACCTTCTCAAAGAGGTTGAGACTCTTCATGCGCAGAGCGCTGAAGAGATTGAAAATCTTAGACTGAAATATTTAAGCAAGAAAGGTGAACTCAACGCTCTCATGGAGGAATTCCGCGGTGTTGCCGCCGACCAGAAGAAAGAGGTTGGCATGAAGATCAATGCCCTAAAGCAGGCTGTTCAAGGAAAGATAAACGAACTGAAGGAACAGATTGACACTACCGACTCCGGCAGCGAGGATATAAACTTGACACGCACCGCCTATCCTATCGGTCTTGGCACGCGTCACCCCCTGACAATAGTAAAGAATGAGATTGTTGATATCTTCCAACGCATGGGTTTCACTCTCGCCGAAGGACCGGAGATTGACGACGACCGGAACATATTCACCAATCTGAACTTTGCCGCAGACCACCCTGCACGCGACATGCAGGACACGTTCTTCATCGAAGAGAGCAAACTCGATGTTACGAAGAACATCCTGCTGCGTTCACATACATCAAACGACCAGAGCCATTACCTCTCCACTCATGAGCCTCCTATCCGTGTGCTCTGTCCGGGACGTGTCTTCCGTAATGAAGCAATATCAGCACGTGCTCATTGTTTCTTCCATCAGGTTGAGGGTCTTTACGTCGACAAGAATGTAAGTTTCACGGACCTAAAGCAGGTGCTCCTCACTTTCGCGCGTGAGATGTTTGGTGCTGACACAAAGATACGCCTGCGTCCTTCATACTTCCCCTTCACTGAGCCATCGGCAGAAATGGACATCTCTTGTCATATCTGCGGAGGCGATGGATGCAGTTTCTGTAAGCACACCGGCTGGGTAGAGATTCTCGGTTGCGGTATGGTCGACCCTAATGTGCTTGAGGCATGCGGTATTGACTCAAAGGTTTATACCGGTTATGCTTTCGGAATGGGTGTCGAGCGCATCACAAACCTTAAATACCGTGTATCCGACCTTCGTCTGTTCTCAGAGAACGACACCCGTTTCCTTCGGGAATTTGAAGCTGCGCATTAATAGACAGATGCTGTTTTAATCGAAAAGGTTCATCAAAATGTCTATCACTGACCATTTTATTAAAAGGCAAGACAAAATCTTTAATGAGGCAAAAGATTACCTGTTAATACTGATCGGTACTTTCATTTACAGTATAGGATTCGCTGCTTTCATTCTGCCCTACGGCCTTACAACCGGAGGCGTGGCAGGTATTTCCTCAATCATTTATTATGCGACAGGACTTGAAGTACAGGTGACCTACTTTATAATCAACCTTACATTCCTCATTGTTGCTGTTAAAGTGCTTGGATTACGGTTCTGCCTGAAAACTATCTGGGGGGTGTTGAGCATAACATTCTGGCTTTGGCTGATGCAACACATCCTCAAAGAACCCGACCCTATCAATCCTGGGAAGATGATTCTCCCACAGTTTGTGGGCGATCAGTCGTTCATGGCAGCGGTCATTGGCGCGTTGTTCTCCGGTACTGGACTTGCCATATGCTTTGAAAACAATGGCTCTACAGGTGGCACGGACATCATTGCTGCCATAGTAAACAAATACCGTCCAGTATCACTTGGCTCTGTCATCATGGCATGCGACGTAATAATAATATCGTCATGCTATTTCATATTCCACGACCCGGCACGCGTGATATTCGGTTTCGTCATACTGTTTATCTGTTCATATACTCTTGATTATTGGATGCGGCGTCACAGTCAGTCTGTGCAGTTTATGATATTCTCGCGCAACTACCGCATGATAGCAGATGCCATCATTGAGAGCGGTCATGGCGTGACAGTCCTCGACGGCGAAGGATGGTACACCAAATCAGAGCGCCGCACGGTAGTATGCATTGTGCGTAAGCGCCAGTCAAAGGAGATATTACGAATAATCAAGTTGATCGATCCTTATGCCATGGTATCAATGAGCGAAGCACAAGGTGTCTATGGTCATCAGTTCGACACCCTCCAGCAGATTGCGAAGAGCAAGAATAAGCGTCGTACATTGGTGCTGTGCAGTAACAACGGCACGAAAATAGAAACATGTCGCGTTGCCTTAGGCAGTCGTTTTGAGATACGTTCTCTGCTCGATGTAGGCTGTGACACGCGACAGGATTTCAATGCCGCCATACTCTCACAAGATCCAAAGAACCGTGTTGCATTCCTGAAAAAATACTTTGGCTTTGATGCTTTGTATTTAGGCAAAGACGGAAAAGTGACACTGGCAGAGGGAGATTACGACAAGGAAAACGTTAAATTCTCTTATTTCGATACCATCGAGGAACTGAAGTCTTACCTCAAAAGCGAAAAATAAACCCAAACAGGTAAATAGAACACGGTGCCGTTTTATCCCGAATCGGTCATTAGACCGCATTTGCTTAGATTTGTAATTACCGTCATGCTTCCTGCCTGCTTTAGTCCGCTTGCCGACATCTGCGCTGCCATTTCATCTCGCCGTAGCCCG
>ERZ773045.867-NODE-867-length-14564-cov-3.715073_pt1 | contig 14564 bp, 8 predicted proteins | sample MGYA00580635_ERZ773045 | MGnify/ENA primary metagenome ERZ773045 (study PRJEB29015, sample SAMEA2738115) | human oral metagenome | biome: human oral; feature: human-associated habitat; material: saliva | place: China | collected 2261 ...
GAAGATGGAGCGAGAGTTGAAGCCCGATTGGTATTCCACCTCGTTGATGTTTAGGCTTGGGTTTTCTGTCAGTAGAGAGGCCGCACGGCGCAGACGGTAGCTGTTGATAAACTCATTGATGGTGGCGCCTTCGGCATATTTGTGCACGGCATCGGCGAGGTAAACGGAGTTTGTGCTGAGCCGTTCGACCAAAATATCTCGGTTCAGGGTCGCGTCTTTGTAAAGCTCTTCGGTCTGCATCAGTTCGCACAGTTGGCGGTAGAGCTTGCTTTTGTGGTCGAGTTGTTCTTCGGGAGCGGTTCTCGCCGCCTCCTCCGCTTTGTCTTGCGTACGTTGGGCTTGTAGGATAGAGTCGTACAAAGCTCGGTTCTTACGACGCAGCCTGCGCGTATATATAATGTATAGGACAAAAGCAAGCAACAGCAGCATCCCGATAACGAGAGAGAGGTAGAAACGTGTGGTGATGACTTCGTTGCGTAGCGTGAGCTTATCTACCTCGAAGATGGTCTGCAGCTCGTCAAGCTGATTGGCAAGTTCCGTGGTGCGCACCCTATCCTTGTGGGGAAGGATCTCATGGTAGAGTTCGGCAGCCTCTTTATACCGCCCGGCTTTTAGGAGGAAATCTGCCTGCTGGGTCTGTACGGAGAGTAGACTCACGGAGTCGCCCGAGGCGGCAATGATTTCTATGTTCTTATGGTTGCAAGCTATTGCTTTGTCATATTGTTTCATCGCCGCATAGTAGCGTGCCTGCACTTGTAGGAGCTTGAACTGTGCAACAGCTTTGCGTCCCTCGGCGTATATCTCTGCTTGCTTCAGTAGTTCGCCGGCCTTTGTATAATCTGCCGTCTCTATCTCGGCAACGGCGGCAGCCAGCGTGCAGTAGAGGTAACGCCCATTTAGCGACTGGGTATACCCCTTGCGCAGAGACTCCTCCCGGTATTTGTCGAGGACGGATTTCCATTCCTCGACTATTCTCCGCAATCTGTCGTACTCTCCCAATTCGTCGAGGATTTCGCTTAAAGCATTGTAAGCGGAGAGCAGTTGCGAGATGTCTTCTTCCTTAGAGAGAGCGGTAATGCTTTCCGTTAAGGATTTTTCCGCCTCACGAAAGCGTCCCATCGTTTGGTAGATGCAGCCTATATCGTATGAGGAAACGCCCAGGCCGTAGTTGCTATTCGTAGCGTGCGCATCGGCATACATCTTCCGTGCCTCGAGCAGGGCGGTCTGCAGTTTTTCCTCGTAAATATACCTCTCTACCAAGACGCTCCACGCATTGTAGTAATAGTCCCACGTCTTGTTTTTCTTCAGAGACTTGAGCGACGCCGGCAGATAGAAGAGGATGCTGTCTAGGTTGTCGTAATTGTAGTAGCAATAGAGCTGTCTGACGCGTGCCATCCCTTCGGCTTTCGCGTCCTTTTGTTTCAGAGCCTCCGCAAGAAATTCGCGGATGCAGCGCAACTCATACTGCATATCGTCTTGGGTGGCCGCTAACTGGCAAAGGTTGCTGTGTGCTTGCAAAAGCTCTTTTCCCCGGAGGTGGTTCATCTCCCGACGTATGGAGTCGGCAAGACTAATGGCACGTACACTCCCTATCGAAAGCGTAAGGATAAACAGTATGGATGCAATTCTTTTCATCAGTATTTAATGTAAGCTTGATGGGGTGTAATGTGAGCTTTACGGGGTGTAACTATTTATAAATCTGTCAATTGACCAAGAGTGTTGTATCTTTATACTGCTCGAATACCAAAATTTACCGACGATAATTACTATGATTACCGGGTACAAAATTACGGAAAATATCTGCCATTACCACCATCAACGCCAATTATGCAGAGGAGACTGATCAGACTTCTCTTGGGAACACGACAATGCTCCAGTCCCCTATACACGCTCCGAAGAGCGAACTAGAAGAGCGAGTCATCATGAGTCGTGTCGTAATCTCTAAACCTAAGTGGAGGTAGCAAAAAGGGGTTGTACAGTAAAATGTACAGCCCCATCTTTTCCGTTTTAGAGTTGCTAATGGTGCGTAAAAGCGACCATCGTCACTTTGCTACTTCCAAAGGGTAAAGGTTTCCCATTCAGAAGGGAACCCCATATCTTTTAATGAGACTAATTTTGGTTTAGTATTCAGTAATGACAACAGATTTTCTTTGAATGAACTCTCAGGGCTAATTACTTGTAACAAGTATATGATAATTGAGAGATACCCAAAAAGTTTATTGTTCCTAATCTGGTCTATTTCTGTCCTTGATAAGAATGAATAGGTTGAGGTTGATCTTGGGAATTGTAGTCCTACGGTAAATCTTCGGTTCCAAATGCGACTATGGTGGGCACAAATATTTCTTAGAGAAGATAGACCATGCATCCAATTTTTGAGGATTTCAACTTTCTTAATTCCAAGTCCTCTGCTAATAACAATACTTGATGGATTATTTTTATCTAAGGCAGAGAAGAGCTTGCTCAGTGTTCCCATAGAGACAACCTCTAATGTCATCCATGCTGGAGGGAATGGAGGATCGCCATATTTCTTTTTGTAATGGGCGATAAAATCTTCATTATTTCGATTTACTTCTTTCATCAAATCTCCAACAATAAGTTTCCCATCTATTTCTTCATTTCGGGTAAGGGTTAGAAACTTATCATGAAGATAGTAAAGCCTATGATTTAAGAACCAAAATCCATCTCCCTCGTTGTTTGAATATATAAGTGCTATTCTTGTACGTAAGGCAACTTCAATTTTCTCAATTGCATTGAACAAAAGAGAGCGTAAACGGCGGTCAAAGCAATATAAATCAATAATATCTTCGAAAGAAATATCATCCCTCAAAAATATATGCTCACAGCCCTCCTCGTTATTTTGAAAAGGATATGTGTAGGCTCTCAAACGGTAATAGCTGATGTTATGAAGGTACTGCTCTGCAAGCTTTTTATCATCTATCAGCAACCCTCTTTGCTCTAACCTATGAACTTGCTCTGCAGTATCAATAGGTTTTTTTATCGTACTTCATTATAGTCTATATAAACTCGAAGACCTCCCCGGGTGCGCTGGTCTACGGGAAGCGTGGGAGGTCATATCGTTGGCAAAGATACACAATTCTCTCGTAATCACCAATTTTTCCACAAATTGCAGATCCCAGGAGACTGTCCTCTGCGGAAGGGAGAACGGTTTTTGAGGAGAATGTTTTACCTTTGAGGGGAGTACAAATATAAATAGGAAGCCTTATGAAACGCTACACTCTACTCCTTTCCCTACTCCTTACATTTGCTTTGGCAACAACGCTTTCTGCACAAAGTTTCGCGGGTATCTCTATCGAAGCAAGGAGCGTCCCCATCATTGTGTATATAGATAATACACGGGTTTGCAACCCTACCTATAGTTGCTATGTGGCTCTGCCTCGGGGCAACTATAGGGTAAGAGTAGAGGTGCCTCTGGAGCAAGTGCATGCGCGGAAGCGCGTTATATATGACCGCAATTTTTACTTCTCGGGCTATGGTACAGAGTACATTGATGCCGAGAGGTATCTTTCTTTGGATTACGGACGCCCGGGCGATAGAGACGATTATGGTCGCCCCCGTAGAGATTACTCATCTGTGACGAACTCCAAAGGATTCCGATTGCGCCCTCTCCCGCAGCAGACCTACAAGGCGTTGCTAGAGGAGTTGGAGGACTGCTCCTTTAAGTCGGATGTGGAAAAGGTGATGGCGCTCTATCCCGCCGATGCCGGAGTGACGGCTCAGCAATTCAAAGCCCTGTGCTCCGTTCCCAGTTTTGATAGCTCTAAGTTGGTGGTCGCTCGAGTCCTTGCTAGTCAGGTGCTTGATATAGAGAATTGTACCAAGTTGGGCGATGTATTCTCGTTCTCATCTTCCGAGAACGAAGTGCGAGACCTGCTACGCAAAGAACTTGACCTGCGCTACGGCTACAACAAAGGTTGGTAACCCATAACCGGCCCTTGAAGAAAAACTTCCTGAGGACTTGACAAAGGGGCTGACTCCTCCACGCGAGGAGCCAGCACTTCTATTATCCTAACCGATAACTCCTTATCGCACAGCTATAGTCCCAAACAAACTATCCTTATTAGTGTGAGGTGGGGTGGAGTCGAATGCGTATGGGTGTGAGGGGGGCTCGTCTTCGTCTCTCGATAACGTGTAAGTTCGGGTGATTTTCTGAGGGAGGCGGCTGGTTTCTCTCGATTTACAGGCTACGTTTCAAATCGTTTCCCGCTAGCAAAATAAAAAGGGATACCCAAAAGATTTTCATCTCTCAGGTATCCCTTTATTGGGATTGTATCTAGTTCGCTAGATTACTTGCGCTCTTCGATAGCAGCTTGTGCAGCAGCTACACGTGCGATGGGCACACGGAAGGGGGAGCAAGATACGTAGTTGAGCCCTACACGATGGCAGAACTTAACGGACGAGGGTTCACCACCATGCTCGCCGCAGATACCCACTTTGAGTTCGGGACGGATGGCACGGCCACGCTCGGTTGCCATGCTGATGAGTTGTCCCACACCCTTCTGGTCGAGTACTTGGAAGGGGTCAACCTTTAGGATCTTCTGCTCGAGGTAGTGAGGCAAGAAGCTGGCGATATCGTCGCGAGAGTACCCGAAGGTCATCTGCGTAAGGTCGTTAGTACCAAACGAGAAGAACTCAGCCGACGAGGCGATACGGTCGGCAGTGAGAGCCGCACGAGGGATCTCAATCATCGTACCTACCTTAAAGTCGAGGCGTACACCCTCTTCTTCAAATACCTTTTCTGCTGTAGCGCGGATTACTTCCTCTTGTTGCTTGAACTCGTAGAGGATACCAACGAGAGGTACCATGATCTCGGGATGAGTTTCTATACCCTCCTTTTGGAGTTGGCAGCAAGCCCCGAGGATGGCACGCGTCTGCATGCGAGTAATTTCGGGGAAGGTATTACCGAGGCGGCAACCACGGTGCCCGAGCATTGGGTTTTGCTCGTTGAGCTTTTCGATGCGAGCTGTGAGCGTAGCGAGATCGATGCCCATAGCTTCTGCCATCTCCTCTTGTTGTTTTACATCGTGGGGAACAAACTCATGGAGAGGGGGGTCGAGAAGACGTACCGTTACGGGTAAGCCTTGCATTACTTTGAAGATCTCATAGAAGTCTTTGCGCTGGTAAGGCAAGATCTTTTCGAGAGCTTTTACACGACCCTCTTCGTTTTCGGAGAGGATCATCTCACGCATGGCTTTGATCTTTTCTGCTTCGAAGAACATGTGCTCTGTACGGCAGAGACCGATACCTACGGCTCCAAAGCTACGAGCCGTTGCAGCGTCGCGAGGTGTGTCTGCATTGGTGCGAACTTGGAGGCGTGCGTGCTTATCGGCGAGCGTCATCAAGGTGCGGAAGTCGTCGTCCATTTCGGCAGCAACCGTAGCTACTTCGCCGAGGAATACTTCGCCCGTAGTACCATTGATAGAGATCTTATCGCCTTCGTGGAGAACGGTCTTACCGATAGTAAGTGTGCGCTCTACCATGTTTACCATCATTTCGCCGGCACCGGTGATACAGCATTTACCCATACCACGAGCCACTACGGCAGCGTGAGAGGTCATACCCCCACGTGTGGTGAGGATCCCTTGAGAGGCTGTCATACCTTCGAGGTCTTCGGGAGAAGTCTCTTGGCGTACGATGATTACCTTCTTGCCTTCTGCGTTCCAAGCGGCAGCGTCGTCGGCAAAGAATACAATTTGCCCCGTTGCAGCACCGGGAGAGGCAGGGAGACCCTTCGTGAGGAGTTGGGCTTTCTTTAGTGCTTCCTTATCGAAGACAGGGTGGAGTAACTCGTCAAGTTTGTTGGGCTCGATGCGCATGATGGCTTGCTCTTCTGTGATCTTACCTTCGTGGAGTAGGTCACAAGCGATCTTAACCATTGCGCTACCGGTGCGCTTACCATTACGTGTTTGGAGGAGCCAGAGTTTACCTTCTTGTACGGTAAACTCCATATCCTGCATATCGGAGTAGTGGTCTTCTAGCTTTTGTTGGATGGCGTTGAGCTCAGCATAGATCTCGGGCATGCACTCCTCCATAGAGGGATACTTAGAGGCACGATCCGCTTCGCTAATGCCACCGCGTTCTGCCCAACGTTGTGAGCCGATCTTGGTAATCTGCTGAGGAGTGCGGATACCTGCTACCACGTCTTCTCCTTGTGCATTGATAAGGTACTCTCCGTTGAAGAGGTTTTCGCCATTACCGGCATCGCGAGAGAAGCATACCCCTGTAGCTGAGGTATTGCCCATGTTCCCGAATACCATAGCTTGTACGGTTACAGCGGTTCCCCACTCGGCAGGGATGCCTTCCATCTTGCGGTAGAGGATAGCGCGCTCGTTCATCCACGAGTTGAATACCGCCATAACGGCACCCCATAGCTGCTCATAGGGATCTGCGGGGAAGTCCTTACCGGTACGCTCGTATACTGCTTTTTTGAAGCGAACTACGAGGTCTTTGAGGTTTTCTACCGAGAGTTCGTTGTCGAGTTTTACTCCGGCTTCTTCTTTTACCTGCTCAATAATGGCTTCGAAAGGATCCTGTTCGGTCTTTTCGGCAGGCTTCATGCCAAGTACCACGTCACCGTACATTTGTACGAAACGGCGGTAAGAGTCCCAAGCGAAACGCTCGTTGCCGGTTTTTTTGCTGAGGCCGGCTACTACTTCGTCATTGAGACCAAGGTTGAGGATGGTGTCCATCATCCCGGGCATAGATGCACGAGCACCGGAACGAACCGATACGAGCAATGGGTTTGAGGGATCACCAAAGTTATGACTCATAAGGGTTTCGATACCCTTGATTGCAGACTTTACTTCGTCATTGAGGAGGTTGCGTACCTCTTTTCCACCAATTGAGTAGTATTCGCTACATACGTCAGTGGTAATTGTAAAACCTGGAGGAACAGGTACCCCGATTAGGTTCATCTCCGCGAGGTTGGCACCTTTACCACCAAGCAGATTCCTCATGTCAGCACGTCCTTCGGCCTTACCATCACCAAAGGAATAAACTCGTTTTTTTTCCATCTGTGCTTCTTTGTTAGTTTAGCGTATTCTTATAATCTATTGTCTTCTTAATTTTATTGGGATCAGTTGGAGGGCGTAGATGTTCCTTCTCGCGCACCACCTTGGGATGCGGTACTGCCGCCACCTTCGGTATCGGTATCGCCACCTTCGCCGTCCCACCAGCCGGCTTCTCCTTCGTTGCCACCACCGGAGGAGCCGCAAGGATTGTAGCCTGGGGGGATGTTGAATTTCTTATCACGGGAGTAGCCTAGAGCTCTATCGCTGTAGACTTTCTTGATGAATTTGGCAAAGATGGGAAGTGCAGCGGCTGCCCCTTGCCCTATGGACGTGGAGTTGAAGTGGATGGAGCGATCTTCGCCACCTACCCAGCAACCGGCCACGATCTCGGGAGAGAAGCCCATAAACCAGCTATCGCTATTGTTTTGGGTTGTCCCTGTTTTACCACCGAGCGGAAGCTCCAAACCATAGCGGCTTCTTAGGCGTCCACCGGTACCTCCATTCACTACAGCTTGCAGCATATCCAGCATCTTGAGGGAAGTCTCTTCGTTGAGTACCTCTGACATGCGGGGCGTAAAGCTTTCGATTGTATTGCCAAATTGGTCTTCGATGCGGGTAACGTAGAGCGGACTCACACGTATCCCTTGAGAGACAAATGTAGTATAGGCACTTACCATCTCGGCAAGACAAACGTCGGGAGTACCTGCGGCTAGCGACACTACTGGGTCGATATGTCCTGTAATGCCGTACGATTTGAGTAGGCGTACAAAGGTAACGGGCGAGGTTTGCCCCATAAGGTAGGCCGTAACCCAGTTGGAGGAGTTTTGCAAACCCCAACGGATCGAAACCATCTCTCCTTGGCGGCGCGCTCCTCCGCTTCGGGGAGTCCACGCACGTCCACTGCCGTCGTACAGAGTTACGGGGTTGTGGAGCACCATGTCACAGGGGGACATCCCTTCTGACATCAAGAGCGAGTAGAGGAACGGTTTGATGGTTGAGCCCACCTGTCTGCGCCCTTGATTGACCATATCGTACTTGAAGGTGCGGAAGTCAATTCCTCCCACGTAGGCAAGTACATGCCCATTAGAGGGGTTCATTGCCATGAAGGCGGAGCGCAATAAGCCCTTATAGTAGAGGATGGAATCACGGGGAGACATGGTCTTATCAATCATGCCATCCCAAGACCATACCTGCATTTTTCTTTTCTGGTCGAAGGCTGCGAGTATTTCCTTGTCGCTGGCTCCCTCTTGCTTCATTTGGTACCAACGATCCGATTGCTTCATGGCGCGTAGGATCATTGCCTCCCTGTCAGCTGCAGAAACTCGCGAAGAATACGGAGCAGACTTAGAGCCTTTTTTCTCTTGTGCAAAGGCGGGTTGTAAGAAGCCGCCCAGATGCTCGCGTATGGCGTCCTCGGCATAGCGTTGCATACGGCTATCTATTGTACAATAGATTTTCAGCCCATCCGCGTAGAGATCGTAACTCTTGCCGTTGGCTTTGTGGGTCTTTTCGCACCAACCGTAGAGGGGGTCATTTTCCCAAGCGGTGCTGTCGGCAACGTATTGCCCTATGGACCATTCGTTGTAATTGCTCTTATCCGGCTTTTTGGCCGTGAGTATCAGGCGGATAAATTCGCGGAAGTAGGGAGCGAGACCCTCGTTGTGCTGCGTTTTGTGGAAGCGCGTTACAAGAGGGAGTGCTGCCACCGAATCAGCTTCGGCTTCTGTGAGAAAGCCCGCTTTTGCCATCTGTCTGAGCACTACATTACGACGCTCTAATGCCCAATCCTTATCGTTGTGTAGGATGGGGTTGTAGACTGCCGGGTTTTTGCACATCCCCACCAGCATGGCACTCTCTTGCAGGTTCAGTTCGCTAGGCTTCTTGCTAAAATAGGTTTCTGCCGCCGAGCGGATACCCACCGCATTGTAAAGGAAATCGAACTGGTTGAGATACATGCAGATAATCTCCTCTTTGGTGTAGTAACGCTCTAGTTTGATCGCGATAACCCATTCGATAGGCTTTTGTAAAAGCCGCTCGATTACGTTGTCTGCTTTGGGGGAGTAGAGCTGCTTGGCAAGCTGCTGCGTGATGGTACTCCCACCTCCGCCACCTTTTTGTCTTAGCATTCCGCGCTTAACAATGGCACGGAGCAAGCCGCGGGCATCAATCCCGGAGTGGTCTTCGAAGCGAATATCTTCTACCGCTATCAAGGCTCGCACGAGGTCGGGCGATAGATCTTGGTACGAAGAATATATGCGGTTATTACCGCTGCGGGCATAAGAGCCTAGAGTAACACCATCTGCCGAGATTAGCTGCGATGCATATTTATCTATGGGGTTTTGTAATTGCTCTACAGGGGGCATATAGCCGATGATGCCAAACCATATCAGTAGGAATAGCAGCACGACAAAAGCCCAAAAAGAGCCGAATACAATCCATAAGATCTTTCTTATTTTTCGACGCATCAATAAGAAGTGCTAGTTTGTACTCTGTGTGTATCTATTTTATTTGGACTCACGTTCCTTGATAAGCCCTAATTGATAAGCCTCAAGGAGTTGCTTCAGATTGTTGACTTGCTCACGTAGTACCTTGCCCATATCTGTATCTGCTACAAGTATTCGGTGCGAAGTTGGCTCCGTTACTACAGTAACACTTCTAATGTCGTCAAGGTTCTCAATGGCCTCACGTTTGCTGCTAAATGGCTCATGCTGTACAAGCTGCAAACCTCTCGAATTGAAGGTGAGAGTATACCCTGCAATACCTGTACTAGACTGGTAGGCACGGCTGAATCCTCCATCGATTACCAAGAGCTTTCCGCCTGCCATAAGGGGCTTTTCTCCCTTAACGGCCTTAACGGGTACGTGTCCATTGATTACGTGACAATCAGGCCCTTCTATGCCAAAGTCTGCGAGAATGCGTGTGATAGCCTGAGCATCATCGCGGTACTTATAGTAGTAGCCTTTGTGCTCTTTGTGGGTGTCTTTATCCTTGATGAAGTAGCGTTCGAAGGTGGTCATGGCACTCTTGTCGAAGAGGGGAGAGTCGGGTCCACACCATAGGTACCACATATAGTCCACCGATTTTTGTTTGCGGTCACTGCCCTCGGGGGCTTGGTAGGCATCGCGCACTACTGTGTCAATTTTCTCCAGCAGGGCTTTCCCCTTGTAGGTGCCACTGCCCACGTGTACCTCTTTGAGCATACCCTCTTTGTCGAGAGGCATTGAGGCGTGGTAGAGTAGATTGCCATTGCATACGAGGTACATGCTCCCGATTTTGTAGAGGGTGCGAATATGCTCATGTAGCTTGATACTATGGGCAAAAGAGAGTCTCAATTGCTCTACTACAGAGGCCTCTTCGGGGGTTAGTTCGAAGGGGTTTTCGTGGTTCACCGTGGGGAAGTTCATATCCAGCATCGGGTGATGACCATAACCTCCATTGGGTGCTGTATGGGTAAGATCGAGTGTCCCCTCTTCCCAATTGATCTTATCAAAGAGGTCGCGATCCGCCATTTTATATTCCGGATGCGCTGCGATCAAAGCGTGCTCCAGCTTAAACTGAATTACGGCAATAGCCTTGTGCATTTGGCTGATGAGGTAGACACTCTTCTCGTCGTAGCTTGCGTCGGAGTCTCCCATCTTGGGTTTGAAGCAGTCGCAAGGGTCGTCCGCATAAGTGTCCATGGCAAAGCGAGCCAAGGGGAGGAGGTTAATGTTGTAGCCATCTTCAATGGTGTCGAGGTTGGCATACCGTAGGGCAATGCGGATCACATTGGCCATACAAGCCAGGTTGCCTGCCGCAGCTCCCATCCAAAGCATGTCGTGATTCCCCCATTGCACGTCCACATTGTGGTAGTGCATTACGGTATCCATGATATGCTGTGCGCCGGGGCCTCTATCAAAAATATCCCCTACAAGGTGGAGCCTGTCGATGGCAAGACGCTTGATCGTGGTAGAGATAGCTATGATAAAGTCGTCGGCACAATTTGTTGCTATGATGGTGTCGAAGATACTAGCGATATAGGCACTTTTGTTGGGATTAATCCCATCTTCGTGCAATAGCTCTTGTATGATGTAGCTATACTTCTGGGGGAGGGACTTGCGTACCTTGGAGCGGGTGTATTTCTCTCCCATCTTACGGCACACTTTCACAAGGCGTATCAAGGTAAGGCGGTACCACTCGTCGAGGTTGGGTAGCACCTTCTTGCTAAGCTCAAGTTTCTCCGCAGGATAGTATATAAGGGTCGCCAATTCTGCCATTTCGCGCTCCTGCAGTTGGTGACCAAATAGTTCGCGTACTTTACGTAGGATGCTCCCCGAGGCATTCTTGAGCACGTGGTTGAATGCTTCGTATTCTCCGTGTACATCGGCGAGGAAATGCTCTGTACCTTTGGGTAGATTGAGAATGGCTTCGAGGTTGATAATCTCGGTGGAAGCCTCGGCTGATGTCGGGAAACTATTGGACAAAAGCTGAAGGTAGCGAAGGTCCTTGCGGATGGCTTCTACTTGTTCGTTGGGCTCTCTTGTCATAATGGATACGCAAAGATTAGTTTTCATTATCGCGGAGACAAAGGTACTCTTTTTGTGGGGAGTGGCAATGCTGGCTAGGCTGTGTGTCGCTTCACCCCTGCTCAAACAAACGGCTCCTTTCTTGCTTTACTCCCAATGCATTACGCCTTTTATCCCCCTTCAGATCTCTATAATTGGGACGACTTGCCTAGTGATACTCGGGAGAATGCCCGTGAAACACGCAAAAAACGCTGCCCTATTCTTTTTCCGTTTTAGGGCAGCAACTAAATGTTTCCCGGCTGGAATCATAGGGGGATATTGGGTGATATTTTTCTGAAAACCAGCTGCATTTCTGCCGATAATTAGCCTACCTTTGTGGGGATTATTGGCTGATCTTTTATTAGGATGTCTTTTGCCGTACGCCATTCGCTAGAGGGGGATCTCCCCGCCATGCTTGCCATTTATGAGCGCGCTCGTGCCTATATGGCATCGTTGGGTAATCCCCATCAGTGGGGCGGATCGGGCCATCCCTCAGCCTCTTTGTTGCGAGAGGACATAGCTCGGGGCGTTAGTTATGTGGTTACGGATCGAGAGGATGAGGTGGTAGCTACCTTTGTGTTTGTAGAGGGAGAAGACCCTACCTATAGTATAATAGAGGGGGCGTGGCTCAATGAACAGCCCTATGGGGTGATACATCGTTTGGCCTCTTCGGGGCGAGAGAAGGGGATTGCTCGTTTTGTTTTCGATTGGTGCTCACAACGCTCTTGCAATCTACGGGTGGATACACATGCGCAAAACCTCGTGATGCAGCACCTTTTTCTCTCTTTAGGATTTGTGCCGTGTGGTACTATTTTTCTGCCTGACGGCTCCCCTCGTTTTGCCTATCAAAGGATAATCCCGAAGCCATCAAAAGAGGGATAATCCACCTCTAAAGGGGGCGAGTGAGAACACTATTCGCCCAAAAAGAACTACTTTTGAACGGTAAACGAACGTGCCTTGAGGCACTCTAGAACGATAGATTATGGATTCACTAGACTCGAAAAGAGACTCCCTTGAGGGGCATATGGCAAAGAAAAAGACTCCTACTATCTGGACGGCAGTTGGGGTGGGACTGGCAACTTTGGGCGGAGGCCTTTTGGGCTGGATGCACCGCAGACGTCAGGTCGCTCTTGAAAAACGGACGATTGACTTATCGGCTCCTATTCAAGCGCTCGAGGTCGGTTCGGGCTTTGATGTGGAGTTGGGTTTTGGTTTAGGTGAGGAGCTCGTGATGGAGGGACTGCCTGCAACTCTTGACGAAGTGAATTATACGATCCACGAAGGGTTGCTTCGTGTTTATCTCTCCCCTGATGGCTTGCCTCCCGAATCATCGCGTCGTGTTACTCTGTACCTTTCCCTTCCTTCCCTTTCCTCTATTACACTTTTGAGTGATAGTTCGCTCTCCGCCCAAGGAGTGAATGAGGTAGAGCATTTTACGCTCGTGCAGCATTCTTCTCGTCTTAAGGGCTTGCAGGTGGAGGGTGAAGTAGCCTCCATTCGTCTTGCCGGAGAGTTTAAGAGTTCTGGGCATTTTCGCTCAAAATCCCTTTCGGTTCAAACGGTGGGGAATGGCCGGTTAAAGTATGATGCCCTTACATCAGAGACGAATCTCTCTATGGCAGGCTCCGGTTTGGCTTACCTCTCTGGGTTGGCAGATCGTGTGGATTGCTCTCAATCGGGACGCACCAAGGTGCATGCCGAGAAGTTTGTTGCCGAGAGTATCAAAGTGCTACTAAGCCATGATGCACAGGCGGAGTGGAAGGTGAATCAGATCTATTCGGTCTCGCTTTCCGAGCGGTCGCACCTAATCCTCAGAGGAGAGGGGGCTAAACCTTCGGAGGTTACCGTTACCCAGCAGGCAAAATTTATCCGTTGTAAATAATCTACACCTTTGTTATATATAGTACTATAATGACGCAATCATTATCGATCCAAGAGTATTATGCCCCCGAATTTAGCCATTGCTGGGGGTGTGGGCAGGCGCATCCTTCGGGCTTGCATCTGCGTAGTTATATGGCTCCCGATGGCGCTTCTGCTACTTGTACTACCACGCCACCGGATATTTATACGGGGGGAGTGCCTTCTAATTTGTATGGAGGGTTTATTGCCATGCTTTTCGACTGCCATGGTACGGCCTCGGCTGCGGGTTTTTATTTGGCAGCGCACCATATCCCCCTGAATCATGAGACCCTGGAGCGGTTTGTTACAGCACACTTGGAGGTGGATTATCTACGCCCGACCCCGATGAATTGCGCGCTGGAGGTGGTTGCTCGTCCCTTGGAGGTGACAGATCGCAAGGCTGTTTTGGAGATGGAGTTGTGGGCAGGAGAAGTAAAAACGGCAACTGCCAAGATGGTCGCCGTACGCTTTGTGAAGAAGTAAAACCCCTCAAAAATGGCTCTGCATCCACGTTGTTGCAAGAAAAATTCTTCTGTAAGTTGCTGATTGGTAGTGATGCAACAATTATTAACTCGTGAAGGTGAGGAATAAATTTGGTTGGAATAGAATAAAAGCCTTACCTTTGCAAACGCAAACGAGGGAAGGGGGCAAGCGAGTTCCCGCGAAACAGGCCTCGGTTGCGTTGAGGATGAAAGAAAATTTTCCTCGAAGTATTGCAGGAGTCAAAATAATTTTTGTATCTTTGCAGTCACGTTCGCTTCACGAGCGGGTTCGGCTCTTAAGGGGTCAGGATTCCGAGATGTGGGGCGAGATAACGAGATCTTTGAGAAGCTTGATATATAACAAATTGTGTAGTGCACGCCACGAATTTCTTGGTAACAAGGAATGAGTGCGTGGGAACGAATACGAGGTAAGATTGAACGTTTTAAAAGGCGACCCGATCTAAAGAGAACTCTGAATAAGGTGCTACCAATAATAAGGACGAGGACATCCAAGGAGTCACAAAGAAGGATTATAACAAAACAAAAATAACAATGGAGAGTTTGATCCTGGCTCAGGATGAACGCTAGCGATAGGCTTAACACATGCAAGT
>ERZ773045.871-NODE-871-length-14543-cov-5.569851_pt1 | contig 14543 bp, 13 predicted proteins | sample MGYA00580635_ERZ773045 | MGnify/ENA primary metagenome ERZ773045 (study PRJEB29015, sample SAMEA2738115) | human oral metagenome | biome: human oral; feature: human-associated habitat; material: saliva | place: China | collected 2261 ...
GGAGATAATTTGTTGGGCGAAATAGCTCTCTATACAACTCACCCCACTGGTAACTCGTTCCAAAATAAGCATTCACCTTATCTAAGGAGTTATAGCCATAATAGAAATGTGTTTCAGACGAACGCTTCTTATATAAACGAGAAGGATCTACTATCTCGCCATAGGCTATAACGTTATTATATGAAAGAAGGCCAAAATTCATTTGGCTCTCATCAATTAGCCAATCATACTCATTTGGTTCAAGATACTTACTTAATACAAACGGATAGGTCCAGTTCAATTTAAATGGCTTTCCCAAAGCTTTAGATATAGCATAAATAGTAATCAGACCTTTCAGTCTATCAAACATTCCACCATGCGGAATTCTCCCATCTACCATAAAAATATATGGATAACTATTACCCGTTGTATACAAAGAGAACCCTTTCTCCTTCATTATCCTAAACTTCATCAGGGGTTCACGATAACAGTAATCTATAAGCTTAACTAAACTATTTCTTCCTATCATAAATTAAGACTTTCTTTCTTCATGTCTAAACTATTAAAATACTAAATGTTGTGCAGGGATAGCATCAAAACATGAAGTAAAAACTAAAGAGAAAATATATAATAACTCTTTTTTACGACACTACAGTTTCATATACAGAGTTATACCCATTTACCGTTTTTGAAATATCGAACTCTAAAGCTCTATTGTAACAGCGTTTTGCAATCTCGTTATAATAAGCTTCATCACTTGCTAATCGGTTGATTTCTTCTGCTAATGCCTTTGCATCCTCATGTGGAAAAAGAATACCATGTTCCTTAGTAACCTCTTTCAAACCATTTACATCAGAGGCTATAAATGGCTTATGTGCACTCATTCCCTCTACATTACTAAGACTCAATCCTTCCCAATGAGAAGACATCACGATAATATCTGCTGCTCTCAGAACATTTGGAATATCAGTACGTAAGCCTAAAAATCTCACTCTCTCACTTACACCTAAAGACAGAGCTAATTGTTTTACTTCTTCCATCCGTTCACCTATACCAGCAAACCAGACCTCATATTTTTCTTTATCTAATAAGGTTAAAGCCCTAATAATAGTATCTTGGTTCTTTTGTTTACGAAATCCAGCCACCATCAAGATAGATTTACGACTTTCTTTTAAATCTAATAATTCTTTACATGGTTCAGCTTCTGATATTATATTGACATCAATTCCATTATTTATTGTGGTAATAGACTTATACTTATTTGATGATTTGACAAGCCAATCCCCTCCCATATATTCTCTTAGTTTGTCTTCTGCAATCTTACTAATACATATTACATGGTCATACCTACTATACATCCAACTTTCTATCGGACGATACCACATCCAATTTCGCTTCCGATTAGAAGTATTATGTTCTGTAGAAACAAGATTCGTGTGACTAAACAAATTGGCAATTGCAACAAATAGCTGTGGTGATGAATTATGAGTATGAACAATGTCATAATTCCTCATTATCTTTATTAGCTTTAATATATAGAGTGGATTATAAACCCCATGTCCTAACGCATATATCTTTGTCTGTGGACTCTCTTTCTTCAATCTATGGGTCAATGGTGTTTCTTTTCCATTAAAGATACATAAATCCACAGTATTCCCTAAAGCCTGCAACCTTGGTATCAAATTAACAACCAACGTTTCAGCTCCACCCATATCCAAAGATGTAATGACTTGTAATATCCTCATTATCCTATTTCTTTTATTCTATAATGCCAGATAATCTTCAAAAGTATTCCACAAATACCACAGAAAGTTTAAAACGTGTTTGCTGTCACTTTTAACATTTCATCATAGGGAGTTGAGTTTCAACAGATTATGCTTTATTTTAAAGTGATAAGAATGACAGTAAAACCAAAAAAATACGCAATAACAATGATATCTCTGCTCCAGAAAAGCCATATTATCATATAGCATTTTCAGTGTTAGTATGCTTGGAGCCAAATATATGACTAACATCCCAGTTTAACACATATATACAGGGATGTTATGAATTATAGAATCCTCATAACTGTCTTTTATTTACACGTATATCATTCAAATGCATCAACCATCCTAAAGGCGCAATAGCATTCCATAGTCCAAATAACTTCGGATAACTACCACTTCCATTATAACACAAACGAAATCTCCAATAGTTAACAGCAGCTTTAACTTTATCCTTAAACGGAATATCAAGTTGATTTAATTCTGCATAACATATCATAGAGGCTATAGGGCTATTCATTCTAATTCGTACAATCTTGGAAGTTAATCCACCATCAAGATAATCTCGATAATAAATAACTTCATTAAAATAGTGAAGCTTATATTTTGTAGCAATCCTATTCCATACTAAAGCTTCCGGGCAAAATTTCTCGTTTTCAATCTCAGGAAAAGGAAACTCCCGTAAAATTTCTGTTTTAAAAACTTCACAAACATCCCCGACAAAGCCATATTTATAGCGCATCTCCATTGAACTGAGATTCATAGAAGAACAGATTTTCCTTTCTCCTATAATTGTTCCATCATGATGAGCCATCAAACCGCATACACCACCTATAGAAGAGTTATCTTTAATATCTAAATAATGGCTATATATGATTGATAATGAATTAATAGGAAGACTATCATCACTATCTACAATAAGTACAAGTTCACCTTTTGCTTCTTTTACTCCTCTATTTAGAGCTCTATGCTTACCTCCATTGGCTTGTTTTATATAAGTTATAACTATTTGCCGTTCTTGTATAAACTGATCAACAATATCAGTAGTAGCATCTACTGATCCATCATCAACAATAACCCACTCAAAATCACCAAAGTCCTGTTTTATAAGACTTTGATATAAATTTATAAGTAAAGAAGCCCTATTATAAGTAGGTGTTAAAACTGTAATCATCAACGATAAAATTTATCTATAGAATAATTCTCATCATACTCGTATTTTTCATAGATAGGGTCATATTCACGTACACCATTTGTGAAAAATGTTTTATAAGGAGAAAGCATAAAGCCCCAATAATACACAATTCGGAAGAAAAGTAAGAAGCATATAATAGGAATTATTTTCCTCGTTTGTTTATTACTCTTGACATTATTTGCAATCAAAGATAATGTACTTATTACTCCTATCAAATAATACCATCCTAATCGACCACCATTAAGAGATTGTACGAAAAGTAAAAGTATTGCACAAAAGCCTAAAGAAGTATTAAGTAAAACAAGATCTTTTTTTGTGTTTGAAACTAAAGAATAATTCTTCAATATCAAATAAAGAAAAACTAATGCTTCTATAATATACTCATATCTAAAACCGATTTCTTGCTCAGCATAAGAATCTGTCCGATATTGCATATCTGTTACATTACCGTATAATCTGAATACAGCAGAAGGACCACCAGACAAACCAAGAATCAAACAGAATACCATGAAAACTATCACATTTCTCTGTTTAAAACGCTTGATGGGTAAAAAATATAATGGGAATAAGATTATTGCCGAATTATGGAAGGAGGTGGCAATCAATACACATATAATGAACTTATACAATTCTTTCTTATAGACATATCGAATAGCAAACCAGGCAACGCCCACTCCCACCATCTGCCTAAGGTAGCTAAAAGTAAAGAAAAACATAAGACCCATAAAAAGCATCATAGCAAATGAATAATTTATACAATACTCCTTTAGGGAAAAATAATATAGGAAATAAATTATCAAAGTATACAGCAGAATAAATACATACCTATTACTTGTAATAAAAGATATCAAGACATTACTCCCAATATATCCTATTTCCGATGAATAGAGCGCAAATATAGCCGAATCGCTATAACGACCTCCTTCTTTTGTAATATCCGCAATACCATCAAACAATTCGCTATATATATACCTGTCATATCCTCCAAGCATATCAGAAAGACCTACAAATAGAGCCAATAGAATGAAAGAAAAGCGTAAACCATTCTCTTTCTTATAACCAAACTTTACAGTAAAAGTATTGATACAAATAATAAGGGAAAAAAGTAATATATATAATATCATATTATAACTTTAACAAAATAGATTATAATAAATCACAATAAGCTAACATATATTTATGTCTCAAAGAAATACATTTTTTACAAATAATCAAAGCCTTCTTAGATAGCTTTGTGGCAATATTTTCATTATCTTAATCAACCAAGGTCGATTAATAATAATGCGGAACAGATTAGCTCTCCGACTTGCAGTCTTCTCACATGGATACATTCCCATATCTCGATAAATCTCAATATACTCATTTACTACAGAAGGACTATCATTCTTAAAAATAGAAAAGAGATGAGCCAAAACTTCAAAACGCAAGATATTGTACAATACCTCCTGACTCTTTTTATTACTTTTAGATGCTAATTCCATGATAGATTGATAAGCCTTTAGTGAATCTATATTCGCTTTAGATCTTTCCATTAAGAACTCATTCCCTGTTAAAAATCGCTTAGGATAACGATAATATTTATAACCAACTAATGGTAAACAAAGAATTGACTTCATCTTAATTATAGCATTCACATTAAAACACATATCTTCAATATGAGTAGAGCCTTCTATAAATTTTACATCTTGTATAGCATCTCTGCGATATATTTTATTCCAGAGATAAGAACCTCCAACAGAACTTGCAAGAAAGTCAATTCCTGTAACATAACGCTTCTCCAAGAACTTATATTGTACCGATGAATGGCTTGACCAAACCTCTTCATAATTAAACGTTATAAGCTCTGCATTGCTATCATTAATAAGAACCTCTATTATAGACGAGTCAGGTAAAATCTCGTCATCAGAATCAACCATCCATATATACTCTCCTTTTGAAATTCTTATACCTTTGTTTCTAGCGGAAGCTTGCCCCTTCTTATCCTGTTTTAAAAGAGAATAACACAACTTATTTTCAATCAAAAAATCTTCTGCCACGCTAATAGTATTATCTGTAGAAGAATCATCAACAACGATAATCTCATATTCGTCTTTACTTAGAGGAATACGGCATATGCTTGTCAGACATTTTTCTATTTTTTCACAAACATTATACGAAGGAATTACAAATGATAATAGCATATACTACTTTTTATATAAGATTCAAACTTAGGCTTTATAACGATAAGTTAGCATGGGTTTATCACAAACCTATTTATATTCTATACACTTTGAAAATATTAATTATTAAAACCCAAACGATATCGAATGAAACTCTTTAACATGATCATGAACGCACAAAACTTTAATATTTTTTTTGTGTGAATATGTACTAATAGCCATTGTTGAAAATTAAGCTTATATTGATATTTTTTTATATCACTCTTAAGCTGTACAAGATAAGGATGCTTCCATTCGACAATATACTCTGGATTATTATATGCAATACCAACAATTCCATTCAACCTACTCGACAGAATCTCTGACATATAAAAAGAGATTCTATCTAAAGGAATAGATATAGCCCTTATCCTATCAAAAAATTCTTCATGTTCTAAAGAAGCCTTTTTCGTGTGAGAGACACTAGCTGTATTACGTCGGAAATTATAAACCTTCTTAAAACAGATATGTGGTGCACGTGCAATCTTGAACATTAAACGAATATTCATTATCATATCTTCTTCTCCGTCTATTTCTCGTGGGAAATCAAAAATATCATCTGTCAATAATGAACGACAATACAATTTCGCCCAAGGTGTTGGAGGAAGAAGCTTAGCTGTAATCATATTACGACGACACTCATCAAGTGATAATTCTCCACGATAATTAGGAGTATCTGGAAAACCAATTACGATATCTGTATCCTCTGTAAGACGATATAAATTTTCTAAGGCATCCTGCGGTAATGAATCATCATTATCACAAAAATTAATCCACGTGCCATTAGCTTCACGAACTCCGCGCCTTCGAGTTGCGTTTATACCTTCATTTTGTTTATGTATAACACGCACCCTATGGTCTCTTTTAGCATAATCATCACATATTTGGGCAGAACTATCTTTACTACCATCATTAACTAATATTAATTCAAAATTTGTAAAACTTTGATTAAGAATACTATCTATGCATTCATGGAGATAACGTTCTCCATTGTACACAGGAACAATAACAGATATTTGTGGATTCATTCTTTATTATATTTATTCCATTTACGATTCCATCTTCTCCAAATAAGACGCCCTGGTTCTTTATGTGAAATCACTTTTGCAGGATTTCCAGCTACAGTAACTTCCGCCTCTATATCTTTTACAATTACAGAACCTGCTCCTATTGTTACTCCATCTCCTATTTTCACATCCTCGACGATACAAACAGATGGACCTATATAAACATTATTTCCAATCTGAGCAGCTTTTAAAAACATACTACCAATAGTGGTATTTTGATAAATATCGACATTATCACCTATGGTCGCAGAAACATTTATAACTATAGGCCCATTATGTACTATTCTCAGTCCATAACCAATTTGTGTATGGCGTTGAATAGAAATATGCAAAATAAGACCAATAATCTGATAAAACATTCGAGCTATTCCACCCAGAATAACATTATTACAATTAGAGAGACGTAACCAAAATAAGAAATGGAAGCCTCCGTCCAAAATAGTTGTAGCCCACATCCTAAAGATACCAACATTCTTCTTTTCTGTTATTCGATAATAATCACTTCGGATATAATCCAAGCATTCTTTATACTTCATAATGATACTTTTAGAGATTACATTTTTTCAAATAATTTATTCCAGGTATATAGTCTAATCTTATCTATTACGACACACAACATAAACATTCTGAATACAAGAGTTATCGAAACAAGCCAAAAGAAAGGTAAGGGATATTCCGAGTGAATTCTTTGGAATACTTCATTATATAATTTGTGCATATCAAATTGCATGTGTATAATAAAAGCGGCAAAGCAAGAAATAGCACAGATTCAATTACATATTCTATTCTAAATCCAAACTCAGCCGTATTCGCATATCCAGCAATCTTTGCATTATTAATAGCATCTCCAGAGATTGAAAAGACATACCTTGTTAACCCACTAACACCAAGAATCAACAATGCTAACATGAATAAGATTATATGGTTTTGTTCAAATTTCCGCCTTGGAATAAAATATAAAAGTATCATATACGCTGCAAAATTGCGAAACGCTTACCAAGCATCCTATAATAATAGAGAGATTCACAATCTGGCAATGGTATGTACTCGCCTAAAATCCTTTAATTGACAACTGACACGAGATAACTCCTCTCCATAAATCCATATAGCATCAGGATTATCATTAATGATAGTATCTAATTGTGAAAAACTTAAGCTAATATAATTACCAATAGGATAATTTAATAATATTCTAAATGATAAAAGAAACCTAAGGAAAAAATTATACCACCATGGTACTGGCAATAAACTAATTTTTATATTAAGTCCTTTGCAATAGAATCTATCTATTCTTTAGAAAGCCGATTTAAATTATACGAATAAAGAATTACCTCTATACTTTTTTCTCTACCAGCAAGTAAATGATAAGACAATGCACTCGTACCACGGATATTTTCCGCAGCGGGCATCATCACAGAAATCATAGTGACTTTCATATAATTCTATACTTTTAAACGACTTGTGATAAATTATTTAATTAAACAAGGAATATTCAAAAACAACCTTACAAATAACGATTTCTTCAATGAATCATAATTTCCTTTCATTGGATATAACTGTTCTTTTTTCAATTCATCTATAATAATAGAATTGACACCAAGTTGTCCCCATACTTTTTTGTTTTTATACAAGGAATAAACCAAACCAAATAAAACATTTTGACTTCGGTTAAATATCACATTATATAATTGGGGATTTATATCTTTAAAAGATAAAGCTAATCGTCTGAAGGAATTAATTATATAAATATCGTCCTTAATATACTTTATCTTCTTTTCTGGCACCATAGACTTGCTGGTTGAATTGGGATGATAAATATACAGATAGGGAATTATATCACTAAAACAACCTTCTGCGCACATGGCATCAGCCTATATGTCAACTCAATATCTTGATGTGTAATCCCCTTTACAAAGAATACATTATTATCAATAAATAATTGTTTCTTTGTGATTAAAGCACAGATAGAAGAAGAGTTATAACCTAAAAGAATTGCCTCACCCCAGATAAAACCTTATAGTGGGCAAGCGTTGGTTGACTATATTCTACATCAAATACTATCTTTCTTCTGTTATGTTTTGAAGATGAACAGCCAGATTTTCCAAGTTATTATACCCGTCTAAGGCTTCAATAAACTTTGGCAACTAGTCACTTGTGAGTATATTATCAGCATCCACATACCAAAAGTATTTTCCTTTGGCATTTTCATTCTATCCATATCTTGTTGCCAAATGCCTTTGCCCTCTCATAAAATTACATTAATATTCTCATTGTGTAATAAAAAATCTTGATAATACTGAGATAGTTATCAGGAATACCACCATTCACTCATAAAATCTATATGCGTTGATTCTATCCCTTTTACACAACAATACTATTCAAGCATATTTTCAAAAAATACATATTATATATAGGCAAAAGAATTGAAGGAATAATATCATTCACCTGAAAAATTAAAATGAAAAGAGGTTAACAAACCTGAAGACCACTTTCCTGTAAAATGGCACAGATGTTTTAACTTTATCAATTTTATTCTCAGTTAAAATCAACGTAGCTTTTCTCTGTACTTCCTTAATGAATGAAATGGGGAAACAATTACGAACTACAGCATAACTAAGATTTATAATATTATCTTTGATGTGTTGAGACAATAAAGAATAAATATTCTGATTCGACAAATACGATGCTTCCCTCTGAAGAATAATCAAACTATCAAGAACTCTTTTCTGGGAAAGTGGAGAGCGGCTTATAGAATTCATATCACCCAAATAATAATTATAAGTCACATGAGGACACCCTATGATATTCTCTATATAGGTTGAGATTTCAAAACTCCACAAAACATCCTCGTGTGTAATTCCTTCTAAAAAGAAAGTTTTATGTTTACTAAATATATCTTTACGAATAAGTTTATTGCATGCTATAATATTCCAACTATTATGAATATACCCTCTAAAGACATCTTCATTGCATCTAAAGTTTCCCGTTTTAACATCATAATAACTATCATCAGCCAAAACATGTCGAGTAACACCGGATACTATTTCTGGATACTGATACTCTTCTGCCTCATGAACAAGTCTCTCTATAGAATCGTCAGGAAGACTATCATCACTATCTAAGAAGAAGACATAGTCTCCAGAAGCCTTTTTAAGACCAGTATTTCTGGCTGCTGATAAACCCTGATTTACAAAATGTTCACATAACACAAACTTTATAGGTCCCTTGTATGCCTCAACAAATTGTTTGGCAAGTTGCATGCTCTCATCTTGCCCCTTATCATCTACTAAGATGCATTCAATATCTGTATAAGTCTGGCTATGTACCGAATCTAAACAGCGAGTAATATACTTCTCCACATTATAAATTGGAACAATAATTGATACTCTCATAAATATACCACATAAATTAAAGGGTTACTATAAAACATTCCATGGGTAACTTTTAAACTCAACTTGATAGTATAAAGAGAAGCTCTTACACCTTAGTTCATTTTTTAACAGGGTCATAAACATCTCCAACTTACGATATACTTGTTATACATATTTTTACTTTGCCAAGGCCTCCTTTATAAATATCTCAGAACTCTCCCTTAGTTCTGCCAAATACTTCTCAGTATATGTAAAATCTGGTTTTGAAAAAACTACTTGGTCCTCCATTTCAATCAAACGTTCTTCAAGATGAAGTTGCTCCAAAAGGAAGGTCATACGAATATCGACTGGAGAATTTTGCTTCACCATATAGAATGGTCTATTAAATAAGACAGAAAAAACTGTTCCATGAAAAGAAGTCGTTACAACACACAAGGCATTCTTGAAATACCCCAAGAATTCTTCTGGTGAAGCACCCTCTTTCATAGTTTTACGATGATACCCAAGCATACCATTCGTTAATTCAACAACATCTGCATTTAGTTGTTCTGCCAATTCTGTGGCTATTCTATAAACGTCATCATGCTGCTTAATTTCATAAACCAATACATATGGACGCCTACAATCTATGGGGGCCGCAATTTTTTCGAAAGCATCACGGCCAGCCAATATTGTCGGATCAACAACCACAGAGATTTCCTTATGAGTCAATGGCTGGAGTAAATCTTTAAATTTACTTTCTCGTGTACTTATAGCAGTCATTCCATCCAAGTTTCTCCGCAGGTATTCTGCCTGTTTCTCTGTTAAACTATCCATACTACAACTTGGTGCATATGATATGGATTTACACTTAAATCCTACTCCGAACATAATGTCTTGATACCATCCACCTGTATGATATGGAGACCAGACCTGATCACTACCTATCAGGATTGCATCAAAAGAATGAAAATCCTCACCAGCTTTATAAGGAAAAAGATGGAATCTATTCTTTATAAACTCCTCAAAACCATCCCAACGTGTATGGCGGATACTTCGGTAGCGAATATAATTGATAAGCCTCAATAAACACATTTTAGGATTACGAGACAACCACATTCTGATACCATCTTTCTTAGTACCGTTGATAACATAATCAGGCTGGTAATCAACCATATATGTATCATATCCTTGACTTTTTAAATATTCCTGAAGACCATATGCTTGAAGTATGGCACCATAGTTATGAGCACTGTGAAAAGTAAGTATTCCAATTTTCATATATGAAGATATTTTTTTAATGTTGAAATTTTCTTTGCAATATAGATTTTTGTCTGGGTTGTACAACTCATATCCCCATACTTCTTGCAGACATACAATGCACCCTTTGCTCTAAAGTCATCCCAAAAACCATCATATAGAGGAGAAGTCTTTGCAGGAGAAAGCAATGCAGGCTGTAAGCAATCATTAGCATCAGAAAGCATTGAAAAAACATTGTCACGCTCTACAACTTGCTTAAATAGATTAGCTCCTTTATCTGAATTGACTAAAACTAATGAGATTCCAGTGTTATCATTATACTCTGTATGACGTTTATTCCAACCTTGATAATCTCCAATTGTCAAATCACTTACACGATATTCATTTGTATAAGGACATTGAAAACAACTTGGACGGATAATTAGTTCATTGTAATATAAACTGTAAAACGTATTCTTGTGTACTATCTTAGCCCCTGCTTCATAGGTCTCTTCAGAAGAAAGCCAACCATAAGACTTATCACGCATCTTGACCTTTGTAAGTTTCTTACCAATACGTTTTTCTATCATCTTAAGATACTCCTCCCAAAAAATAGGGGATGAAACACCATGACAAATCAAATCTATTGTAAATAAATTCTCTGCAAACCGTTTTCCAATAAAAGATCGTAAACCTGCAACCTGACATGGAGTTCCAGAAAACAAAACGACTTTCTTCTTTCTTAGTTCAGTCTTTATTTGCTTAAATATTCCATCAAGATTACTTTGAACGTACTTCGACCCGCGCATACTATCTCTTACTTCTGAAGTTTCAGCCCTGACGTGTTGAACCCTGAAACAATTATCGTACCCTGCACCATAGACAATACCTCCTATACGCAATATTTCCTCTGAAAAAAGATAGAAAGCACCTCCACTTTGACTTTTTCCCAGCTCATTTTTATCATTGCAACGAAGAGCATAATAAAAAGGATTTTCATAATTATCATACCGGTCGTAATTTGAGGTAAATTGGCATACCCTTTCACATAAGCCACATTCTACACAATTATCATAATTAACAACTGGATATTTGAAACCTTTATCATCAGCTATCATGGTCAAAGCCTTATGTCCACAAATACTCGCGCAAGCAGTACAACCACAACAGTTTGCTTTATCAGCTATTTGGATTGCCATTATTTATATAATTTTAAAATTACTCTCTTTACTTTATTAACAAAAAAAACACGTTCTCCCAAAGTTAAACCTATCCAATATATACAAATTATTGAAGAAAGTAGGCAAATAGTAGATACAATAAAAAAATCTGCTATAGGAGAAATAGAAACTATACTATAAACAAAATAAGGAATAAGACATGAGAGTAAAATGCATACCATTATTAAAATTAAAACCCTATTAACAAAAACTTTGATAGGAAAATCTATTTGGACTTTGAGTCTATATAATCGAAAACACAAACAACCCATCTCAACCATAATTGTCACAAAGAAAACAGACTCTGGAGGAAAACCATTTATTAAGAGTACATAATCTATAGGCAATATTATAAATCGAAAACCGCCCAATAGAATCTGATAGGTCTTGATTTTTCCAGTTGCCATCAATAGTGTGACTAAAGTATTAGATAGGATCGAAAAAAGAGAATTGACTAAAATTAATCGTACAAAATTAATAGTATGATCTGGGATTTTACCTAACCAAAGTTGAAGAATATAATCAGTAGAGAACATAACAGGGAGAGCAAAAATATACATCAAAAAAAAAGAAAATTTTGCTCCTCTACAGACCAAATCTATATAATGCTCTTTTTCATCCGTCGCATAAGATTTTGTTATTTGAGGATTTAATGCTGACATAAAATTGCTCGAAAAACTTGTAACAGCTCCACTGACTTGCAAAGCTAACCCTCGTGCAGTATTTACTGCTGGACCAAAAAATATATTTAGAATTAGATTAACACCTTGGTCTGCCAACATACTAGAGGATATGCCAAAAAAATTCCAACCAGCAAAACTAAACATATTTTTTATTAAAGATTTGTTTATAATTAAAGAATACTTACTCTCCTCAAAATGACGCCGACAATAGAAAGAGTAGAGTAATCTTACTAAGACTGCCACAACAGCCATCAACAATGCATAATAAATAATTCTATCTATTGGTGAAAATGCAATTAATAAGGCTACACACAATTTTCCCAAAGCTTCAACTATACCTATATAAGCAAAGACCGACATTCTCTCATGCGCTATAATTAAAGCATTATACGGCATTGCTATTATATCAATGAAAAAAGTCAACAATGATATCTGAAATACCCAATTTGCAGCATATAACCTACCTTCTGGAATAATCATTTTAAAGTTTAGAAACCAAAGCCCTACTGTTTCTAAAACTATAAATAAAAAAATACATATCAGATACAACATATTTAAGGAACTTGAGAAAATCATCCTCAAAGATTTTACGTCTCCTTTCCCCAAAGAATAGGTTATATAACGACTTATTGAACTTGAAATCGAATTTGATATGATAGAAAACATTGCAACAAACCCTCCCACTACATTGTATATACCAAAATCTGTAATTCCCAGACTTTGTAAAACAACACGAGAGGTGTACAAGCTAATCAACATAATTGCAAACATTCTTATAAAAAGTACAATTGTGTTCTTTGCTATACGCTTATTATTTTCTGTACTATTACCTATCATTCTAGCTTAAATAACTAATATAGACATACAATATTATTATTTTATTGTATCTTAAATATATACTTATACCACCATCTGCTATACCTCATCTCGTATAAAAAGCTAATAAAAATTAGATATAAAAATAAACCAAAATCGAAACACTTACATTCAGTTACAGCAAATATCTGAGAATTTACTAGACTTTTCATCCCTAAATTACTATCTTATTCTGCTAACAAATAATTCGCGCCACTATTTATAGCCTATTAATGAACTCTTTACATTTAGGAGTATCGTAGCCATATATTTTTAAATCCCTGCTTTTTACTACTTTTAACTTTGTAAAGAGATAACCCTTTCCATCATTACTATAATAATAGAAGTTACTGCGAGAACAGAAAAATACATAAACTTCATACGAGATTCCGGTAAGTCTCTATATTTCATCTCGTTCAAAGATATAATAGAAAATAGGATAACAAGTGATAAACTTATTCTGCAACAACTATTCACGAGATTTCAAGCAAAAGAACCGAAAAGCAAAACTCCTCCCGATTTTATACTAGGTATCTATAGATTGAAATATAAATGATAAAGACAAATTTCTTTAGAGAATCATTTTACAAAAAAATATAACTCTTAGGAAAAGCGTCTAATCTCAACGAATCATCTATTTTCATTGGTTAATCATAGTATTAAGACCTTCTTAGATTAGATAAGGAAATGAGAAACAAAATAACGAAAAACGCATAAAAGTAATCGATTTGGGTAAAAAGAGAAAATGGATTCCTCTCCCTACAAACATGAATAGCTTGCAGGCTGACAACTATCACGGTTCTTCCACATAAGGACGAAAATGCAAAAAACAAATAGACGTGGTACAGTAACAATCGTTAGTTAAACAACAAAACTGTGCTGGTCAATTCAGTAGATGCTTCGTTCGCAGAATCTTTCTGTTAATAGTTCTAATTTCCTTTATTATGGGTACAAAATTAAATAAAAAAAATGAGAAAAGAAAGAATATTCATAG
>ERZ773045.877-NODE-877-length-14488-cov-12.993556_pt1 | contig 14488 bp, 12 predicted proteins | sample MGYA00580635_ERZ773045 | MGnify/ENA primary metagenome ERZ773045 (study PRJEB29015, sample SAMEA2738115) | human oral metagenome | biome: human oral; feature: human-associated habitat; material: saliva | place: China | collected 2261 ...
GTAACTAGTTTTTGCCTTGTTTTTTCTTTATAATGAGAGAAAGTAAACATTAAAAGCGTAAAAAGAGGTAGTACTATGCTAAAATTTCCAAAGGATTTTGTCTGGGGTTCCTCAACTTCTGGACCACAGACAGAAGGACGAGTACCTGGTGACGGTAAAGGAGATAATCTCTGGGATTATTGGTACCAAGTAGAGCCAAACCGTTACTACAATGGCATTGGACCTGATAAGACATCGACCTTCTATGAAAACTGGGAAAAAGATATCGAACTTTTGTTAGAAACAGGACATACAGCTTTTCGAACCTCTATCCAGTGGTCTCGTATTTTCCCACAAGGGCGTGGAGAAGTCAATCCTCAAGGGGTGGCTTTCTACCGTCAGGTATTTGAAGCCATCAAGGCTAAGGGAATTCGTCTTTTAGTCAATCTCTATCACTTTGACTTGCCTTTCGCCCTTCAAGAAGATGGGGATGGTTGGGAAAATAAAGCAACTATTAAGGCTTATGAAGACTATGCTCGTTTCTGTTTTGAGACCTACGGTGACCTTGTGGACCAATGGATTACCTTCAATGAGCCTATCGTTCCTGTAGAGTTTGGTTATTTTTATGATGCCCATTATCCTCACAAGGTAGATGCCAAAGCAGCGGTTAAGGTTGCCTATCATACACAATTGGCGAGCACTCATGCAGTTAAGGCTTGTCATGAAGTCTTACCAGGCTCTAAGATTGGGATTGTCCTCAACTTGACACCAGCCTATCCACGTAGCCAACATCCTGCTGACGTGAAAGCTGCTCGTATTGCAGATCTCTTCCAGGCACAATCTTTCCTAGATCCGTCTGTTTTAGGAACATATCCAGAAGAGTTAGTGGAAATTTTGTCTGAGCATGACTTGTTGCCAGAATACACAGCCGAAGAGTTGGAACTCATTCGTGAGAACACCGTTGACTTCCTAGGAGTCAACTATTATCAGCCTTTGCGTGTTATGGCGCCACGTTTTGCTAAGCACCCTGATAGTCCACTCTTACCAGAACATTTCTATGAACCTTACGTGATGCCAGGTCGTAAGATTAATCCGCACCGCGGTTGGGAAATCTATGAGCAAGGAATTTATGACATTGCCCAAAACATCAAGGAAAACTATGGGAATATTGAGTGGATGCTGACCGAGAATGGGATGGGTGTTGAAGGTGAAGATAAGTTCCGTGAAAATGGGATGATCCAGGATGACTACCGTATCGACTTTGTCAAAGGTCACCTTCGTGAACTGCATCGCGCTATCGAAGACGGTGCCAACTGTAAAGGCTATTTGATTTGGACCTTTATCGATTGTTGGTCATGGCTCAATAGTTACAAAAATCGTTATGGTTTAGTCGAGCTAGACTTAGAAACACAAGAACGTCGCCTGAAAAAATCCGGCCACTGGTTCAAAGAACTCAGTGACAATAATGGGTTTTAAGCAACTTTTCAAATAAATTCAAAACACCATTGGAAATAAAGCTCTTTGAGAGAGTTTCCAATGGTTTTTCTTATTCTTATAATAGTCCGATAAAAAGTAGTAGAGTTGATAAAGCAATAAAGGCTAGGGTTGCTAGACCACGTTGTCCTGGGCTGTATATCTTTCGTTCACCTCGAACTGGGAAGACAATAGCTAGTAAGGCACCCCCGACAGCTCCACCAATATGTCCAGCAAGGCTGATGCCAGGCATTAAAACGCTACCTACTAGGTTGATGACTAAGAGGGAGAGATAGGATTGACCAAGCTGTTGGAGGTAGGGATTGCGTGTAGCATACCGAAGTACGACAATAGATGCGAACATTCCGTAGAGGGCAGTTGAAGCACCTGCGGTAATGGCATCAGGGCTAAAAACTAGGACAAAGAGATTCCCCATCATACCTGATAAGAGGTAGATAAAGAAAAACTGCTTGGAGCCAAAGATTTGCTCCATCTGACGCCCCAAAAAGTAGAGGGATAGTATGTTGACTAAAAAATGCTCTAAGCCAATATGAACAAAGGTTGCTGAGAATAAACGCCATATCTGTTCAGGTATGGCTTTAATAGCAGGAGGATAAATAGCTCCAAACTGATATAAGGTTGCTGCGCTTGTGTAGTTGAAACCACTGGTTAGAAACATGAGTATGAAAACCAGGGTTGTCACAAGAAGAAAGAAGCTTGTGACTGGATAACGACGATCAAAAATCTCTTTCATACATGATTACCTCCTTAACGGGAACATCGTGTGGTTCAGGATGGAAGTCCTGAATCTGACATGGATAAAGTGTGCTAATGGAGTTGCCAGAATAATTGCTCAAATATCTGTCATAGTAGCCTCCACCATACCCAATCCGATAACCAGAAGGATTGAAAGCTAAACCAGGGACATGAATCAGGTCAATCTGAGAGGGTTTAAGGATTGTGAAGTCTCCTTGAGGTTCAAGAAGTCCAAAAGAATTTCTCTCAAGTTGTTCTGGTTTATAGACGACAAAGTCCATTTTCCCATGAGGATAAGTTTTGGGAATGAGGAGTGTCTTCCCATCTTTTTGAGCTTGTTCAATGAATCTATCTGTCTGAAATTCATGAGGAAAAGATAGGTAAGTGGCGATGGTTTTTGCTTCCTTGTAGAAGGGATGTAGAAGTAGTTGTTCAGTCAACCAAGCGTCCATGACATCCTTTTCTTCGGCTGACAGAGATTTGAGTTCTTGCAAGGTCTGCTTGCGTAGGGCTTTTTTCATCGTTTACTCCACAGCTTTCTTTGCTAAAAAGCTTGATACAGCCTCGACTCCAATTGCCAGAGCTTCTTCCTTAGGACTCATCTGTGGATGGTGAAGAGCATAGGGACTATCAATTCCAAGCCAGAACATGACACCAGGAACCTTGGAGAGAAGATAACCAAAGTCTTCTCCTGTCATGGCAGGTTCGATGTCGATTAGTTCAATTCCCTCTTTTTCATCAAAGAAGGTCATCAATTCCTGGGCTAATTCAGGGTTGTTTTCGACAGGTAGGTAACCTCCCTGCTTGAGTTCAACTTCCACATCCATATCAAAAGCAGCTGCGACACCTTCAGCGATGGCTTTGACACGTTTTTGAACTAAGAGGCTCATGCTATGTGTGAGAGCTCGAATGGTTCCATGCAAGAAAGCTGTATCAGCGATGACATTATTGGTTGTTCCAGCTTGAAAGACACCGAAAGTGACGACAGCTCCCTCGATAGGATCGACATTACGGCTAACGACTGACTGAACTTGAGTGACAAAATAGCTAGCTGCAACCAGAGCGTCGTTTGCTTGATGTGGAAAGGCGGCGTGACCACCTTTACCCTTGAAACGAATCTTGACTTCACAAGTTCCTGCAAAGAGTGTATGGGTATTGGTTGCAATCTGTCCAACTTTTAGGTCTGGACGAACATGAAGCCCATAGAATTGGTCAGGCAACCAGTCGCCAAAGGCTCCGTCTTCATACATGAGCATGCCACCTGCTTCATTTTCCTCGGCAGGTTGGAAGAGAAAGAGGAGATTGTTTTTAGGTTGGTTTTCTAGAGCACGTTCGAGACTTCCTAGGGCAATGGTCATGTGAAAGTCGTGCCCACAAGCATGCATACGGTCTGGGTGCTGAGAGGCAAAGGCAAGACCTGTTTGTTCAACGATTGGGAGTCCGTCGATATCTGTCCGCCAACCGATGGTACGTTCTGGCTGACTTCCCTGTAAATACACTAAAATACCTGTTTGCCAAGTACGAATCTGAACAAAATCCTTACCAGCTGTTAATTTCTCAATGACATTTAGTAAATAAGCTTGAGTCTTGAATTCTTCTAAACCAATCTCAGGAATTTGGTGAAGATCTCGTCGAGTTTGAATCAAATCTAACATATCTAATTTCCTTCTACTGATACGATAAAGAGGCAGGAAATTCCGCCTCTGTTCACTTTTACAAGGTACGAAGCGCATCTTCAAGCGCTGTTTTTTGTTGAGTTTGGCTATCAATTTTCTTAATAATACGGGCTGGAACTCCAGCGACAACAACGTTTTCAGGAACATCTTGAATCACGATAGACCCTGCAGCAACGACAGATCCGCTACCGATTTGAACACCTTCGATAACAACTGCATTGGCTCCAATCATGACATTGTCTCCAACACGGACAGGCTCTGCACTTGCCGGTTCAATGACACCCGCAAGGACTGCGCCTGCACCAACGTGGCTATTTTTACCAACAATAGCACGTCCCCCAAGAATAGCGCCCATGTCAATCATAGTACCGGCACCAATTTCTGCACCAATATTAATGACGGCCCCCATCATGATAACAGCGTTGTCACCAATTTCAACCTGGTCACGAATGATAGCACCTGGCTCGATACGAGCATTAATAGCACGTTTATCAAGGAGAGGAACAGCAGAGTTACGGGCATCTTGCTCGACAACATAGTCTTTGTTTTCAGTTAAATTTTCGAGGAGGGGAGCGATGTCTTTCCAGTCTCCGAAGAGGACATTTCCAAGTTTAACAACTGAAGCAGGAATAACTCCAGTCAATGGACCTTCAAAAGTTACCTTAACACTTGTCTTTTTCTCAGCATTTGCGATAAATTGGATAATTTCTTGTGCATTCATTTTTGTAGCGGTCATAGGGCTTCTCCTCACTCTTTGTAATGCTTACTATTCTACCAAAAAAGACTTCAAAATAGAAGTCTCAACTATTAAAAGGAGGAAGATTCATTTCCTTCTTTCGCTTTTTCAACAGATAGAAAAATCATAGGAATAATAATTAAAATCATGGATATCACTAAAAAACTATCTAAAACAAGGCCTAGAAATAGGACGCTGAGAATTGCAGATGACAAGGGTTCACTGGCGCTGACAACAGAGACTACTAGCGGAGAAACCATGGATACAGCTTTCATAGATAGGAAAAATGCAAAGGCAGTTCCTAAAAATGCAATCGTTAAACAGATAGCGATACTAATCCAATCAAGTTGAAAGCTTATTTGATAGACAGGATAGAGAAAATTACTAAAAGTACCAGCAACAATCATTCCCCAACCGACAGTCGGAACAAATCCATATTCTTTGGCAAATTTTTGTGGCAAAATCACATTAAACATGACTCCTAGAGCACTGAGTAGCCCGGTGACTAAGGCTAAGGGTGTGATTGATAAAGTTGACAAGTCCCCTTTTGTCGTCATCAAGAAGACTCCGACCATGGCAATTAAAACATATAGGATTGCATTCCTAGAAGCCTTCTTTTTATGGATAATCCGATCATAAGCTAAGATGAAAATAGGACTAATGAATTGGAGGATGGTAGCAGTCGTCGCATTTGAGTATTCGACGCAGAGATAAAAGAAAAACTGAACAGAGAAAATTCCCAATATAGCATAAGCAAGAAAAGAAAGATAATTCTTTTTTTCACGCCAAATATCGAATAAGTGAAATTTAAGCTTGTAAAATGCCAAAATGAGTACAGAGCTACCAGCTATTAGAAGCCTCATAGAAGTAATCCAGCCTGAAGAAACCTGATAATGTGTAAAAAAGTATTCCCCTAAAATACCACATATTCCCCAAATTAAGCCAGATAAGAGAGAATAGATGGTTCCCTTAAAGATATTCTTTTGATATTTATTCATGAAGCTATTGTACCATGAATGAGAAAAAGAAAAAAGAGAGCGAGAATTATCATTTCTCGCTCTCCTATCGGTAAGAAACTTAGCGTTGTTGGTTATTGCTGTTATTGTTACCATTATTATTGCTATTGTTATTACCGTTATTGTTACCGTTATTATTGTTGTTACTTCTATTATCGTTATTATTGCTGTTATTGTTACCGTTGTTGCTGCTATTATCGTTATTATTGCTGTTATTGTTGTTATTATTGTTATTATTTTTATCTTTATTGTTTTGTTCAATTAGATTTCCAATAATAACGTTCCAAGCATGTCTATAGTCGGCATCAGTACCACCAATTGCAAAGCGGAAGGTCGTAGTCGGAGCGCCAGCTTTGTTGGCCCAGTAACTTGTAACAGTCTCTCCACTAACCTCGTAATCTTTTCCGTTTAGGTTAACTCGTCCAGGTTTTTGCCCTGTTGATTTAAGGACTTGGGAAGAAGTTACACTAGGATCAAGGCTGAACCTCTCTTTTCCCCAAGCTGATGGAGAAGCTTGCTGAATAGCATTTACTAGGTAAGCCATATATTTAGCGTTACGGTAATATCCTGCTAAATTTTCTAATGATCGATTATCATCGTGGCCCATCCAGCCTCCTAGAGTTAACCTTGGAGTGGAAAGCATCAACCACATGTCACCATTTTCATTACTTGTACCAGTTTTCCCGATCCAGTCAGCACTTGCTAACCTTGGGTTAATAGCTGCAAGGTTATTTGCAAATGTTGTTGTGGCACGTGATGAAATAACATCTCGCAACAAGCTTTGCATGATAGTTGCAGTTGCTTTAGAATATACCTGAACAGGCTCGTCTTTATGCTCATAAATGACATCTCCATTGGCCTTTTCGATTTTTGAAATCATATGCTTCTTATGGTAAACCCCATTATTAGCAATTGTTTGGTAACCATTTGTATGTTGAGCTACAGTAACATCAATTCCTCCCCCCATAGGAAGACTTTCGATATCATACTCTGGGATATCATAGCCCATCTTTTCCATATAGGAACGAACATCAACTCCTTTTTCTCGAAGCATACGGTAAGTCCAGTAGGCTGGGATATTCCAAGAGTAATTGAGAGCTTCTCTCAGACTCATCATACCTGTACCAGGACTATTGACATACATGATTGGATTTCCATTAGCAAATTTGGTTGGATAGTTGGACAAAACGCTAGCACTACCCATTAATCCTTGGTCAATGGCAATACTGTAAGCCAAAATCGGTTTCGTAGTCGAAGCAGGAGAACGCTTAGTATCAAAGGCATGGTTATTTTGGTTGCTTTGATAATCTCGACCACCAACAAATCCCAGAATAGCACCAGTTTGGTTATCCATTAAGACATTTCCAACTTCTGGTTGTCCTGTACTATCATTTAGTACGTAACCATAATCTGCAACTGCTTTTTGCATAGCTGCATGGATATTCTTATCAATAGTTGTAGTGATAAGATAGCCACCATTCTTAATTTCTTTTTCTGCTAATTCACGGTAGGATTTTTGAATGGATTCATTTTGTAGTTCTTGCGTAGATACATTATCTTTTTGAACTAGATAATCATACATGAGGTTAGTGGCTTCATTAAGTGAAGCAAAGTAGAGGAAGCCTTTTGAAGCGACATCCACATTTTCTGCAGGCAAGAAATCCTGTTTGATATCATAGTCTATATAGGATTCGTAGTCTTCCTTGCTTAGAAGACCAGTTCTATACATATTGTAGAGGACATCTTTAGAACGTTTAATACCTATAGCCATATCTTCCTCGCTCTTTTGCTCACCAGTAGATTCATATGGAGAGTAAACGATAGGACTTTGAGGTAATCCGGCAATGAAAGCGGCTTGGGGAACACTAAGTTGGCTAGCATCAACTCCAAAGATACCCATTGCTGCTTGCTGAGCTCCTGCGATGTTTTGCCCCTTATTATTACGACCAAAAGGTGCCACGTTAAGATAAGTTGTTAAGATTTCATCCTTGCTCATAGCACGTTCGAGTGCTAAAGCATTAACGATTTCATTAGCTTTACGGGCTAAAGTAGGAGCGTCTCCAACAACTTGCTGTTTGATAAGCTGTTGGGTTAGAGTAGATCCACCACTCGATGAGCCAAGCCCGATAAAGTTACCTAGACTAGCACGAATGATAGCCTTTGGAACAACTCCATTATGTTCAGTGAAATGTTCATCCTCTGTAGCAATAACTGCATTTTTAAGGTTGTCAGAAATACCTTCTGATGTAACTGATGTTCTTAGGAGGTCACTTTCGATAGAAGCAATCAAGGAACCATCTGCATAGTGAATTTCAGATATGGATGAAATATTATTAACTTGTTTGATCAAATCTTCCGTCTGAGGGACGCTAACTTTATCAAAAAGCGAAACGGCATAACCAAAAACAATACCTGTACCTAAAAGGCCACCAATAAAAGCTATAATGAATAAGGTATTGAAGGTAGCTTTTATCCCAAATAAAATTTTAGACAAAATAGCCCAGATATTGGAACTAGTATTGGAGTTTTCATTTGAGGTTTGGTTAGAATCCTTCGCTTGAATTTTATCAGTAATTTTTGATTTTAGAGACTGGAGTATGGCCAGTCCTTTTTCTTTGAATTCAATTAATTTATTCTTCATTTCTTTCCTCACTCTTTTTATTATACCATAAAAGCTTTTATTGCAAGAAATTAGGCTTATAATAGGACTATATAGCAGTTTGTCTCTAAGATTTCAAAAAAAGTCAGATTCTATTAGAATCTGACTTTTCACATAGCTTACTCTTCTCCTGATAGTTCTTTTCCAAGATCAATCAAGTAGTCTTTCAAGTGGTCTTTAACTTGTGGATGTTTCAGTGCGTATTCAATTGAAGTCTTCATAAATCCAAATTTATCACCGACATCATAACGTGCCCCAGCAAATTCACGTGCAAACACTCTCTGGGTTTTATTGAGTGTATCGATTGCATCTGTTAATTGAATTTCATTTCCTGCACCTGGTTTTTGAGTTTCTAGGATATTAAAAATCTCAGGTGTTAGGAGGTAACGACCGATGATTGCTAGATCGCTTGGAGCATCTTCGGGTGCTGGTTTTTCAACAAAGGTTTCTACACTGTATAGACCATCGATGCCTTCTCCTTGTGGAGCGATTACTCCGTAAGACGAAACTTCTTCGTGTGGGACAGGCATAACAGCAATAGTAGATGCATGAGTTTTCTCATAATCATTCATGAGCTGTTTAGTCAATGGAATAGCCTTATCATCGTTGATATCCATAAGATCATCTCCAAGCATAACAACAAAAGGTTCATTCCCAACAAATGCTTTAGCTTGTAAGACGGCATCTCCAAGCCCACGTGGATGCGTTTGACGAATGAAGTGTAGACGCATACCAGTTGTTTCGTCTACTAGTTTCAAGAGATCATTTTTCCCTTTTTCTTTGAGGTTATATTCTAGTTCAAAGTTTGAGTCGAAATGATCTTCAATAGAGCGTTTCGATTTACCAGTGACAACGAGAATGTCTTCGATACCAGATTTAAGGGCTTCTTCAACGATAAATTGGATTGTTGGCTTATCTACGATTGGCAACATTTCTTTTGCCAATGCTTTGGTTGCAGGAAGGAAGCGAGTCCCAAGTCCTGCAGCAGGAATGACTGCTTTTCTGACTTTCTGTGTCATATATTTCCTTTCTAACAATGGCTTAAGACCACTCGTTTTCCGCTTTAAATTCATTACTCATGAGTTCAGCTACGGCTTCTTTGATATCGACATTTTCATAAATAACTTTATAGATTGCTTGAGTGATTGGCATATAGACATCAAGTTCTTTTGCCAATTCAAAAGCTGCCTTGGTTGTTGAAATACCTTCGATAACCATTCCCATATTAGCTTCGATATCAGCTAAAGCTTCGCCCCGACCGAGGGCATCTCCTGCTCGCCAGTTGCGTGAGTGGACAGATGTTCCTGTAACAATCAAATCCCCAACTCCTGAGAGACCGCTATAGGTAAGTGGATTTGCTCCAAGTTGAACACCTAGACGTGTAATTTCTGCAAGACCGCGCGTGATAATCGCAGCTTTTGCGTTATCTCCAAAACCAAGACCGTGAAGAGCCCCTGCCCCAACAGCGATGATATTTTTTAGAGCTCCAGCTGTTTCAACTCCAATAACATCCGTATTTGTATATAGACGGAAGTAGTTGTTGCTAAAGAGTGATTGAACATACTGTGCTGTTTGCAGATTTTTTGAAGCTGCTGTAATCAAGGTAATGTCACGGACAATGGTTTCCTCAGCATGGCTAGGTCCAGAGACGACGACAATATCACTTCTTAATTCAGCAGGAATTTCTTCTTCCAAAACAGTAGAGAGACGTTTGTGGCTATCTGGTTCAAGCCCTTTGGAGGCATGCATAACAACCACTTTATGATCGAGAACTGCAGCGACTTGCTGAGCTACCAATCTGGTTACCTTGGTTGGTACCACAAACAAGACAGCATCAACACCCTTCAAGGTTTCTGCCAAATCATGATAGGCAACAATTTTTTCGTCTAATACAGCTTCTTTAAAATAACGTTTGTTAGTATGTTGTGTATTGATTTCATCAATTTGATCAGGAATATTTCCCCAGATACGTACTTGGTGTCCGTTGTCATTGAGGACTTGTGACAAGGCAGTACCCCAAGAACCAGGACCTAAGACAGCGATGGTTTGTTTGTTCATATTTTCCTCCTTCTGAGAAAGCACTTTCCTATATTCTACCATAAAAAGGACTAACTTGCATTAATATTATTTATTAAGAATTAACTTATAGAGAGTATAAATAAAAAACAGCCAATAAGAAATTTGACTGTTTTTAGGAGAAAAACTAGAGTGTAATACTATTGTTTTTAGAAATTTTCATAAATAGTAACAATGAAGTAACTGTCAAGACAGTGAGGATAGTTGACAAAGCAGCTGCCACGCCATAATTTCCACGAAGTACTTCAGTGTAGATTGCTACGGTCATTGTTCTAGTTTTAACATTGTATAAGAGAATCGAAGTAGAAAGTTCTGAAATCATTGTTACCCATGATAGGATTGCTCCTGAAATGATACCTGAAAGCATCATTGGGGTTGTGATTTTAGTAAAGGTATTGAGACGGCTACTTCCCAAGCTTTCGGCAGCTTCTTCGATACTAGGAGCAATTTGTTGCAAACTAGCAACTGAAGAGCGAATAGTATAAGGAAGTCTTCTGACAGATAAGGACATAATCAAGATGAAGGCTGTTCCTGTAATCATCAGGAAACCACTTCCGAAGAGGCCTGTATTGAATGAAGAGATAAAGGCAATACCGAGTACAGTTCCTGGTACGATATAAGGTACCATACTAAGACTATCGATTAAGTTGGTAAATAGGTTGCGTTTGCGAACTGCAAGATAGGATATGAAGGTCGCAAAGACAACAACGAGAACCAAGGCAAGGAGAGGGATACGAATGGTATTAAAAATAGCAGAGCCCATGCGGTTAAAAGCAGTCTTATAGCTGTTTAGTGAATATCCTTTGACGAAAACCATTCCGGATGTTTTTAGGAAGGATGTATAAATCAAGTAAACTTGAGGCAAAACAGAGAATAAGATAATGCCATAAACTGTCACATAAATAGCAGCCATCTTTCCTTTTGTCGTTTTCTTAGGTTCAATTGGATGAAGCGAGTTCATACTGAAACTGTAGCGATTTGAAACGTATTTTTGAATGAGGAAGATAACTAGGGCGATTGTAATCGCCATAATTGCTAAGGCTGATGCGAAGGCAGAGTTACCCCCTACCTCACTGATAAACTGTGTATAGATCAAGACTGGGAAGGTACGATATCCCTCACCAATCAGCATCGGAGTACCGAAGTCTGAGAAAGCTCTCATAAAGACTAGGAGAGCCGCTGCTAGTAAAGTTGGGACTAGGAGAGGTAAAACGACTGTTACGATTCGTTTAAAGCCGAAAGATCCCATGCTTTCAGCAGCTTCCAAGAGGGAGTTGTCAATACTCTTCATGGTTCCAGCTACGTAAAGGAAAACGAGCGGGAAAAGTTGGAGTGTAAAGACAAGTACAATACCTTTAAAGCCATAGATATCAAAAGCAGGCAAATGGAGTGTGTTGGTTAGAAATTTTGTAATAACTCCGTTTCTACCAAGAAGTAGAATCCAAGAATAGGCACCTACAAAGGGAGCTGACATGGATGCGATGATAATCAAAATTTGTAAAAATTTCTTTCCCTTGAAGTCATACATTGAAAAAAGATAAGCTAGCAAGGTACCAACAACGACAGAAGTGATTGTGGCAGTTACAGAAACCTTAAAACTATTAATGAGTGTCTCAGAATAATAAGATTTGCTAAAGAATGTTACAAAATTTTCTAAAGAGAAACTACCTTCATGTATCAACGCTTGTTTTAATACAGTCACGATTGGGTAGACTAAGAAAACTAAGTATGTAAGGAAAATGAAGAAGGAAGATGCAGTCCAGATATTAAGTTTTTTACGCTCCATGGCTGACTCCTTTTATGAGATTCCGAGAACCATCTTCAGAGAAGACATTGAGTTTCTGAGTATTGATACGTAAACGAACATGATTTCCTTTTTCTAAATCTTCTTCGAATGTAGATTCTTCACTCACTTGAAGTTTTGGAGCAAATCCTGTTTCAATGAAGTATTCAGTATTCAAGCCAAGGTAAACGCTGTCGGTAATTGTTCCATCGATTGTGCCATTTTCATCACGGATAAATTCTTCAGGACGAATGCTGACACGAATATTTTGTTCTTCAACTTGGTCAAGATCTGGCATACGAAGAGAGTAGCCGTCTTCGAATACGATGTAAGCTCCATCAGCTTGCTTTTCTAAACGAGCAGGGATTATGTTTGTTCTACCGATAAAGGTTGCGACAAATTCGTTCTCGGGCTTGTGGTATAGCTCTTTTGGACGACCAATTTGTTGAATAACACCATCTTTCATAACCGCGATTTGGTCAGAAATGGCCATAGCTTCTTCTTGGTCGTGAGTTACATAGACAGTTGTAATGCCAACTTCGTGTTGGATTTCGCGAATGGCTTGACGCATATCTAGACGAAGTTTGGCATCTAGGTTACTGAGGGGCTCATCCATGAGGAGAACGCTTGGATTAACAGCTAAGGCACGTGCTAGAGCAACACGTTGTTGCTGACCACCACTAAGTTTATCTGGTTTACGATCAGCGTACTGGGCAATCTGCATCAACTCAAGGTATTTATTTGTTTGTTTGATGAGTTCGTCTTTCGGAACTTTCTTTTGCTTGAGTCCGAATGCTACGTTATCACGCACTGTCAAATGTGGGAAAATCGCATAGTTTTGGAAAACCATCCCAATATTTCGTTTGCTAGGTTCCATGTTATTAATTTTGGTATCATCGAAGTAGAATTCTCCTCCTTCGATACTGTTGAATCCAGCAATCATACGAAGCAAAGTTGTTTTCCCGCATCCTGAAGGCCCAAGGAGAGTGAAAAGGCTCCCCTTAGGAATTGTAACATTTAAATTTTCGATAACGGGTACATCATTGTAAATTTTCTTAGCATTAATAATTTTAATCTCGCTCATGGTCAACCCCTATTATTGTTTAGATTGGATATCTGTAAAGATTTCGTTGTATTTCTTAACAATGTCTGATTTGTTTTTGATGACATAGTCATAGTCTTCAGTTAGTGTTTTAATTTGTTCGATTGGTTTCATATTTTCGCTAGTTTTAGCATTTTTACGAACTGGACGATTAGTAGTTGTTGTACCAAGGGTGTCTTGGACTTCTTGTGAAATGATGAAATCGATAAATTTCTTAGCGTTTTCTTTATTTTTTGCGTTTTTGATAATAGCAGCACTTGCTGGTAAGAAAACAGTTCCTTCTTTTGGATAAACAACTTTAATGTTAGCACCGTCATTTAGAAGTTTAACTGCAGGATCTTCATATGAAAGACCAACAGCCATTTCTCCATCTGCCACTGCCTTATAAACACCAGATGAACTTGAACCGATTTTACCATCAATTAAAGTAAAGAGATCTTTGACATAAGTCCAAGCCTTTTCATCTGTATAGCCACCCTCAGCTTGTAGCATGTTTGTTAGTTGAGCAAAGGCACTAGAAGAGTTAGCAGGGTCAGCTGTTGCAATTTTTCCTTTGAGCTCTGGTTTGATAAGATCGCTATATCCTTCGATATTCATACCCTTAGTTAAGTCAGGATTTACAATCAATACACTACCATCCAATGTATAAGGAGTTGAGTAACCAGTTGTATTTTGATATTCTTTGATGACATTTTCATTTTCAGGAGAAACATAGTTTTCAAAAAGCTCCCCATGAGTAGCATATTGAGTATAAGAACCACCAAAGATGACATCTGCAACAGGTGCTTCTTTTTCAGATTCCAATTTTTTAAAGAGTTCACCAGTTCCTGCTTGAATGAGTTCAACTTTAATGCCATATTTTTCTTCAAAGGCAGGGATTGTTGCACCAATTAGTCCTTCTGAGTTTGGCGAATAGACTACAAGAGTATCGCTACCTCCGTTTTCAGTAGCTTTATCTCCTGAAGCGTCATCAGAAGAACAGGCAGTCAGCCCCAAAATAGCAAGTCCACAAGCAGCAAAATACATCCATTTCTTTTTCATGATGGATACCTCCAAAGTTTTGATAATACTATTGTAAAAAAATGTAAGCGTTTTTAAAACTCAGAATTCTATCCTAATAGGGTAAAATTCTCTACAAAAACGGAAGTAATCTTTTTGATTTTATAGCAGGGTTTGGCAGTTAATCACTGGTAAGTCAAATTTTATTTTTTAGATTGGATATCTGTAAAAAT
>ERZ773045.885-NODE-885-length-14424-cov-9.475329_pt1 | contig 14424 bp, 11 predicted proteins | sample MGYA00580635_ERZ773045 | MGnify/ENA primary metagenome ERZ773045 (study PRJEB29015, sample SAMEA2738115) | human oral metagenome | biome: human oral; feature: human-associated habitat; material: saliva | place: China | collected 2261 ...
AATGTAACAAAATGGACAGGCAATATCTGACCAGTAACTAATTTCCATATTTCTTCCTTCCTTTCTTTCCACTACCAAGAAGCTTTTTTCAACCCAGGAATGACACCTTGGTAAGCTTGCTGGCGTAAACAAATCCGACAAAGTTTAAACTTGCGGTAGACCGAATGCGGGCGGCCGCATGCCAAACAGCGTGAGTATTCTTGAACCGGGTAGGCCTTCTTTTCCCTATCCATTAAAACAGGATTTTGTAAAAAGGGCATTTTTTGAGGCAAGGCTGGATCAAGAACCAACATTTTCTGATAAAACTGGGGCAACAATACATGGGCAAATACATCTATTTTCATACATCAATCTCCTTCCAACTATCTTTTTCATCTGATAAAATAGCATACTCTTCAAAATATGAAAGCTCTTGCTCAATATCACCAGATTCATATAGAGATATTTTATGCTCCAAACGATCTATGGAACGCTGGAGGTTAGCTTGCTTTTGATATAAGGTTACCAACTGTTCACGGAGTAAGTTCTCACGCGCATTTTCCGTTCCCTTACCTTGTTTCAACAGCTCTGCGTAGTTTACCAAAGTCTCAATTGTGATGCCAGAATGTCTTAAACAGATAATCATTTCTAGCCACTTTAAATTATTCTCTGTGAAATAACGGTTCCCATTTGACTGTCTCGGTATATCTGGAAATAGACCAATACGTTCATAATAGCGTAGAGTATTGCTACTAATTTTGTATTTTTCACTAACTTCTGTGATGGTATGAACGTTGTTTTGCATAACAATCACTTCCTCCTTTCAGGATAATATATCACTTATAGTTCACTATAAGTCAATCAGAGGCTATTTTTTTCTTCAGCATCCCTTGATATTTCATCCCATATAGACTAGCACAACATCTATTAATAACTTCACCAATTATTAAACCTTCCTGTGTTGAGTTGCAGCCTGTTGAAAAATAATATGAAGCATTTTTTCCAACTATTTCATTGGTAATCACAGTGTTTTGTCATATTAAGAAATTTTGGACCAATCCATCAATACTGTGCAAATAGACCAGGAAGTAATTAGACAGTTGCTACATTGTGATGGTCAGTGAATAATAATGTTTCCGTATTGAGTTGTGCTATTTCAATCATGACTTCATTCGTCAACTCAATATCAATAAATATAAAAATATTGGGGAAACGATTTGGATTAGCTGAATTAGACAAGTCACAATGCGTTGTAATTTGCAACGAAGTATGATTTATTTCTATTTTCTGCAGCAAATTTCAAAATCGAGATAGAGATATATCATTTTGTCTTGGAGCAAATGCTCTCCAACATCAAATCTGAATGCCTTCAATAGTTTGAAATTCTTAAACAGTGAGATTACAGGAGCCCAACCAGTATTATTGACAAGGATATCCAGTTGATTGATAAAAGTGGATTTGATGGTTTCTGGGTACTTAACTAAATCTTCTGATTGCGTGATGACTACTACAACATAACTGATCGCATTTTTTCGTTTGCTAGTTTCTTTAGAATCGTCTTATGGTAACCAACAATACACTCTTTTGCTCCTTCTTTCATAAAACTTTCTGCAGTGGTACTTCAAATTCCGGAATCACTACCGGTTACCAATGCAACTATATTTGTAAATAATTGATTCATATCAACTTTTCTTCGTTTGATGTAACCAGTATTGTCCCAAAAATTCTTTTTGAAAGATATCAAAAAGCATGCTAGTATTCAAAAAATGTTCTCGCTGAACTATTATATTTTATGACGTATCTATTTTTTGTCTATGCAGTCAACATCTAAACAGACATTCACATCAATGTACTTTTTTTGAACCTTTTTTTATGTCAAAATCACTCTTTTCAATAAAGACAAAATGCTTGAAAAAGTGCTTAAAATAAAGGATTTTTACCCTTTGCTTCGTTGTAGCAATACTACGCACTCCACGTGCACAGTCTGTGGAAATAGGTCCACTGGTTGTACGAGTTCTAGTTTGTAACCATTGTCACTGAGTATCTTTACATCACGTGCCAGTGTTGCTGGATCACAAGATACATAGACTAATCGCTTTGGTGCGATGGTTACGATAGCGTCTATCGTCTCTTTTGAACATCCTTTGCGTGGTGGATCAATAATCATCGCATCTGCTTGTATCTTTGATTTGATAATTTGTTGTGCACCTTCGGATGCGTCCGCATTGATGAATTTAATATTTGTTACATTGTTATTTTCTGCGTTGGTATTCGCATCGCGGATTGCGTCTGCGACAATCTCAATACCATATACTTGCTTGGCTTGTTTTGCGGCGATAATACCCATTGTACCGGTACCACAATAAAGGTCGATGAGTGTTTCGTTGCCTGTTAATCCTGCTAGTTCAATTGCCTTAGAATAAAGCTTTCGTGTTGCGTATGGGTTAATCTGATAGAACGATCTAGCACTGATTCTAAACGTACAACCGAGTAGTTCTTCTTCGATGTAATGTCTTCCAGCCAGTAAGATTTCTTCGCCATCGAGGATAACATTATCCTCTCGTTTATTCACGATAGCGACAAGGCTCTTAATTTGTGGGTACTTTGCTAGAACGTCTTTGATTAAGCTATCACTATTGTGGAATGGATAGTTTCTTACCACAAGTGCAACCATCACTTCTCCTGTGTTATGTGCATGTTTAATCAAAACATGTCGCATCTCTCTTCCACATGCAAGCATATCAAACTGCTTGCGGAAGTAATTGGTTAGTTCATTTGATAAATCCGTTTGTACATGACATACATCATATTGCACAATACGATTAGAGTGTGGTGCATAGAATCCCATTTCTACCTTGTTATCATTGTATTGTACTGGTATCTGTACTTTATTACGATAATTCCAATGTGGTTCTACTTTGATAATTGGTTGTATTTCTACATCCATACCTGCAATCTTACGGAAACAGTCTTTGACTTTATTTTCTTTGAACGTATTTTGTTCATCACTGTCCATATGTTGTAGTTGGCAACCACCACACTGTTTATACACAGAACAGATTGGATTAATACGATGCATTGATGGTTTTAGGATTTTAATAATACGGCCATAACCATAATTCTTCTTCATCTTTGTGATGCCAATTTCTGCTTCTTCTCCATTTAGAAGACCCGGCACGAAAATGACGATACCGTTAATACGGGTAACGCCTGCACCATCTTCTGAATAACCTGTCGCTGTTGCGATATATCTCTCGTTTTTTTCCATCATCTTTTTATATTCTAAAAAAGGGATATGTTGTATCCCTTATTGTTGAGTCTGTTGAGTTTGTTGTGTTTCTTGTGTTTGTGTTGATTCTGTGTTTTCCTTGTTTTCAGTATTCTCAGTGTTTTGTTGGTTCTTTTGAGCTTCAGCTTCAGCAGCTGCTGCAGCTTCTGCAGCTTTTCTAGCTTCTACTGCATCTCTTAAAGCCTGAGCAATTTCTGGATTCTTAGGATAACTTACCAACTGATAGAGTGGTGCACTCATTGCGGATGTCTTTGTATATATACCATAAACAAAATACTCTGCTTCACGACCATCTGGGATATTAGAAGTATGAATTTCTAAATCATACATCTTCATATCATTGGCTTGTGAGAAGTATACATTTGGATCTAATACAGATGTAACTGCCGCATAAGCCTTTTCTGAAACTGCTTGTACCACATCATATGTTGTGTCATCTGGTAAATCGATATACACACGTAAAGTTGCTGTTGCTAGATGTACACTATGACCTGTTACACCTTCAATCGCACCTACTGCATCATCTACTTGTTTCAGTTGATCTTTGGTGATTGCTGGATTCAAATCATTTTCATAGCGATTACCTAGTACTGGTGAATGGGAATCCATATATGTAGATGCTAGCATCCAACCAAAGTAAATCGCTGGCGCAAGAATCAATATCAAGCATACTGTAAATACAATATGCACAAGTTTTAATCCATGTTTTCTATTTTTCTGTGTCATATTACTCTCCGTACTTATTGTAGTCTTTTTCTGAGAAATACGCCAGTCTTAATCATGAACGCGTTTTTTGAGTTCTTCCTCTAAGATTGAAGATACCATGCCTGGGTTAGCTTGTCCTTTAGATTTCTTCATTACTTGTCCAACTAAGAAACCTACTGCACGACCCTTACCATTCTTGTAATCTTCGATTGCTTGTGCATTTGCGTCAAGCACTTCGTTTACCATTGCGGTTAGCGCTGAACTATCGGAAACCTGTTTCAAGCCCTTTTCTTCAGCTGCTACTTCTGGATCTTTACCTAGCATCAAGTCATCACATAATTGTTTTGCTTGTGCAGAAGATACTTTTCCTTCGTCCACTAACGCAATCATCTTGGCAAGCATTTCTGGTTTTAACTCTGATTTATCAATGCTTGTTTCATGTTTATTGAGCCATGCGCTTACTTCGCCTAATAGCCAGTTGCACGCAGCCTTTGCGTTTGTTGTATACTTCATGACTTCTTCGAAGAACTTAGACATTTCCATATCAGCGATTAAGATGCGAATATCATGTTCACTTAACGCATACTGTTTTGCATAACGTTCTTTTCTCGCTTCTGGAAGTTCTGGCATATGTTCTTGAATATCTTGAATCCAAGAAGAATCTAATAGAATTGGGAAAATATTTGGTTCAGGGAAGAATTTATAATCCACAGAACCTTCCTTACGACGCATCATGACAGTTGTATTTGTCTTTTCGTCATAACGACGTGTTTCCTGATGAATCACTTCTCCTGCTTCTAATAGTTTCTTCTGACGTTGAATTTCATACTCTACAGCCTTACCAATGTGAGAGATAGAGTTTAAGTTCTTGATTTCATTTTTAACACCTAACTTATTAGAACCCTTTGGTGCGATGGAGACGTTAACGTCACAACGCATAGAGCCTTCTTCCATCTTACAATCGGATACACCGATATAGAATAGTGTCTGACGAAGTGCTTCAACGTAAGCTTCTGCTTCTTCTCCTGTCTTCATATCTGGATAGGATACAATTTCGATAAGTGGAGTTCCAGCACGGTTAAAGTCTAATAATGAAAACTTTGTTAAGTGGAACTGCTTCGCTGTATCTTCTTCCATGTGGATACGTTCGATACGTATCTTCTTCTTACCAGCGCTAGTATTAATTTCAATATACCCGTTCTTTCCGATTGGATGGAATTGTTGGGTAATCTGGAAGCCCTTTGGTAAGTCGGAATAGTAATAGTTTTTACGATCAAACTTTATAAGTGGATCAATTTCTAAGTGTAGTGCAGTACATGCTTGAATGGCTTTCTTGACTGCTTCTACATTCACTGATGGAAGTGTTCCTGGATGACCTAAGTCAATCTCATTGACACAAGTATTTGCTTTGCGGCCAAAGGAAGTTGGCGCACCAGAGAACATCTTTGTGTTTGTCTTTAACTGACAGTGAATTTCAATACCTATGGTTGCTTCGTATTCCATTATTTCACCTCCGTCTGCAAATCCCTTAAACCTGTAATATCTTCAATTGCCTTTGCAATTGTAAACATTGTACTCTCTTGCCATGCAGGGCATGTTAGGTTTACACCAATTGGACAACCCTCTTCAAATCCCATTGGGACTGTCATCGATGGATCACCTGAGAAGTTTGCCATTGCCATGTAATTTTCTGCTACTAAGTAGTCAGTTGATAATTTATCGTCATTATTCTGTGCATCGATAAATGGTGCGATTGTTCCACTGGCTGGAGCGAGAATGCAATCATATTCCTGAAAGCATTCTTTCATCGCATTGACAATCAAGCGTCTAACCTTCTGTGCTTTACGGAAGATACGCTCTTGGTTAGCTTCAAATAAGCCATATGATCCAATGACAAATCTTCTACGAATCAAAGGTCCAAAACCCTTTGTACGTGAGTTTGTCATGATTTCCTGCATATCTGCACCATCTTCACGCACACCAAAACGAATACCGTCTAGGTTAGAGTGATTGGAAGCTGCTTCACAGTTAGCGATTGTGTAGTACGTAGGCAAGATTGCACGCATGAGCTTATCATCAAAGTGATACATATCTACCACAGCACCTGCAGCCTTTAGCTTATCTACAAGTTCATTAAACATCTTCACTGTCTCTGGATTTGATACGCTATCGATGACATTGCCAAGTATCGCAATCTTCTTACCTTGGATCGTATCATTAAGTGCTTCTGTGTAATGTTCAACTGGACGATTTGAAGAAGTAACATCTAAATCATCACGTCCTGCTAGTACTTCTAATGTAATGCATGCATCTTCAACTGATCTTGTAAAGTAACCTACATGATCTAAAGAGGATGCGTATGGAATAATACCGTAACGGCTGATTCTTCCGTATGTTGGTTTTACACCAACGACACCGCAATACGATGCAGGTTTTCTTACAGAGTCACCTGTATCTGAACCGATTGCCATTGGTACAACACCTGCTGCCACAAGTGCTGCTGAACCACCAGAGGATCCACCTGTCATACGACGTGTATCCCATGGGTTGTGTGCTGCACCTGTAAAGCATGTTAAGTTTGTGCCACCCATCGCAAGTTCATCCATGGATGCCTTTGCAATACATACTGCACCTGCTTCACGCAATTTCTTTGTGATTGTCGCATCATAGATTGGAAAGTAGTTAGAGAGAATACGTGAACCTGCAGTTGTACGAATTCCCTTTGTATTTACATTATCTTTAATTGCGATTGGAACACCATGCAGTAAACCACCTTCTGGTAGTTGTGCTAATTGATCCTTTGGATCAACAAATGTGATGACTGCGTTTAGTTTATCTTGTAATTCCTGTGCTTTTGCGTAAGCCTCTTCACAGCGAGCAGTAATATCTGCTGGATGATTTACCATATCTTTAATCATTACTTCACCACCTTTGGCAGAACAAAATGTCCTTCCAATTTCTTCGTTACATTTCTCATCGCATCATCTTGAGAGATCACATGATCTGGCTCATCGTGACGGATGTATGTTGTTGGTTCTTCAAACGGATAAATCATTTCCTCTACACCGTCTGTATCAATTTCTTCCATAATCGCAAACTGCTTTTCTAACGTGCCAAACTCACTCACTAGTTCGTCTGCTTCTTCGTCTGATAGGTTAAACATCAGTTGATTTGCTAACTTTTGGAAGTATTCTCTATCTTTGTTTTCTACCATGATTTATACCTCGTTTCTCGCTGATATATTTTAGCGTTAAATAGCGATTTTATCAATGTTATCAATCCTTTACAAAACGGGCAATAAACTCTTCTTCTGAAAGAATTGGAATGTTGAGTTGTTTTGCTTTTGTATTTTTGGATGATGACGAAGTCACATCGTTATTAATTAGATAATTGGTTGATTTGGATACAGAACCTGTTACCTTACCACCCTGTGATTCAATATAGGCCTTTAGCTCATTACGATTTGCGTAATGATGTACGTCCCCTGTCACAACAAAGGTTAGTCCTTCACAAAGATTGCCACTTGCGACTGTATTGGAACGTTGTACGGTAATTTCATCTAACAGGTCTTCAAGTTGTGTGATATTTTCTGGATCTTTGCACCAACTCACAAAGGCATTGGACTTTTCTGGTCCGATTCCATCAATGGAACTAAATACCTCTGTTGTCTCTGTATTTCTTGCGATATCGACTAATTCTCTAAATGGATAAACAGCGAGTAAGCGTTTTGCGACATCCTTGCCAATCAAAGGAATATTAAGGGCATATACAAGTTTAGCCTCATCAATTTCTCTTGCCTTATCAATGGAATTCATAATATTCGCTGCAGACTTTTCGCCAAATCCTTCTAGTTCTGTTATTTCTTCACGATGTCTAGACAAGCGGAAGATGTCACCGTTCTTTGTAATCCAGCCTTCGTTGATAAACCTTGCTAGTGTTTGCTCTGAGATACCATCGATATCCATACCTGCCTTTGACACAAAGCGATTGAATTTCTTAAGTTTCTTAGCAGGGCAACTAGGATTTGTACACTTGAGAGTTTCTGTTCCTCGCTCACTCATATCTACGACTGTTTCACTATGACAAACAGGACAAGTTTCTGGAATATGGAATTCTCCTACTGCCTGTTTAACACGAATGACCTTTGGAATAATCTTATTTGCCTTGATAACTTCCAGTTCACTACCTGCATCTCCAATCCCTAAACGTTTACATTCACTAATATTACAAAGAGATGCGCGTTTGACGGTTGTACCTTCGATTTCTACTGGAGTAAAAACTGCTACTGGTGTAATGGTAGATGCTGCACAAGACCACTCGATATGTTCGAGTTTGGATAGTACTGATTCATCTTGCCACTTAAACGCAAAACCGGCTCTAGTCGCATGGTGCCCTGTTACAGAACCACCTGATGCATATTCTGTATCATCATAAACAACAACCAAACCATCCACTGGATATGGATTGATTGCGTTCGTAACCTTCTTTGTAAACCGGTCAATTTCAGCGTTGATATTTGCAAGTGTTGGATGTTTTACACACTCACGTTCAACAACTTGAAAACCTAGCTTCTCCATATAGTCCATGCGTTTACCCCAAGAAGTAATTTCCTCTTCTGTGTATACAAGTGTAAATGGAATCCAATGGATTTGACGTTTCTTCACTTCTTCGATATCTTTCAGGGTTAATGAACCTGACGCAAGATTTCTTGGGTTTGCGTAATCTTCGCCAGACTCCATTACGAAGCGATTAAAGTCTTCGTATGAAATCACCGCTTCACCACGGATAACAAGATGTCCCTTTTCAGAGATTGTCTGTGGAATCCCTTGGATTGCGGAGGACAAATGGGTAATATTTGTACCAACATGACCATCTCCACGAGTAACGACTTTACTTAACTTGCCATCATCATATGTCACAACAAGTGTTAAACCATCTAGTTTCCATGAAATCCAGATAGGCTTTCCTTCTGCCCACTTTTCAACCTCTTCTGGCTTCTTTGTTTTCGCAAGTGATAAAGCCAAGAATTCATGGGCCTCTTTTTGGCCTGCGGTATGGTCACTAGAGACTTTCATTGTTGGAGAGTCTTCTAACACAATACCTGTTTCTTCTTCTAATTTTTTCAGACGATCAAATAAGGCATCCCATTCATAGTCTGTCATCTGTTCTGCCTTACCATCATAGTATGCATCAGCTGCTTGATTTAACTGTGCGACCATCTGTCGCATAAGTTCTAATTTATCTTCGCTCATGTTAACTCCTTAAATCTGTCTTTTTCTTAATACTCGGATGTCCTGCCGCAACCTTCTTGACTCCAAATGGATATGGGAATGCGATTTCTGCAATCTCATTTTTGATACTGATAACTAAGCCTTCACCAAACTTTGCATGAATGACTGTATCACCCTTCTTTAATCCTGAAGGTTTTGCCTTTGCCATCTGTTGTGTAAATGAGGAAGCACTATTATCAAATAATCTTTCTGATAGACGAACATCTTTTTGTGCATTCCCTGCATGCATACCTGAACCTAAATGTTCAATGTATTCTGCATCAATTTCTTCGATGAAGCGGGATGTTGTACGTACACGCTGCAGAATCATTGAGAATCCACCTGCTTCTGTTAGATAGAGTTTATTTCTAGCTCTTGTAAATGCAACATACGCAAGACGTCTTTCTTCTTCCACACCACGATGACTTTCATTCACTGCTCGCTCATTTGGGAAGATACCTTCATTCATATCTGAAATAAACACAGTATCAAATTCCAAACCTTTAGCCGCATGGACTGTCATTAACTGCACAAAGTCACTTGCCAGTGTCTCTTCACGGTCTCCATAGAGAGATACTAACTGTAAGTATTCATCTAATGTACTTTCTGGATACGTCTCAGAGAATTCTTTAACGTCATCAATTAATTCTTTTAAGTTTTCAATGCGATCTTGTTCCTTAGCTTCAGTTAACATCGCACGATAGCCACTTTCTTCAATGATTTGTTCAAACAGTTTAAAGATTTCAATCTCACCACTATTTGCACGTTTACGCCATGATTCAACCATGTTTACAAAGTTCTCCATGGTTGTTAACATCTTGCCACTAAATAGAGAAGTATCTTTCAATACTTCATACATGGAAGTATTTCTTGCTCGTGCAGTATCCACAATTAAATCCATCGTCTTATTACCAACTCCACGCTTTGGGCGATTGAGAATACGTTGTAATGCAAGATCATCTGCTGTTGTTACCATACGTAGATAACATAGCGCATCCTTAACTTCCTGACGTTCATAGAAGCGTGTACCGCCATAGATAATGTATGGAATTCTTTCATCGAGCAAAGCTTTTTCTAAGGAACGAGATAGGTAGTTGGAACGATATAAAATCGCAATGTCATGATAACTCTTGCCTTCACGATGTAAACTAGAAATCTTGCCTGCAATCCAAGCTGCTTGATATTCATCGCTCGCAGCAGAATAATGGGTAATCTTTTCATCGCTATGACGATTGGTAAAGAGTTCTTTATCCACACGATATTTATTATTTTTGATAACGGAGTTTGCACCATTGAGGATTGCCTCAACAGAACGATAGTTTTCATTCAGAATAATTGTTTTCGCTTGTGGATAATCCTTAGCAAAATTCATGATAATATTCACATCTGCTCCACGCCATGTATAGATTGTCTGGTCTGGATCACCTACTACAAGTAAGTGGTTCATAGGTCCTGTTAATTGGTTGATTAACTCATACTGTTTCTTATCAATATCCTGGAACTCATCTACCAAGATATAACTAAAATGTCTTTGCCACTTTTCTAAGATTTCTGGGTATTTTGCAAACATGCGTACAGTCCATAAAATCAAATCATCAAAGTCTAACGCATATAAATCTCTTTGACGCTTATCATAGAACGCATATATCTCTGCCTTTACTTTATCCGCATGATAATCACCAGCTAAAACTAGCGCTCTTTCTGGTGTAATATCTGCTGTTTTATTATTGGCAATGTAGTCTAACATAGAACTATAGGAATATGTTGTCGCATCAATTCCTTGTAACTTGTAAGCTTCCTTGAGTACAGACTTTTGGTCTTCTGTATCCATGATAGTAAAGTTACGTGGATATCCCATCGCAATAATATCTTCGCGTAGAATACGTACACATAAGGAGTGGATTGTACTTACCCATGGTGCACTTGTCTGACTAGCAAGCATATTACGAACACGCTCTTTCATTTCATTAGCTGCTTTATTGGTAAATGTAATCGCCAAAATCTTTGTTGGCCAAACATTTTCATCTTCAATCAAATGTACAATGCGCATTGTTAAAACTCTCGTCTTACCAGAACCTGCACCTGCAATAATTCTGAGGTATTTTTCTTTGGATAAGACTGCATCTTTTTGGTTTTCGTTTAAACTATTTATATCAATCATCACTACACACTCCACATTCTGCATTACTTCATTTTGATTCAAAATAACATTTTCGGTGAATCTATTTCCCGTAGGTTCTATTATACCATTGACTACCCTCGATGAGGGGCTGTAGCACAATGTAAATATATTATTTTCTTTTCTGAAACCCCTAAGGAAAGCGTGCAGTTCATGGTATAATGAGCAAAGAGGTAACCCCATGGCAAGAATAGCAAATCAATGGAAAGATTATACCTGCTTTGATGCAGGAAATGGCGAGAAATTAGAGCAGTGGAAAGGTATCGTTTTAAGACGTCCAGACCCACAAGCAATCTGGCCAGCAAAGCAGAATACAAGTCTATGGCAAGATACAGATGCCATTTATCATCGCTCTGATAAAGGTGGTGGTCATTGGGAGTATCGCAAGAAGCTTCCAGAGTCATGGACTATCAATTATAAAGATCTTACTTTTAAGGTATCTCCAACGGGTTTTAAACACACTGGCTTATTTCCTGAACAAGCAGTGAACTGGGATTGGATGTCTGATCTAATCAAGAAATATCCAAATGAAGAGATTCGTGTTCTCAATCTTTTTGCCTATACTGGTGGAGCTACCATGGCTTGTGCTAAAGCCGGTGCTGCAGAAGTTGTACATGTAGACGCATCAAAAGGTATGGTACAATGGGCAAAAGAAAATCGTGACTTGTGTGGTCTTCAAAATCATAAAATTCGTTTTATCGTTGATGATTGCTTGAAGTTCGTTGAACGTGAAAAGCGCCGTGGACATACCTATCATGGTATCCTAATGGATCCACCTTCCTATGGAAGAGGTCCAAATGGTGAGATGTGGAAGTTTGAAAAAGAAGTCACAAAGTTAATCCAAGCTTGTGCAGAAATCCTTGATAAAGACGCATTGTTCTTCTTAATCAATAGCTATACAACTGGTTTTTCTTCCATCGTTTTAGATAACACACTGCGTACGATGATCTTGCCAGATCATCCAAATGGTATTGTGGAAACAGGTGAAATTGCCCTACCAATCGCAAATCGTGATTTACTACTCCCATGCGGAATCTATGGCAGTTGGCAGAGAAAATGATTAACGTCCTCTACGAAGATAACCACGTCCTATGCGTGGAAAAGCCAATCAATATTCCCGTCATGGAAGATGATTCTCACGACATGGATTTATTAACCATGTGCAAAGAATATCTCAAAGAGAAATATCAAAAACCAGGTAACGTATATTGTGGTCTTGTACATCGTTTAGATCGCCCTGTTGGTGGTGTCATGGTATTTGCGAAAACCTCCAAAGCAGCTGCGCGTTTATCCGAGTCTGTTCGAACACACCAACTAAAGAAAGAATACCTCGCAATTCTCGACGGTATTCCCGCAAAGAAGAGTGATACGTTAGAAGATTATCTATCCAAGGATACCCGTACCAATACCGTCAGTGTAACTGACGCAAAACACGGCAAGAAATGTCATCTATCCTACGAAGTCGTTGACCAACGAGGAAGAAAATCCCTTGTACACATCATACTAGGTACAGGTCGATCACATCAGATTCGTGTTCAATTCGCTAGTCGTAAATTACCACTTATTCACGACCAACGATACAATCCACACACAACAAAAGGTCCGATTGGATTGTACGCATTCCGCTTAACATTCCCACATCCAACTTTAAAAACAGCTATCGTAGTACAAGCAACCCCTACTTCATCAATATGGAAAGAATTTGAGGTGAACTATGACAAACTATAATAAAAATCCCCAAAGAGTACAGCATAGTAGCGGTACAATCAATCCACCAAGAAAACGCAAAAAACCAAGACGCCGTATTCGTCCTGAAATTTTGATTGGACTTGTGATTGTTCTTTGTATTCTGGTAACAGCACTCATACTTCCAAATATGATTACCAATTCAAAGTTAAAGGGGCTTGGCTATACCAATACGCAAATCAAAGAAATCAAAAATGAAAGACTTACAAAGGAAATCTTGGATAATCGATACTACTCTGTGGCACTTGCAAATGCACTTGATAAAAAGACACTGAATGTGGATTACTTAGAACTTTATACATCTGTAAAAGATAACCGTGTACTAACGGCAGAAGACTTCTTACTTGCAAGTCGTCTTAGGGATAAAGGATATGAACAAGCACAGATACTCAATCTCTTTAAGAATTTAGAGTATTGGGAAATAACACCACTACTTGTATTCGATTATCAATGGGATGAAAAAGTATATATTGATGATTGTGTTCTACATCGTGATACAAACTCCAAAGATTCTTTCACATTATCAAATAAGTACATTGAGTCAAATACAGAAAATATCGTATCTGACCCTTCTTCCATCACAGTATATGTGAATCAGAAGAATAATCTACCAGCAGAATACGCACCAGAAGATTTACAAACAATTGATCTTCAATACGCATCACAAGGTGTACAGTTACGCACAGAAGCTGCTAAGAACTTTGAAGCACTTTCTGCCGCAAGTATTCAAAACAAGGTTCCATTCTTTGCGTCAACAGGATATGTATCCTATCAAACATTAAAGGATATCTACAATTCCTATAACGCAGATGTAGCCAGCCTCTATGCGGATGTCCCTGGACAATCCGAACAACAGACAGGTTACGCTGCAGATGTCAGTCCTACATATGAAGGTGGTGCCTTCTCACAGACTAATACCTATCAATGGCTCAAAGAAAACGCAACAGAATATGGATTTATCTTACGTTATCCTGTTTCAAAAGCAGCGATTACAGGCAATAAGTCTGAAACAAACCAGTTACGTTACTTTGGCAAATCACTAGCTAAGGCAATCGTTGATTCCAATCTAACTTATGATGAATATTACGCATTATATCTAGCAAGTTGGTCAGATGAGAAAAATATGCCAAAGGAAAACGTATTAAGTGCTACGAATTATCAAAAATACCTAAATGAAAAGTCCGACGAATAATCGGACTTTTTCTTTCTATTTTCCTAAGAACTTCAAGATTTCTTCACGTCTAGCTTCCATATCA
>ERZ773045.887-NODE-887-length-14403-cov-5.296069_pt1 | contig 14403 bp, 8 predicted proteins | sample MGYA00580635_ERZ773045 | MGnify/ENA primary metagenome ERZ773045 (study PRJEB29015, sample SAMEA2738115) | human oral metagenome | biome: human oral; feature: human-associated habitat; material: saliva | place: China | collected 2261 ...
TGCCTAAATACGTAAAAGAAACTGTGGATTTGCCTGATTTCATCAAAGAATCTGTGCCTCAAATACAGATTCTTTGCACTTTTCAGGCTCGCGTGGCGCATCTGGCGAGAAACCCGCGCAGCTCGAAGCTCGCATGGCGCACCTGCCGAGAAACCCGCGCACTCGAAAGCCCAGCGTGCGCGCATGTGCGCACAAAAAGAGCCCGGATGCCGCGCAATAGCATCCGGGCTTTGGTGTGTCTAGACGGAGGAGAGGGCCGTTGCTAGACAAGATGTGTATCGTACCTTGTTCGTGTACTGCGTTTATTCCCGCTTCGCAGCTTGTTTACACGAGCTTTACGTAAGGGTCACTTCTCACCGTTGAGCGAAGCCTCTGCTGGTAAGCGGTTCCCGCGTGCTACTTACCAACAAACCCCGAGATGGTCTTGTACAGATCGCTTGCCTGGAAGTCCTTGATAACCTTGGAATCTTTCCTCTGGTCGCAGACCTCAAGCAATGCCTTCAGGGAAGCCTTATCGGGGTCAGTCTGATAATCTGCCTCGGCCTGAATGAGCTTGTACTTGGCAATAACCATGTCCATGAGCTTGGCGTTGTTGCCCTCGGCGTTTGCGTCGTCGAGGCCGTCAAATGCCAGCGTAGACACAACACCGTAGCCGCCGGTCAGGAAGTGGTTGCCCACAAAGTCGTTAGGATTGACCTTGTTGTCAATGACAGGCGAGTTCTTGGTATTGGTGAGCAGCACCAAGCTGGTGTTGTTGTAGACGTCGATGACGGTAAGTGTGCCGGTCCAGCCGGTGTGGCCAACGGTTGCAGCGTTTGCAATTGGCGAGAAGGCCCACTGGTAGCCAATGTGACCTTTACGCCTCCAGCCCAGGCCGTAGGTGACGCTGGTGTCCTTTGGCTTGATGAACTGGTCGTGAACGTCCTCGCTGAAGAGCATGGTGTTGCCGTAGCCACCACGGTTCATAACAGTCTGGACAAGAACAGCCAGGTCGGAAGCGTTTGCAAACAGACCAGCGTGACCAGAGATGCCACCCATGGCGTAGTAGGCCTTCTCGTCATGAACGGTACCCTGAATGGTGTCGGTACGCATGTTGTCAAAGGTAATCAGGCCGTCGCGGGTGTTGCCGTTAAGCTCGGTAGCTGCGATTCCGTCAGCCTTGAAGCCGTTGTCCAGTGGGTTGAACGTGACGTTCTTGAGTCCCAGTGGCTCATAGAGAGCTTCCTTAACGTACTGGTCAAGGCGCTTGTTGGTAATCTTCTCGATGATAAAACCAAGAAGCATGTAGTCTACGTCGGAATAGGCAGTCTTAGTACCTGGGACGTACTGCAGAGGGGTCTCGATGATCTTCTGCAGAATCTCATCGCGATTCTGAGAGTACAGCTTCTGGTTTGCGTTTGGCTGTGGATCGTCAGGCTTCTCTGGATTGTAGTTGCGGTTGTGGTACTGAGGATCTGGTGGGAATCCAGCCTGGTGCTCAAGAATCTCACGAACGGTAAGGTCATTCTTGCCCAGGATCTTATCGCCCTCCTGGTCCTTGAAGTCTGGAATGTACTCCTGAACCTTCTTGGAAACGTCCAGCTGGCCGTCGGTAACCAGCTTCTCAATTGCCAGGTTAGTGGCATACATCTTTGTGTTAGAGGCCAGGTCATAGAGGGTATTGTCGTCAACAGCCTTGCCATCTTTGATGCGAGAGCCGTCCTTGTTGTAAGAATTGACGTTACCGTAGTTGGTTTTCTTGATAATCTTGCCGTACCTGGTAACAACCAGCTGAGCAGAGGTAAAGCCGTTAGCAATCTCTGCGTTGATGATCTGGTCAATCAGCTTAAAGTTGTCGTTGTCGGCGTAGTCCTTGGTGCCGTCAATAAGGGTTGGGTAGCCAATCTTGACCTCAAAGGTTGCCTGGGTCTCTTTAACGGTGCTGACCTGCAGGCGGTTATCGCCGTTGACGGTTACGTCAGAGATGTCAATCTGGTTCCAGGAGGAGCCGTCAAGCTTGTCGGTTGGAACCTGGTGACCGTTTACAAAGAGCGCAAAGCTCTGAGGCTCGGAGCTCTTTACATAGACGGTGCCCTGACCAGCAAAGCAAACAAAGCTGTTGAGCTGGTTGGTAACAAGAGAGTCGTCAAAAGCCTCGTTGTCGTTAAGAACAGGGAAGACCTTCTCGTACTGGAAGGTTCCGTCTACAGAGTCAACCTTCTTTGCGGTTCCCTTAGCAGCAGTTGCGCCACCCTTTGTCTGGCAGGCGGTAAGGCCAAGGCCTGCTAGAGCGGCTAGACCAAGAGCACTTCTGCTCAGAAATTGCCTTCTGGTCTGTCCAGCAGGGGAGCCTGCGTTAGATGAGTGCTCAGAGTGAGCGTTTTGATTCTGGTGCAAATCTTCGTTGGTGCGCATATCGTCTCCTTCGGTTTTGCCTTAGGTGAAACACCTGCTATCTCAATTGGCTGAGATAATTTGCGCTTATGATGACGTGCGTTTCATCAAAATTGCAGCTAGTTTGTCCAAGATGAAATAATGGGTACGTTAACGTACTGCGAGTGGTATCAAAAAAGCTGTCAATGGTATCTAAATTTGAATTTTTTAGGCAAAGATGAAATATTTTAATCAGGTTTTACGTGGTCAAATGTCTACTCACTAGTAAAAATTTTTATGAAGTGATAGTAACGTACCTAAATTAAGGCTCAGTTTTTGAGACAATTGTCCCCGCATTATGCTGGGAAAACATGAGCAATCGCGCATGCAATGCACATGGAGCGCGCTTACGCTTGCGCATGCAATACTACCGTTTACGGCACTGCCTACTTTACAGAAGAAATTTTTATGGCATCGTGAAACAATATAGTCAAACGTTTTAGTCAACTGGACGGCCGGAGGTGATTGCGTGAGAGGTGTTCGTCTACGTCTGGAAGAGTATCGCAAGAATGCTAGTTCAGCTGAACGCGATATTGTCGACTATATTCTGTCGGATCCAGAGGCGGCAGTTGGCCAATCAATTCATAAACTAGCAGCTCAAACGTATACATCTGCATCAACGGTTGTCAGGCTTTGCAAGAAGCTTGGCTGCGGTGGCTATAAAGAGTTCCAGCAGGCGCTCATTTATGAGCTGGCGGTAAGCAATAAAAGTAACGATATTGCTGTTGGCGGCGTTATCGCAGGTGACACCACTGATGTGATTATCGAAAAAGTTACGGCAAAGAACATTTCTTCGTTGGAGCTTACCAGGCAATTGCTCGACGCTCAGGTTGTTGACTTAGTTGTTTCACTTATGATGCAAGCCCATTCCATCTGCCTCTTTGGCATGGGGGCTTCGCTTCTGGTTGCAAGAGATCTGCAGCTCAAGCTTATGCGTCTCAACATCAACTGCAATTTGAATGATGACTATCATTCGCAGCTGCTTTACGCAAAAAACATGGGGCGAGAAGATCTTGCTATTGTGGTTAGCTACTCTGGCCTTACGCGCGAAGCCATTGAGTGTGCGTGGATTGCAAAGGCAAACGGTGCCAAGGTGGTCTCCATCACTCGCGGCGGCATTGATTCAGAGCTCATTCACCGCTCCGACTACGTTTTAGGCGTTGCGGAAACAGAGCACATCATGAGAAGCGGCGCCATGTCTTCAAGAATTGCCCAGCTCAACGTTGTAGATGCGCTCTTTGCAGCCTATGTAAATAGAAATTACGAGAAGAGCGTTAAGCGTTTCTCGACAAACTATATTGGCAAGTTGGATTCAGCCGAGCGTCTCAATACGCTTTCTTCTGACCAAGATTTGCCTGGTATAGACAACGACGTCATTGCGTAATATTGCGTAAAAATCACAACACAGAAGGTGGAAACGTGATTGATTTAACAAAGCTTGTCACCGAGACAAGAAACCCCAACACCATGGACCTGGATCAGATGACGCCGCTTGAGCTGGTCGGCGTTATGAACCAGGAAGACCTCAACGTGGTTGCTGGCGTCAAAGAGGTTCTTCCGCAGGTAGCTCAGGCAATCGAGTGGGCAGTTTCCTCGCTTGAGGCTGGCGGCAGAATCGTCTATTTTGGCGCTGGAACCTCAGGCCGTCTGGGTGTTTTAGACGCGGTTGAGTGTCCGCCTACTTTTGGTGTTTCTCCTGACGTGGTTGTTGGTCTTATCGCCGGTGGCGAGAAGGCCTTTGTACGTGCAGTTGAAGGCGCGGAAGATTCTCTTGAGCTTTGCGAAGAAGAGTTCAAGAAGATTGGCCTGAACAAGAACGACATTGCTATTGGAATTGCAGCTAGTGGTCGCACACCTTACGTTATTGGCGGCCTGCGCTATGCTCGTTCTTTGGGCTGCAAGACCGTTGCTATTGCCTGCAATAAGGGTTCTGAAGTGGGCAAAGAGGCAGAGCTTGCTATTGAGCCTTCCTGTGGTCCTGAGGTCCTTACAGGTTCCACGCGCCTTAAGTCTGGTACCGCTCAGAAGATGATTCTGAACATGATTTCAACCGGTTCTATGGTTGGTGTGGGCAAGGCATATCAGAATCTTATGGTTGACGTGCAGCAGACCAATAAGAAACTGGTAGTTCGCGCGCAGAACATCACCATGGCAGCAACTGGTTGCACTCGTGAAGAGTCAGCTCAGGCTCTTGAGCAGGCTGACGGTAACGCAAAACTTGCGATTGTCATGCTGCTGACTCAGATGCCTGTTGAAGAGGCAAAAGCTAAGCTTGAGGCAGCCCATGGTCATGTCAGAGGTGCGCTGTAGTATCCACTGTAGTAACAAATGACACACGCGCGAGCATTTTGTTTCAGTTACATCGGTCAGTGGTATCAGCATGACGCGCAAGTGGTCGGCAAGTTTTGAAAAACGCTCAGTTTACCTGCAGTAACAGGGCGTTCAAATTAGGTCAAAACATGAAACAATGAACCACAGGTATGGATTGTTGTACCGATAAGTTCATTTTTTATGTATTCTTGATAGGTATTTGTTGCAACATCGCAACGAGAGAAAGAAGGAAAGTATGGATTACACCAAGCTTTCAGAGCAGATTCTTGCTGCCGTCGGTGGCAAAGAAAATGTTCAGAGCAACATGGTCTGCATGACCAGGCTCCGCATCAAGACCGTAGATCCTGCAAAGGTTGACTCCGAGGCTGTCAAGGCTATTGATGGCGTTTTGGGTCTGGTCGAGGATGCAGAGTACCTTGAGGTTGTTCTTGGTCCTGGCGTTGTCAACAAGGTTATTGTTGAGTTCTCCAAGCTTACCGGCGTTGCTGCTGGTGATGCATCTGAGGACGACGTTGTTTCCGCAGCTAAGGACAACAAGGCAGCTCAGAAGGCTAAGTACGAGAACAAGCCTGTTCAGCGCTTCCTCAAGAAGATTGCTAACATCTTTGTTCCACTGCTTCCTGGCATCATTTCTGCAGGTCTGATCAACGGTATCATCAACGTTATCAACTTCTCCACTGGTAAGGCTTTTGCTAACGAGTGGTGGTTCGCAGCTATCTGGACCATGGGTTGGGCACTTTTCGCTTACCTGCCAATTCTCGCTGGCGAGAATGCTGCCAAGGAGTTTGGCGGTTCTCGCGTTCTTGGTGCTATGGCTGGTGCACTCTCCATTGCTAACGCTGGTATGCCTCTTCTTGCTTCCAAGACTGTTGACGGCGTTGCAACTCGTCTGGTTCACCTTCCATTCAGCCTCCCAACTGTTGCTTTCAAGGAGGGTGCATTTATCGTTGCTTCCTCTGACCTGTTCAGCGCAGCAGCAGGCGGCATGATTGGTGCAATCATCTGCGCAATCTTCTTCGCATTCCTGGAGAAGAACCTGCACAAGGTTATGCCAAGCGTTCTTGACACCTTCCTGACTCCACTTTGCACCGTCATCATCGGTGTCATTGGCTCTGTCCTGATTCTTCAGCCTGCAGGCGCATGGCTCACTCAGGCAATCTTCTTTGTCCTTCAGTTCTTCTATGACAAGCTTGGCGTCTTTGGTGCTTATCTGCTTGGTTCTACCTTCCTGCCACTGGTTTCCGTTGGTCTTCACCAGGCACTTACCCCAATCCACGTTATGCTTAACAACCCAGAGGGCCCAACTCAGGGCATCAACTACCTGCTTCCTCTGCTGATGATGGCAGGCGGCGGCCAGGTTGGTGCTGGTCTTGCAATCCTCTTCAAGACCAAGAACAAGCGCGTCAAGAAGTACCTCACCGAGTCCATCCCAGTTGGTATGCTCGGCATTGGCGAGCCTCTTATGTACGCAGTTACCCTGCCTCTTGGTAAGCCATTCATCACCGCATGCCTTGGCTCCGGTGTTGGCTCCGTCGTTGCTTACCTCTTCCACCTTGGTACCGTTTCCCAGGGCGTCTCCGGCCTCTTTGGTCTGCTGATTGTCCAGCCTGGTAACCAGGTCTTCTACCTGCTTGCAATGCTTCTTGCTTACGCTGCAGGATTTGCACTTACTTGGTTCTTCGGCGTTGACGAGGATCGTATCAACGACGTCTTCGGCGAGTAAAAACCGCACGTTCTAGAAACGTTTATCCCTCTTCTTAGGTATCCTAGGAAGAGGGATTTTTTCTTCTCGTCAGTCTTTTGTCTAGCGAGAAAACCTCGCCTAGCAAGAAAACCTCGCCTAGCAAGAAATCCTGTCTTTTAGAAAGCGTTTTGCAATTGCTTGGAGGATTTATGCGCACCGGAATTTCACTGTATTTTGCCAGCGGATATGAGGCTAATGCTGAGGTTGTGGCAAAAGCGCAGGCAGCCGGATGCCACTATGCATTCACTTCTCTACAGATTCCCGAGGAAGAGGGGATTGATTATCGCACTGAGGCTCGACGACTTTTGGAGCTCTGCAAAAAGGCTGAGATCAATCTTATTGCCGACGTTTCTCCTGCTACTCTTTCTAAACTTGGCGTTCAGAAGTTTGACGAGCTTGCGGAGCTTGGCATTACGTACGTGCGTCTTGACTTTGGATTTGACGCAGCAGAGACCGTTGAGCTTTCTCACAAGTTCCACGTGGTCTTTAACGCCTCAACTATTACCAAAGATGACATTTCCGCGTGGCGAGCAGCCGGCGCCGATTTCACCCGTTTTGCCGCCTGCCACAATTACTATCCCAAGAGCTATACAGGGCTTTCGCTTGAGCGCGTAGCTCAGATTAATGCACACCTTTCTGCCCTTGGATTTCAGATTTTCTCGTTTGTTCCTGGTGAGGTTTTCCGCGGTCCTCTCTACGAGGGACTGCCAACTGTCGAGGAACACCGTGGGCTTTCGGGCGATGCGCTTGTTCAGGCAATGCTTGCTCTTTACGACGCAGACTCTGACGTGGTGCTTATTGGCGACCCAGATGTTACTGAGGCTACCTGGAAGCGCATTGGTCAGCTTGAGCGAAACTGCATCGAGCTAAAAGCCGAGTTAAAACCTGGTTTTGAGTATCTGTACGATCGACATCAGACCGATCGACCTGATTCCAGCTCGTATATTATTCGCTCGCAGGAATCCAGACTCTGGAAAGATGCTCAAGTATACGACGCAAAGCCTTCTACCTGGGAGACTGTTACTACTGGCGCCATTTTGGTGAGCAGTAAAGCATATGGTCGCTATGCAGGGGAACTTTCGATTGCTCGAGGCCTTTTGGAGCTTGATGATCGCGACAACGTCGCAGGAAACATCTGCGAGGAAGACCAAGCATTCCTGCCGTACATCCACTCTGGCCGTGGCTTTAGGTTTATCCGCAGGTAACCAAGGTTTTTCTGCTGGATGAGCTGTTCGTGCGAACGCGCCATACACATCGTGGTTACGCGGCGGCAAGTATGGCGCGCCAGAGCGCGTTGGTCGCACGGGGTGCACGAGGCGCACGGGGCACACAGATACTCGAGGACACCTCGGCGTGCATAAAGATTGCCTAATATGCACAAAAACTAATCAAGAAATTGATATGTCATTTAGAGGGTGCTGTTTTGGGTAAAAAACCCGTTTAGTTGGGGAAAAATCTTTAGTTTTGTCATTTTGGCATTTACGTTTAAGCAGTTCAGAAATAATGTGAATGCACATAAAAAATTCGTCCAATTAAAAGTGCTGGTAAAACGCTTGCATAGAAGTTTGTCAATCCTGTATACCCCAACTAAACGCATTTTTTACCACTTCGCACTGAAATGGGCCATTTTTTGATCAGAGAAAGTCATTTCGCACCAAAAAAGGCCAGTTGACGCCAAAACGGAGTGCGATGGACCATGTGCCTGAACTCTTTGTGGGTGATAAATTTCCTGTTCAGTAAAGAATTTCCTGCTAAACAGACTGCCTCCCATTTCCTCGGTGTCGGGAAATAGGAGGCAGCTTAAAAGGTAATGTAACAGCCTTTACAGCCTGACGATAACATCCTCAGTTGGCTGGCGACGTTTCTGGACAGGATCCATATCGCGATAGCCCAGGCTAAGCATGCAGGAAACGCCAAAGTCGTTGTACTGTCCACCGTCGAGAAGACCCTCTTCTTCCAAAATCTTATCAACAGCTTCGCGATTGAAGCCCTCGATTGGACAGCTATCAACACCAATCATAGCGGCCATAGTAAGCATGTTTGAAAGCGCAATGTAGGTCTGCTTACAAGCCCAATCAAAGGTTGCGCGTTCATTACCTACCAGGTCAAACATGTTCTCCTGGAAGTTCTTGAAGGCTGCAGCGTAGGTTGGCTCAAAGTCTGCAGGAAGCTGCTTGATGTCGTGCATCATGTGCTTGACGTAAGCAGACTCTGCGTTGACGTTCTTGCGAGCAAGCAGAATAACCAGGTAATGAGCACCGTTAAGGGACGCGCGAGCACCATAGCATGGCTCGTAAAGTTTCTCTTTAAGGCGAAGTGACTGCTCAGAAGCCTGATCTTCTCGTAAATTAACTACCAGGAATCGCCAAGGCTCCAAACCGTAGGAACTTGGTGCCAGACGACCAGCCTCAAGGATCACCTCAAGGTCCTCGTCAGAGACGTTTTTGGTTGGGTCGAACTTCTTGGTTGCAAGTCTCCACTGGTAGGACGAGAGAACTTTGTTTGCAACGTGCTGTGCGGAACAGGCCATGTGAGGTCCTTTCTTGTTAGAGGTACAGCGGTGAGCTGGGAGGCGCGTTGAGCTGAGAGGTCGTCTAGGAATGCGCCGCTCGGGAACACGACGTTTGTGAGCTGGGAGGCGCTACGCGCGGAAGCGCTACTCAGAAACGATAAAGCGACCAGGCTGTCCAAGCTCCCACGTACCCTTGAGGTCGGCGGCAAGTTCAAAGTGCAGCTTGGAGATGCCCAGGTCGTAATCTTGGATAAGGTGGCGCTGGTTAGGCATCGAGGCGCTTACCACGCCATCTGTCAGGTCAAATACAACTGGCAACATGTTGATGGCGGTTGGACATGCTAAAACCGCATTAATGCCACGGTTGAACCATTCAGGCATCTGCTCCGGCTCAGTTGGAGCGCCGTTTGCTGTCATGATCTGCGCAGGCTTCTTAGTACGCAGGCGAATCGCGGTGCGAATGCCCTCCTGCTTAAGCGGAATCTTCTCCGGAGCGTATCCAAGAGAAATAATAATGCCCAGCTTAAGGCCGTTATATTCGTCACGAGCCAGGGTCTTCCAATCCATGGTCTCGGCAATCCAGCATGAGCCAATGCCTAGCTGTGTGGCGAGAAGAACGATCTTCTCGCCATAGTAGCCAATGAGCTCACGGGCAATTGCGTCTTCACAATAGCCTGCTACGTAGTGGTAAATGGGACCGATAATAGACCTGTTCTTCATGTGGACGGAAGTGCCATCTTCAAGATGAGGGCCCTCGATGGTAAGGATTGCGGGGTGATCAGGTGCAACCTCTGCCATCTGGGTATTTACGACGTCAATGGCTTCTTGGAGCTGAGAGAGCTTCTCTTGCTCAATGGGCTTTTGGTCGTAGGCGCGCAGTGAAATGCGCTGGTCCATAGCTTCTTTTATGTCCATTGTGGTCCTTCCTGGAGCAAGGCTAGAGCAGAGAGCCAAATCGCTTAACGTAGAGGCTCTTGATTATGGTGATAAGAATCATATACCCGCTCATGAGTGCAGTTAGCCATCCAAAGAATGATAAAGGTAGCGCAACAAGACTCAAGGGCTGAGCGAACACTGGCAGATATGGAAGAGTGCTGACTACAATGATTCCCGCGGTGGTTAGAGCAAGCAGCGATGCCGAAGGCATGCTCTGAATAAACGGAATCTTGTTGGTTCTGAGCGCGTGGAGAACAAAGGTCTGGGTCCACATGGATTCGATGAACCAACCTGTTTGGAAAGACAGAATAAAGAGAGTCTGAGCTGCGGTGTTTCCGGCTGCGGTAAGTTCTGCCCAGGTTCCCCCTGCAAGAGCGGGAGAGACTACAAAGAACATGAGAACAAATGTCAGCACATCAAAGATTGAACTAACAGGTCCAATCCAAAGCATAAAGTTTGTAATTGAATGAGCATCCCAAGAGCGAGGGCTTGAGAGGAACGAATCGTCAACGTTGTCCCAAGGAATCGCGATGCAGGTAACGGTATATGCAAGACCCAAGAGGAGCAACTGGAGGGCACTCATAGGCAAGAATGGCAAAAAGAAGCTGGCTACCAAAACGGATAGCACGTTACCAAAGTTGGAGCTTGCGGTTGCCTTGATGTACTTGATGGTGTTGCCGTAGGTTCTGCGACCCTCTTCAACGCCGTGCTCAAGTACCAGCAGATCCTTCTGCAGCAAAATGATGTCAGCGGACTCTTTTGCGACGTCAACAGCGGTATCAACGGAGATTCCTACGTCGGAGGAGCGCATTGCAGCAGCGTCGTTGATGCCGTCGCCCATGAAGCCGACCACGTGGTTGTTGGACCTGAGTGCAGAGACAACACGAGCCTTTTGCATAGGGGAAAGCTTTGCAAAGAGCTGGGTCTTCTCGACACGCTCTTTGAGCTGCTCATCATTAAGGTTCTCTACGTCACTACCAAGCAAGAGCTCGTCAACGTGGATGCCCACCTTCTTGCAGACGGCGGCGGCAACGCCTTCGTTATCGCCGGTAAGTACCTTGACCTGCACGCCTCTCTGGTTGAGCTTGGCAATTGCCTCGCGCGCGCTCTCTTTTGGTGGGTCCAGAAAGGCCAGATAGCCAATGAGCACCATGTCACGCTCGTCGTCTACGCCAAACTCGCCAACACCACGAGGGTCGCTCTTCTGAGCAACACCAACCACGCGCATACCTTCCTGATTGAGCTGGTATACGCGGTCCATAACGCTTTTACGCTGGGCGGGTGTAAGCGGTTTAATCTCAGAGTCCAGGTCAACAAAGGAGCATGCGTTAAGGACTTCCTCAACGGCGCCCTTAGTGATCATCTGTGTCTTGTCAGTTTTTGTGTTTCTTACCACAACACTCATGCGGCGACGCTCAAAGTCAAACGGGACCTCGTCGATTTTCTCGTACTCAATGCTCAGAAGGTTAGTGGGCAGCTCGTCGTTTGAAGTTTTGATGATTGCGTTGTCGATAAGGTTTCTAAGTCCCGTCTGGAAATAGCTGTTCAGGTATGCGTGACGGAGTACACGAGGGTCTTCTTCGCCCAGAATGTTGAGGTGGCGCTCAAGAACAACCTCGTCTGCGGTGATGGTGCCGGTCTTGTCGGTGCACAGGATGTCCATGGCGCCCAGGTTTTGGATTGCAGCCGGATTCTTAACAATAACGTCCTGCTTGGCCATTTGCGTTCCACCGCGAGAAAGGCAAGTGGTCACAATGACGGGCAGCATCTGAGGGGTAATGCCAACGGCAACAGAAACGCTGAAGAGCAGCGCATCAAACCAGTCGCCCTTAAGGAATCCGTTTGCAAAGAACACAATAGGGCACATGATCAGCATGAACGAGACAAGCACCTTAGAGACGGACTTAAGACCCTCGTCAAAGCTGGTTTCGCCAGAAGGCTGCTGAAGCAGCTCAGACATAGTGCCTACGTAGGTTTTATTGCCAGTTGCAACTACCACTACCGTTGCACTTCCTGATTGAACGGTAGTGCCAGCGAACAGCAGGTTTGTGCATTCAGAGAGTGAGAGGGGATAGCGCGTGCCATCTGCGCGACGGCGAGCGTGTACTACACCAGCGGTTTTCTCGACAGGCTCTGATTCTCCGGTGAGCGCGGTCTCGTTGACAAAGAGGTCCTTGGCATCTAGAACGCGGCAGTCTGCAGGAATCATGTCGCCCGAGGCAAGACGGATGATGTCGCCAATAACTACCTGTTCAAAGGGGATTTCTTCTCCCAGCGCTGAGGCAAGCTTGGGCTCTTCAGGAGCTTCGTCTTCATAAGCGGCGTCTTCATCGGCAGCGTCTTCCTCGAAGTCCGCGAGGTCATCCGCGTTGGCGTCTGGGTCTTGGTTAAGCTCTTGGTCGGAGTTCTGGTTTAAGCCCTGCTCAGTGCCCGTGTCGTCAAAGTCAATGGGACGGCGGATAACTCTTGTAGTGGAAGTTACCATTTTTGAGAGTGCGGCTGCTGCCGAGGCACCCTTGGAGCTCTGAACAAAGTCGATGATTCCAGAGATAAGCACCATTGTTGCAATGATGACGACGGTTGACGGGTCCTTCTCGCCATCCGCGGCAAGAGCCACATTAGTGATGTAAGAAATGCCAGCGAGGGCAATCAAAATGAAGGTAAAAGGACTTGCAAAGCTCTTGAGCAAGCGGATGATAAAGGGCTCTTCGGCGGCGCTGGTAATAACGTTTGGTCCGTCGAGGTCGTATTTTGCCTGCGCAATGTCAATGGCAAGGCCGTCCGGAGTGGTGTGGAATTTTCTACAGACGCTCTTCACCGAGTGAGTTGCGGCAAAGGTCAGGGACTGTCCAAGCTCTCCTGAGCTGGTCTGAGTTGTCTTTGTTTGAGTTGTGCGCTTCATGATTGCCATGTGCACCTCCGATGATTAGTGGAAACGAGTGACTAACTGGTTGGTGTATGACGCAAACTGAAAGCGTTCTGTTATGCGTGGAATCTGAAACCAGACTATTTGAAACCAGGCGATTTGAAACCGGGCAATCTGCAACCGGTTACTCTAAACCGGAAACATAGATTTATATATCTACAGAATCAAGCTGGTTATAAACGAACAAGTAAATCTGTAAACATATAAGTCTATAAGCTATCTGAACTGCAATTTTTAGGCTCGAGTATCTAAAACTTTTGAATAAGAGGTTTCTTTATATCCGTCACACATACATGAACAGGGTCAGCATCTGCTATCAAACGTGAGCTATTACTTCGACTAGGCATATAAAGCACCTCCTTAAACTTGGAGCTCTGCAAGGGACACCCCGCGAAGGGTGGATATCTTGTCTACTCAGACATCCCTATAAGAGTAGTTGGGTTGACGAGATTGGTCAACTTATTACTATATACCCTATAAACAGGATATTTACTCTGCATATGCGGCGAGAAGAACGTCTAGCAGAAGCATCGTACAGAGATGCCGAGCAGCAATACGGAGCAACAACTCGGAGCAGCAGCACGGAGCAACAACGCTGCGCATCATCGCGGAGCAACAACTCGGAGCAGCAACGCTAAGTGTCAATAGTAAACTGCATACCGAACTGCTGCACTCTTGCAAGGAAGGGACCTCACATGGGCAAAGTGATTGTATTTGGAAGCCTGAACATGGATATCTCCATTGAGGCAGATAAGATGCCTCAGCAGGGCGAGACTATCGGCGGCAAAAATCTTGTTACCAGCCCAGGTGGAAAGGGCGCTAATCAGGCTGTTGCTGCAGCTCAAATGGGTGCAGACGTTCACATGATTGGTGCGGTTGGCACTGACTCGTTCGGACAAGATCTCAAGCAGTCTCTTATTGGCTACGGAGTCAATGCAGAGCAGGTAGATGAGCTGTCTGGAGTCTCCACGGGCGTTGCCGTGATTGTGCGCGTGGGCGGCGATAACCGTATCATTTTGGACCACGGAGCTAATCACGCACGCACAGCCGACGATGTAAAAGCAGTGCTTGATCGCATTGCGGAGCCAGGCGACGTGTTCTTGACACAGTTTGAGTGCGAGTTGTCGACCACGTTTGAGCTCATCAAATACGCGCATGAACTAGGGCTCTATACGATGGTGAACCCATCGCCAGCGGCTACTATGACCACCGGTCTTCTCGCCAGCGTGGATGTGCTCTGTCTGAACGAGATTGAGTTTGCGGACCTGTTTGGTGAGGGCAAGATTAGCCCGCTGGCAAACCCTGAGGCTGCGGTACAGAAGGTGCTTGCAAGCGGCGTGGCAACTGTGGTGTTGACGCTGGGTTCCAAGGGTTCCATTGCTGCCGACTCGCACGGCGTGTACCAGCAGAAATGTTATCGCGTGGACACCGTGGACACTACCTGTGCGGGCGATACGTTTATGGGTACGCTTGCTGCGTTCCAGGCATCGGGGCAGCTTGAGGGGCACGATATCAAGCAGGCGCTTGATGTGGCTGCAAAGG
>ERZ773045.888-NODE-888-length-14397-cov-2.835588_pt1 | contig 14397 bp, 10 predicted proteins | sample MGYA00580635_ERZ773045 | MGnify/ENA primary metagenome ERZ773045 (study PRJEB29015, sample SAMEA2738115) | human oral metagenome | biome: human oral; feature: human-associated habitat; material: saliva | place: China | collected 2261 ...
TCGGCAGTAAGTGCTGAGGGCGCCATGAAGAATCTAAAGGCAGAGGCCACGGGAACGTTTAATGAATTATATGCCAAGACCTTAAAGTCGTGGAACGATGAGTTAGGACAGATTCAGGTTGAAGGCAGTGAGAAAGAAAAGCAGATGTTGTATACCTCTTTCTATCATACGATGATAAACCCTTCTGTATATCAGGATGTTGATGGAAATTATCGTGGTCTTGACGGAAACATTCACAATGCCGAGGGTTTCACTAATTACACCGTTTTCTCTCTTTGGGATACCTATCGCGCAGAGCATCCTCTGCTGGCTCTTCTGAAGCCACAGCGCGATGAGGACATGGTTGAGTCGATGCTCAAGCACCAGAAACAGAGTGTTCACGGCATACTGCCTATATGGAGTCTTATGGGTAATGAAGGTTGGTGTATGACGGGGTATCATTCTGTTTCTGTGGTGGCTGACGCCATAGTGAAAGGTCTTAAGGTCGACTATGATGCTGCCGTTAAGGCCATGGAAAAAACGGCAAACTGCTCATATATGCCTTCTGTGGAGCGATATAAGGTTTTGGGTTATTGCCCTTACGATCGCGATGCTACGGCTGCCTCAAACACTTTAGAGTATGCCTACGACGATTTTACAATCTACTCGGCACTGTCTTACCTTAATAATAATAGAAAAGACGATTATGCACAGCGTGCATTATACTACAGAAATACCATTGATACGATTGTAGGGTTTGCCTCTCCTCGTCGTGAAAACGGTGATTTCAAGAGCGATCTCGACCCTTATCAGACCTATAACGAAGGATTTATTGAAGGTAATTCTTGGAATTTCTCTTTCTCTGCTCCTCATGATGTCTTTGGTTTGATAAAAATCTTAGGTGGAGATAAAAAGTTTGTGAAAAAGCTTAACAACCTCTTCGATATGGATTTGCCGGCGAAATACTATTCCGACAATGAGGACATTGAGGCTGACTGCCTGGTTGGAGGATATGTTCACGGTAATGAGCCCTCACATCATATTCCTTATCTGTGGGCATGGACTTCGGAGCCTTGGCACACGCAGTATTGGATGCGTGAGATAATAAACAAGATGTATAAGCCGGAAGTTCGTGGTCTGGGAGGTAACGACGACTGCGGACAGATGTCGGCATGGTATATTTTCTCAACAATGGGATTCTATCCTGTATGCCCCGGAGTGGCAGAATATGTCATTGGTGCGCCTTATCTCCCTTATATGAAAGTGGCATTGGAAAATGGAAATGTCATAGAGATACGTGCTCCGAAGGTTTCAGATAAGAACCGTTATGTGAAATCATTGAAAGTAAACGGGCGTCCATACACTAAGCTATACATTTCTCATGCAGACCTGCTAAAGGGAGCAGTATTGGAATTTGAAATGTCCGCACGCCCGAATAAAACCCGTGGCTTAAAGAAAATAGATAAGCCGTATTCAATGACGGAGAGATGATGAGTATTTTCCAGATAACTAAAAAAATCTTCCTTTTTATTTCCCGTTGACGATATGCTTTATATCATTTAGTTTGTTCAGTGCCTCCATTGGTGTGAGGTTGTTGATGTCAAGCTCTGTTATCTCGTCGCGTATCTGCGATAGGATAGGGTCGTCGAGCTGGAAGAACGAAAGTTGTGTGGTCGGATCGTCAGGAATGGTTATGTTTTTCATCTTGCCTGCATCGCCTACATGCGATGCTTCCTTTTCGAGTTGATGAAGCACAGTGTTAGCTCGTTTTACGATAGATGGCGGCATTCCGGCTATCTCGGCAACATGAATACCAAATGAATGCTCCGAACCACCACGTACAAGTTTTCTGAGGAATATAATCTGACCGTCGATATCCTTAACGCTTACATTATAATTCTTTATGCGAGGGAAATGTTTTTCCATCTCGTTGAGTTCGTGGTAGTGAGTGGCAAATAGTGTGCGCGGATGACCGTTGGTGCGTCCTTCGTGAAGATATTCCACTATCGACCAGGCAATACTTATACCGTCGTAGGTTGATGTGCCTCTTCCTAATTCGTCGAAAAGTACCAGCGAACGGTCAGAGACATTATTCATGATGTCTGCCGCCTCGGTCATCTCTACCATGAAGGTGGATTCACCAAGCGAGATATTATCAGATGCTCCTACACGAGTGAATATTTTATCTACAACACCGATAGTTGCTGACTCGGCAGGGACGAAGCATCCTATCTGCGCAAGAAGCGTTATCAATGCCGTCTGGCGGAGCAATGCCGACTTACCAGCCATGTTAGGACCGGTTATGATGATAATCTGCTGTTTTTCATTGTCGAGGAACACATCGTTAGGTACATACGACTCGCCCATAGGCAGCTGTGTCTCGATTACCGGGTGTCTGCCCTGATGTATGTCTATGACCATGCTATCGTCAATGACAGGACGCACGTAGTGGTTCTCCTCGGCAATCTGTGCAAAGGCAAGAAGACAGTCGAGCTGTGCCACGAGGTTGGCATCGGTCTTTATCTCGTTGACATAATTCTGTATGTCAGTGATAAGTTCGGCAAACAGTTGTTGCTCAAGACTTGCTATCTTCTCGTCGGCACCAAGAATTTTCTCTTCGTATTCTTTCAGTTCCTGAGTGATATATCGCTCGGCATTTGCCAGTGTCTGCTTACGAACCCATTCCTGCGGAACCTTATCCTTGAATGTGTTTCGCACCTCGAGATAATATCCGAACACATTATTGAAACCGACTTTCAGTGATGATATTCCGGTCTTTTCTATCTCTCTCTGTTGAATATTCAGAAGGTAATCGCGTCCTCCTGTCGAAATGGCGCGCAGTTCGTCGAGTTCGTCGTTGAATCCACTGCGTATGATGCCGCCTTTATTTGCAAGTAACGGCGGGTCGGGTTTCATCTCACGTTCTATTCGGTCTCTGAGAGTATCGCAGAGAGCAATCATATCGCCAATACCATTGAGTGATTCGTTGTCTGCGGAGTCGCAGGCACATTTCACTTCTGCTAATGCTGCTAACGCCACACGCAACTGTACTACTTCACGTGGCGACACCCTTCCGGCTGCTGCTTTGGAGATGATACGCTCAAGGTCGCCGATATGATGAAACTGTTCGTCGAGAATATGTCGGAACTCAGGTTGACGGAAGAAATATTCAACTATATCGAGACGCTGGTTGATAGGTTTTACGTCTTTCAGTGGAAACACAACCCATCGGCGCAGCATACGTCCACCCATAGGAGTGATTGTCTGGTCGATTACTCCAAGAAGCGATGTCCCCTCCTCGTTCATCGGCTGCAGCAGTTCAAGGGAGCGTATGGTGAATTTATCCAATCTTACGAAACGCTCCTCCTCAATGCGAGCAATGGAATTAATGTGCTTTACGTTTGTATGCTGCGTTATCTCAAGATACTGCATTATTGCTCCTGCCGCAACGATGCCGTTTTTTAAATGATCGACACCGAAACCTTTCAGTGTGCGTACCTTAAACTGATGCATCAGACGCTGACGGCAAGTCTGATCATTGAAGACCCATTCCTCCATTTCATATACGCAATAGCGTGACCCGAAGAAGCGTTCGAAGTCGCGCCTCTTGTCTCTGTTATACAGTACCTCCTTTGGTTGGAAATTGCCAAGCAGTTTCTCTACATATTCGGCAGTACCCTCGCTTACGAGGAACTCACCGGTAGAGATGTCAAGGAACGAAACGCCACATGCTCCTTTGCCAAAATGAATGGCAGCAAGGAAGTTGTTCTCCTTATAGTTCAGCACATTGTCGCTCATCGCCACACCGGGCGTTAAAATTTCCGTTATGCCTCGCTTGACGAGAGTCTTCGTTTTCTTTGGGTCTTCGAGTTGGTCACATATAGCCACTCTGCGACCGGCACGTACTAATTTCGGCAGATATGTGTCGAGTGCATGATGTGGAAATCCTGCCATCGCGGTACTTTCGTTCGATGCGCCGTTGTTACGTTTGGTAAGCGTTATGCCAAGTATGCGTGAGGCATCAATGGCATCGTCGTGATATGTCTCGTAAAAGTCGCCACAACGGAATAGCATCAATGCATCGGGATGCTTCTTCTTCAAATCGAAGAACTGCTTCATCATCGGAGTGAGACCTTTTTCGTTTTTCGCCATTATTTTTCGTTTTGTTGCTCGCAAAATTACAAAAAAAAGTTGATAGTTGAAAGAAAAAATAGTATCTTTGCATTGAAAAGACTATGACATATAGTTTTCATACTGCCTACGGCAAATGACGAAAAGAATTTAAAAATGAAGAAGTTAGGTGTAGCATTGTTCATAGCACTGCTTGCAACATCGGCAGTGGCGCAGACAGCACGTCAGGAGATAGAAGCTAATATATGCCTCTCGGGCAGTAATTACTTAGCTTATCCCACTCCACAAAAAAGCCTTACGAAAGCACCAAAGGGAAAGACACCATTTTATATATCTCATTATGCCCGCCACGGCTCACGCTTTCTAATCAACCCTGATAAATATATAAAGACTCTTGAGACATTACAGAAAGCCTACGAGGAGGGAAAACTCACGTCTAAAGGTTGTGAAGTATTTGAAAAGGTGAGGATGATGTGCGCGGAGAGTAACAACCGTTATGGCGAACTGACAGCGCTCGGTGCCGAACAGCACCGTGGAATAGCACGCCGCATGTACGAACGTTTTCCGGAGGTTTTCAAGGGTAATGTGAATATCGATGCAAAGTCGACGGTTGTGATTCGTTGTATTCTATCAATGGAAAACGAACTTCAGGAACTTATTTCCATTAATCCGAAACTTTCCATTACACACGATGCTTCCGAGCATGACATGTATTACATGAACTATGCCGACACTAATCTCGGCAGTAAGCGTAAGAACGATGCTACAAAGGCATATATGGATAAGTGGACAAAGGAACATATCAATCCACAACGAATGATGGAACGCCTCTTTACCGACCAGGATTATGTCAGCAAGAATGTCAGTGCAGTTAAACTTTACGATAATCTTTTTGAGTTGGCAGGCATTCTTCAAGGTACGGAACTGCGAAAGAAATTCACTCTTTACGACATCTTCGACAAGGACGAGATATATAATCTCTGGGAGCAGCGCAATATAGGTTGGTTTATGGAATACGGGTCAAACGAACTCAATGGCGGCAAAATGCCTTTCCAACAACGGAATCTCCTGAGGAATATCATTACAGAGGCTGACTCATGTATCATGCATCCACGACCTGGAGCAACGCTCCGGTTTGGTCATGAGACGATGGTGATGCCACTGACATGTTTACTCGATCTTAATGGATATGGCAAGACCATGAACCCTTCGGAACTGTCGGAGAACGGATGGAAGAACTATAAGATTTTCCCAATGGCGTGCAATATTCAGTTCATCTTCTACCACAAGGACATCAACGACAAGGACGTGCTCGTGAAGGTACTGCTCAATGAAGAGGAAGCGACGATGCCAATAGCCACAACCGACTTTCCATACTATAGATGGGAAGACGTGAGAGCATATTACTTGAACAAAATCAACGCCTATATCAATTAATATATTCATTGAAGATTATGAAATGGAGTGATGAATACTGGCCACTGATAATACAACTTTATAAGAAGAAACCGGAGGGAGTAAAACCACTCTTCTCAAAAGAAATTATCAATATCAGTCTACTCTTGCATATCCCACCACGTGAACTTCACAGGAAAATGCAGGAGTTGCGCCATATCGACACGCCATATCTTCAGCATATATGGGATGAGATTGCTGACAGTCTGCGTAAACTAAACAAAGCAGTACATACTATCAGACAGAAGCAAGGCTTGGGAAATCCGGAGGAATTTTTTGAAGGCGTAGAGATGCATGAGACCTTTGAGCGCGATTTCCGTCCTCTGGAAAACGACGAGCGGCTCAGACCGATAGACCTGATAATGATACTCAACCTTTACTTCCAACTCACTCCGACGACAATGTCGATAGAAACGGATGAAGTGCGCGACCTCGCAAGACTGCTGAAGCAACCCGCAAGACTGATTGTAGAAGTGATGGAGGTGTTTCAGTTCTGCGACCCATATCTCAGCCGTGATGACCTGATGATAAATTCTCTACTGTTCGATTGCAGGGATATATGGAAGCGATTCGGAAATTCTGATACATACCGGCTCGCTGCATTGGCAGCACAACTGCAGGAATATTATAAGTAAAAACATAATCTCAATGGCGCAGAAACTGACACAACAACAGATTCAGGAACAGAAACTCATTCAGACTCTGAAACTATCGCAGCAACAACTCATTGCTGTGAGGCTCATTGAGGAACCTCTCGACAAACTGCAACTCGACGTGGAGAATGAGTTGGAAAGCAATCCGGCACTCGAAAAAGCACACGACGACGAAGTGCAACTATTTGACAATGCTGACGGTGATGCGCCAAATAACAGCAGTGGCGATGCTGACGATGTGGAAGCGGAACTGCAGAACAAAGAAAAAGAAGACCGCGCCGACGAACTGGAGCAGGCTCTCGAACAGATGGGCAAAGACGATGACTCCATAGAACGAGGATATTACGATGATGACTATAAGGAGTTTGAACGTGGCAATCAGGAATCGTTCATCGATAAACTGAATGAACAGATGGGCGAACTCAACCTTACCGACACCGAGCACAAGGTGATGGAATATCTCATCGGCAGCCTTGAGTCAGACGGTCTGCTGCATGCAAGCATCGATTCCGTTGTCGAACGGTTATACATCGATTTCTATATTGATGTTACGCATGAAGAGGTGGAGAATGTATTGAAGAAACTCCAGAGCTTTGACCCTGCCGGTGTTGGAGCGCGCGACCTTAGGGAATGTCTGCTGTTGCAGATTGAACGCATGGACGAGAGTTGGGCAAAGGAGAATCTAAGAGTTATCATCACAGACCTGTACGACAGTTTCAGCAAGAACCATTGGGACGTGATAAAGAACGAGCTTCATCTGACGGATGAGATGGTTGAGGAACTGAAGACAACGATAAAACGCCGGCTGACACCAAAACCCGGTTTCTCGCTCGGCGAGAGTATGGAGGTAAGTCTCGACCGCATCACACCCGATTTCATAGTCTTTGTCGACGAAGACGGACGCATAGCATGGGAGGTGAACAATGGTAACATACCACAACTGACCATCGCCGACACGTTCACGATGATGATGGAGTCATACAAGGACACCGACGATAAGACCTTGAGCCGTCAGGAGCGTGAGGCAAAGCAATACACCACTGACTATGTGCAGAAAGGCAAATGGTATATTGATGCCATACGCCAGCGGAGGCAGACTATGGAACTGACGATGAAAGCCATAGTGAAGATGCAGAGAAAATATTTCCTTGAAGGCGATGAGGCTGACCTTAAGCCGATGAAACTCGAGGATATTGCCACACAGACAGGTCTCGATGTGTCAACAATATCACGTGTGAGCAGACAGAAGTTCATAGAGACTCCATGGGGAATCATTGCCATGAAAGACCTCTTCACATCAGGATATGTCAACGAGGAAGGCGAGGAGATGTCGGTGAATAAGGTGAAAGGTGTGCTTAAAGACATCATCGACGGCGAGAATAAGAAGCGTCCATTGAGCGATGACGCTTTAGTCAGTGAGATGAAAGCACATGGATATAACATAGCACGCCGCACAATAGCAAAATACAGAGATCAGATGAAGATACCTGTAGCAAGGCTCAGGAAACAATAAATAGACAAACAAGAATGATCAGAGAACTGATTACCGAGAAGAATCTTATCATCTTAGCACGTACGTTCAGTATAGTGTTCAATCCTTTCTATCTTCCACTCTTAGGGTTGATAGTACTTTTCTGGTGCAGTTATATGTCGCTGTATCCGTTGATGTATAAGTTCACCGTGCTTGGTATGGTATATCTGTTCACGATACTTCTTCCGACATATCTGATCAGATTATACAATAACTATCACGGTTGGAAATTCTTCGAGTTCAGACAACGCGAGCGACGAATGATACCTTATATCATTTCTATCGTTTGCTACTTCGTCTGCTTCTACATGATGGACTATTTCCATATCCCGCATTTCATAAGTACTATCCTTGCTGCCGCACTTGCCATACAGATGGTTTGTGCCCTTATCAACGTATGGTGGAATATATCCACCCACTCTGCAGGAGTAGGCGGAGCGACAGGCTCGCTCATTGCCTTCAGTCTGTTATTCGGGTTCTATCTCCTCTGGTGGCTGTCGCTGACGCTTATCATATCAGGAATGGTTGCTTCCTGCCGTATCATTCTGCGACAGCATACATTGTCGCAAGTGATAGTCGGCTATTTAGTGGGACTTTTAATATCAATGTCAATAATAATTTTTATATAAAGAACAATGACTCCGATAGTAAGTATTATTATGGGCTCTACAAGCGATATGCCTGTAATGGAAAAAGCTTGTAACTTCTTGAACGATATGCATATACCTTTTGAGGTAAATGCACTCTCCGCACATCGCACACCTGATGCTGTTGAGGACTTTGCCCGTAACGCAAAGCACAGAGGTGTGAAAGTCATCATTGCTGCTGCCGGCATGGCTGCAGCATTGCCAGGTGTTATAGCAGCATCGACGACACTGCCTGTCATCGGTGTGCCGATAAAGGGAATGTTGGACGGACTCGATGCCATGCTGTCAATCATTCAGATGCCTCCGGGCATACCTGTTGCCACGGTTGGTGTCAATGGAGCACAGAACGCAGCCATTCTCGCTGCCGAGATGATAGCACTGATTGATGAGGATGTGGCACGTAAGGTTGCAGAATATAAGTCAACTCTCGGCGAGAAGATTGAGAAGGCAAACAGGGTTTTATCTGAAATAAGATATGAGTACAAGACGAATTAGCAGTGTCGTAAAGGTCGGCAATATCCTTATAGGCGGTGGCAACCCCATAAGGGTGCAGTCGATGACGACAACTAATACGAACGATACGGAAGCCTCTGTGGCACAGGCAAAGCGTATCATCGATGCCGGTGGTGAATTGGTGCGACTGACAACGCAGGGCAGGCGTGAGGCAGAGAATATGCAGAACATCAGCGATGCGCTGAAGGCTGACGGATATGTCACACCGCTTGTGGCTGACGTTCACTTCAATGCCAGTGTGGCTGATGTGGCGGCACAGCACTGCGAGAAGGTGCGCGTCAATCCCGGCAACTACGTTGACCCTGCGCGAAAATTCGTCAAGCAAGAATATACCGACGAGGAGTATGCTCAGGAATTGAAGAAAATCGATGAGCGCTTCCTGCCGTTCCTGGATATCTGCAAGGAGCACGCAACGGCGATACGCATCGGTGTGAACCACGGTTCGCTGTCCGACAGAATACGCAACCGCTATGGTGACACGCCGGCGGGAATCGTCGAGAGCTGCATGGAGTTTCTGCGCATCTGTAAGCGTGAGCATTTTGATAATGTAGTGCTTTCCATAAAGTCATCCAACACCGTTGTCATGGTACAGTCGGTGCGCCTTCTCGTCAAGACAATGGATAAGGAGGATATGCACTACCCTCTGCATCTGGGTGTCACGGAGGCGGGAGAAGGTGAGGACGGACGCATAAAGAGTGCTGTGGGCATCGGTGCGCTGCTTACCGAAGGCATAGGCGACACAATACGTGTGAGTCTTTCAGAAAACCCTGAATATGAGATTCCAGTAGCTCGCAAGCTCGTGTCGTTCATCGACGAATGTACTGAAAAGCGTGAGACGGCGAGGATTGACGACGACACTCTTTTCCTCTCGTTCGACGAAGACTGTCAGGAAGACCTTCAGCTCAAGGCTGCCATGTCGGCAGGAGCAATACTCATCGACGGCAAGGCAAAGCAATTGGTCATAACGAATAAAGGCGCTGCCTGCGACGACCTCGCTGCTTCTATACTTCAGGCGGCGCGAGTGAAGTTCACCAAGACGGAATTTATCTCATGTCCCGGTTGTGGTCGCACGCTCTACAACCTGCAGGGCACAATAGCTAAGATAAAGTCGGCAATAACTGAGGCTTCAAAGGAAAATCCTAAGTTCAAGACACTCAAGATAGGAATCATGGGCTGTATCGTCAATGGTCCCGGTGAGATGGCTGATGCCGACTATGGCTATGTCGGTGCAGGACCAAACAAAATATCGCTCTATAAGAAGCAGGAATGTATGGAAAAGAATATTCCTGAGGATGAAGCCGTCGATAAACTCATCGCTTTCATCAAAAACGACAATGACTAAGATTATCCCCTCCGCGCAAGGCTGCCGCCGTTTGCCGGCATACAGATAGAGCATCTGCAAAACCGCTACTTGCTCGACACTTGGTGCGGACACGCCGCCGCCGAACAGAGCGTGGGACGGTTGTTTTTCCCGCAAACCGCCAGTCGGGATTTCCGGTTTTCCCGTCGTGTGGTCAATGCCAAATTTCACGGTTTTTGTCCGTCCGAGGGCTCGGACGAGCGGAAAATGATAAAAAATGACGTTTCGTCCACGGACGAAATGCAGAAAACGGCAAAATCTACGTTTCGCCCACGGACGAAATGCAGAAAACGGCAAAATCTACGTTTCGTCCACGGCCGAAATGCAAAAAACGGCAAAATCTACGTTTCGCCCACGGACGAAATGCAAAAAACAGCAAAATCTACGTTTCGTCCACGGCCGAAATGCAGAAAACGGCAAAATCTACGTTTCGTCCACGGCCGAAATACAAAAAACGGCAAAATCTACGTTTCCGCCGCGGCGGAAAAACGGAAAACGGTAAAAAATACGTTTCCGCCACGGCGGAAATGCGGAAATCGGCAAAAAATACGTTTCCGCCGCGGCGGAAATACAAAAAATGACAAAATCTACGCTTCCGCCACGGCGGAAGCATTTTTTTCCAATCATTTTTTATTTTTTATCACGTTCCGCCACATGTGTTGGGTCCGTTTCGTGGCGTTGGAGCGATTATGTGTTTTCGCGGCGGAATGCTTAACCCTAATCGGTCTAATGACCGATTAGGGCTTAAGCGTGATAAATCTCGCTCCTACGCTTGTTGACCGATTTTTGTTAATTGAGATAAGCTTCTACATTATTTATATATACCTGTCCGCGGGAATCAATTATCCTTAAGCGGAATTTCTTTGCTGTTACGGCATCAAACTTCAGTATTCTCTTGTAGCCTATTGTTGTTGTCTGTTCGAGGACAGGCAGTGCGAGCCATGTGCCTCCGCTTGTCTGATACTCTGCTGCGAACTTCGCTACTGACTGGCCAAAGGGAATATACTCCTGAATGACAAGCATATTTATCTTTGTCGGTTTCTTGCATGTAAGTGTGAGCGTCGGTGTCTTGTCGGAAGCTTTCGCTGCCCAGAATGTGTCGTAGTCTTTATCAAGAACATTCTGTGCATTGTCTTTCTTCGACACTGCTGATGAAGCCTCTGCCTTCTGTCCGTCGAAGAGATTATCGGCGAACATCTTATCCTTCAAAGCCTTAAAGCCAATGAGCGAGAGAGAGTCAACGAGACTTATACGACCGTCCTTATTAGGTGGCACATTAAGCAGGAATGTGGAGTTGCGTCCGACATTCTTCAGATAGAGGTCGATGAGCTGCTCGGGTGTGCGCACCTGCGAGTCTTCCCTTTCGTGATAGAACCATCCCGGACGTATCGATACGTCACACTCTGCCGGCACCCATTTGTCGCCGTCCTTATGTCCTACGGTCAGTTCTGCAGAGTTAGGATAACCCGGGTAAACATCACCGATGCGCAGGAACGACCAGTTTGTCTCGCCTGCCACACCAGCCTCATTACCTACCCATCGGCAGTCGGGACCACCGTCAGAGAATATCACTGCGTCAGGCTGCAAAGAGTGAATGAGTTCGAAAATCTTTGGGTAGTTATAATATGTGCGTCGGTCAATCTGTCGCATCTCGCGCGCTCCGCCGTAATATCCGTCGCCGCCATTGGCACCATCAAGCCACACCTCGGTCACCGGACCGTAGTTTGTCAGCAGTTCGGTCATCTGCTTCATATAGTAGTCGACGTATTCCTCTGTGCCATACGATGCCTGATGCCTGTCCCACGGCGAGAGATACACACCGAAGTTCAGCCCATACTTGCGGCATACGTCAGCAACTTCCTTAACTATGTCGCCCTTACCCATCTTATATGGCGATGCGGCAATAGTGTAGTCGGTGTATTTCGAGGGCCACAGACAGAATCCGTCGTGATGCTTCGCCGTTATTATCACGCTTTTCATTCCTGCCTCCTTTAATATGCGCACCCACTGTTCGACATCGAGATTAGCAGGATTGAAATTCTTCGGGTCAGCATCGCCGTAGCCCCATTCCAAATCGTTGAAGGTGTTCTGCCCGAAGTGAATAAAGGCGTACGTCTCCTGTTTCTGCCATTCCACCTGTGCCTTTGTCGGCAGAGGGTTGTTCTGTGCGTGCAATAGAGTAGGGAGGAAGAGCAGCAGTAAAAATAATTTTCTTTTCATTTTTATATTGTATTTAAAGTTTGATCTTTTGTAAGGAATGCCTTTGCGCTACCGAACTTCAGGAACATATCAAGTCTGACAGGTATATGATGATCGTCGTCGGTGACATGAAAACGTGCTATCTCGCGCCATTTGCCGTCGTAACACTCTATATACGACAGTTGCAGGCATTTATATTTCTTTCCGTTGTCGGCTTTCACTGTCGATCTGCCTGAGAACTTTATCTTTGCGTCAAGCACCTTCGTGCCGTCGGTTATATTTATCTTCACCTCATAGCCCTCCTTCCAGTTGGCAGGGTTGAACGAGCGGGCACGCTGAAAGATATTCACCATGTCATATATGCAGTTGTCGAATGTACGTGTCTCCCACGAGTGAGTGCCGTCGTTGTTCTGGCGGTGCATTTTCACTTCCACCTTGCCGTCTGAATAAGAGTAAAACGTTTCGTCTACGGTGTATCGCTTACCCTCACGTGCTCCTTTTCTGTAGTACAGCGGTGCAAGGTCGAGAGTGGTATATCCGAGCAGCGTGTCGCGCAGAACGAAGAAATCATCAAGTCTGCCGTTGCCTCGTGTCATCAGTGAAGTGCGGTAGGCTTTCTTTCCGTTATATACGGTCTCTACTGTCGACATCGACGCCGTGCCAGCCTTCACCCATATGAACTTCCAGTTGTAGTAAAGGTTATATGTAAGGTATTCACCGCCTTTGAAGGCAGTGTTCTTGAATGTGCACTGACCATAGGCATTCGCCGCGAATATTACAGTAAGTATTGAAAACAGTAGTCGTCGCATAGTCTGATGTTCTTAATGGATTCGTGCCTATCGCCTCAGATATTCCGGCATATCAATGCCCAGGTCCTGTGCGCGTTTCAGGTTTCTTCCCGTCTGTCTACGTTGTTTGCTTGTCGACTGGTTTTTCCTCAGCTCGCCGGGTTTCTGCTCGTTGCGCGGTTTGAGTTTCATGTCCCAATTCTCGGTGATGTTCCATTTTGCGCGGCATTTTATCTCTTTCGGATAATAATACACCTGTTCAGGCTGCAGGCTGTCGGCAAAGCATCCTGTGTCCCACACGTGGTTGTTGTTGCTGTCGACGATTGCACGCATATAGAACGACTTTTCCGGCATATAGTAGAACTTTGCCACACCATTGTCGGTTAACACCTCTTTCACAAGTTTGTCGCCACGTTCGAGCAGTTGCACGATGACATTCTCGCCGCTCATGCCTTGCAGCGTCACCTCGAATGTGCCGTATTCGTTGAGGCTCTTCACTATGAATCCTCTCTTCTGTTTCTCCGATGCCTTACCATAGATATCGATGAATGCCGCCGAGTCGGTCTCAAAGGAATACTTGCATTCAGGTTGCCACTCAGCCAGCAGTTCCATTGTCCGGATGTTTGTGTTCGGTTTCTCGCGCAGTTTCCATTCGGCATTATACCATATCGAGTCGTGTTCTATGTAGAGATGTATCTTCGATGTGTCCACCTCAGCCAGCGGAGTAGGGAATTTCATTGTTATGTTTCTGTCAGGGTCGAGCGACTGCGACAGTTGCATATCAATCTTCAGTGGAGAGGGCGGCATGATCGAGTCGTAAGGCAAACCACGCTTTTTGTTCTTCTCCTGTTGTTTCTTCCAATTCTCTACAGCCTTCTGCCTTTCCTTCATGCGCTTGGCATACGGCATCTTCGACAGCAGCATTATCGTGTCCGTATGGTTCTGCAGTATGCCCAGTGTGTCGGTCATGCGATATGTAAAGGCTATCTCCAGCGAGTCGTTGTTGACAAGGGTAGTATCTTTCAGCCAGTAGGTGATGGTGTCTTGCTTTATGTTTTTCTCAATGATGAACGCGTCGTCAGCGTTGAAGTTCATCCCGCGAATCTCGGGCATTATCGAGTCGCCGTAGCTGAAGAACATC
>ERZ773045.894-NODE-894-length-14354-cov-62.995174_pt1 | contig 14354 bp, 9 predicted proteins | sample MGYA00580635_ERZ773045 | MGnify/ENA primary metagenome ERZ773045 (study PRJEB29015, sample SAMEA2738115) | human oral metagenome | biome: human oral; feature: human-associated habitat; material: saliva | place: China | collected 2261 ...
CGCCTCCGATATGGAGGGCCACCCGGATAACGTGGCTCCGGCGATTTACGGCAACTTGTCGGTGTCCTGGGGCGAGATGGGTAACTGGAAGTCCCTGATTATTCCGGTGCATCCTGATGTTCACCCCGTGGTGGCTGTGCCTGATTATGAGGTGTCGACGAAGCTTGCTCGTTCGCTGATTCCTTCGCAGATGCCCCACGGTGAGGCGGTGGCGAACTCGGCTCGTGCGGCGCTGCTGGTGCGCACTCTCTCTGATGCTCCCGAGTACCTGATGGATGCGACCGTGGATTACCTGCATCAGGGTTACCGTGTGACCGCGATGGAGCCGTCGGCTGTGCTGGTGGCGTACCTGCGCGGTCAGGGTTTTGCGGCGGTGATTTCTGGTGCTGGCCCGACCGTTTTGACCTTTGCGCACGGCGATGAGCAGGTGCGACAGGTTCAGGAAGCGATTGCCGAGTTTGAGGCGACCCACCCGTGCAGCGCTATTGTGGATCGCCGCTTGAACTGGTGGGTTCTTCCCCTTGAAATTGATACTGAAGGTGTTATAGTTACTCAGTAGGACGTTATTAGTTCGTCCTACGTTGAGGTTCGCCCGTCGTTCAATGTAGACCGTCGATACTATCCTTCGTAACGTATTTCCGTTTCCCCTAATACCTCAGATGCTTTTTGTGTCTGAGCGGGAACCGGCAAGGTTCGGGGGAGTGCCTTTGGGATTCATGTCTTTCTTTATTTCTGACGCATAAGGAAGACTGTTCTGAGGGTTCGGTTTCGCGGCGGGTGCCCTTTCAAAGTGACCAATCCATCCTCTCCATCTCGCGTAGATGGTTTGTATAGATGATGGTTTGGGCTTGCCCACATTTGTGATAGAGCGCCTTATCTTCCGTGTGTGCTCGCTGTGTCTGAATCAGCGTGTACGGTAAGAGACGCGAACCGCCTCCAGTGCGGTTCGAGGGAGTCGAAGGTGCAGACTGCTGTTTTCTTTCGGCAGTGTATAAACCTTTGACCGCGCTATAGCGCCCGCCCGATCTTTATTCTGAAGATTTTCAGGGCTTATAACCAAAGGAATTGTAGTTGGCAAAGAATATTGTTGTCACCGATGAGTACGGTACGGCAGCTGCCGCACCGGAACTTGCAAACTTGAAGGTCGCGCAGCTGCGTGTCCTCGCCCAGCAGCTTGGCATCCGCGGCTATCTGAAGTTGAAGAAGGCTGAGCTGGTTCAGGCTCTTGAGGAGCATCAGCGTGGTGGCGCCGTAGCCGCTCCTGCTGCGCCCAAGTCTGAAAAGCCTAAGTCTGAAGCACCCGACTCCGAAGCCTCTAAGCCTGAAGCACCTGCTGAAGCTGCTGAATCTGCCCAGGCTCCCGCTGCTGAGAAGACTGAAGAGTCTAAGCCTCGCCGTACCCGCCGTACTCGCGCCCAGAAGGACGCCGAGGCTAAGGCTGAGAAGACCGAAGCTGAGGTTGCTGAAGCCCCCGCTGAGGGCGCTGAGAAGGCTGAAAAGTCTGAGAAGCGTACCCGCTCCTCTCGTTACGAGACTCCCGCTCAGAAGCGTGCGCGCGCTCGCCGTGCCGCTGAGGGTGAGGACGCATCGGCTGAGAAGTCCGAGAAGACTGAGGCGAACGAGAAGCCGGAGAAGCGTACCCGCCGCACCCGTAAGGACGAGAATCCCGCTGAGCTTCCTCCGCTGGATGTGCGCGCTGAGCTGGCTGCTGAGCGTATTGGCGAGCGTTCGGAGCAGATTGAACTGCCCGGTAACTCGGCTGAGCTGAAGGCTGCTACCGCTGACGGCACCGCGAGCCTGGACAGCCTGAACGCTGCCCTGGACATGACTTTTGGCACCCCCGACGGTGAGAAGAGCTCCAAGCGTACCCGCACTCGTGAGCGTCGCCGTGACCAGGATGGTGAGCGTACCGAGCGCCGCACTAAGCGTGAACGTAACGTGGAGCGTGCAGAGCGCAGCACTGAGCGTAGTGAACGTGCCGAGCGTAAGGTTGCTGAGCGTGCAGAACGCGCAGAGCGTGCCGAGCGTACTGAGCGCCGTTCCAAGCGTGACCGCCAGGCTGAGCGTGCTGAGAAGCAGGCTCGCCGCCGCGAGGAGAACGAGCCTCGCCTGAGCGAAGACGATGTGCTGGCACCGATTTCGGGTGTTCTGGACATTCTCGATAACTACGCTTTCGTGCGTACCACCGGCTACCTGCCCGGCACTAATGACGTGTACGTCTCCCTGGCTCAGGTGAAGAAGTACAACCTGCGTAAGGGCGACCACGTGCTCGGTGCGATCCGTGTGCCGCGCGAGGGTGAGTCGAACAACCGCCAGCGTTTCAACGCGCTGGTTCAGGTTGAGGCGATTAACGGTCAGAGCGTTGAGGAAGCAGCGAACCGCCGCGTCTTCTCGAAGCTGACCCCGCTGTACCCCAAGGAGCGTCTGCGCCTGGAGACCACCCCGAAGAAGCTGGGCACCCGCGTGGTTGACCTGGTGTCCCCGATTGGTAAGGGTCAGCGTGGTCTGATTGTGTCCCCGCCGAAGGCGGGTAAGACCCTCATGCTGCAGTCCATTGCGAACGCGATTACCGTGAACAACCCGGACGTATACCTGATGATGGTCCTGGTGGATGAGCGTCCTGAAGAAGTGACCGATATGCAGCGCACCGTTAAGGGCGAGGTTATTGCCTCGACCTTCGACCGCCCGGCTGAGGATCACACCACTGTGGCTGAGCTGGCTATTGAGCGTGCGAAGCGTATGGTGGAGCTCGGCTACGATGTGGTCGTGCTGCTGGACTCCATGACCCGCCTGGGCCGTGCATACAACCTGGCGGCTCCCGCATCCGGTCGTATCCTGTCCGGTGGTGTGGATTCTGCCGCGCTGTACCCGCCGAAGAAGTTCTTCGGTGCTGCCCGCAACATTGAAGAGGGCGGCTCGCTGACCATCCTGGCTACCGCCCTGGTTGAGACCGGCTCGAAGATGGACGAAGTGATCTTCGAAGAGTTCAAGGGCACCGGTAACATGGAGCTGCGCCTGTCCCGTCAGCTGGCGGATAAGCGTATCTTCCCGGCGGTTGATATTAACGCTTCTGGTACTCGCCGCGAGGAGAACCTGCTCTCCCCGGATGAGGTCAAGATTATGTGGGGTCTGCGCCGTGCCCTGGCGGGTATGGAGCCTGAGCAGGCTCTGGGTGTTCTGACCAACCAGCTGCGTAAGACTGAAAGCAACGTGGAGTTCCTTCTGACGGTTCAGAAGAACGGTCTGCGTCTGGTCGACTAAGGCTCGTATCTCACGCGCCCCACCTCCTGAATGTGGGTGGGGCGCGTGAGCCGTTCGTTTTGTGCATCCCCGTTGTGAGGGGTGTGAGATGTCTAGTGCCTGCCCGTGCGGCGTAAAGTGCGGGAGATGGAAGAGAGAACAGAATGTTTGAATCTATTCAGGTTCTGCTGGATGAGCACGCTGACCTGCAGAATCAGCTGGCCGACCCCGCTGTGCAGGCGAACCAGGGTAAGGCACGCCGTGTGGGTCGCCGTTACGCGGAGCTGACCGGTATTGTGACTGCGTACAACAAGTACACTTCGCTGAAGGATGACCTTGAGGCTGCTCGCGAGATGGCTGATGAGGATCCGGATTTCGCGGCGGAGATTCCCGGCCTGGAGGAGGAGCTGGAGGTCGCTCAGGAGAAGCTGCGCCGCCTGCTGATTCCGCGTGACCCGGATGATGGCCGTAACGTCATTCTTGAGGTGAAGGCTGGTGCCGGTGGTGACGAGGCGGCTCTGTTTGCTGGTGACCTGCTGCGCATGTACATGCGTTACGCCGAGAACAAGGGTTGGAAGACTGAGATTATTTCTTCGACCAGCACTGACGTTGGCGGCTACAAGGATGCTCAGATTGCTATTAAGGGCTCCTCGAATGAGCCTGCTGAGGGCGTGTGGGCGCACCTGAAGTATGAGGGTGGCGTGCACCGTGTGCAGCGTGTTCCGGCGACTGAGTCTCAGGGCCGTATCCACACTTCTGCTGCTGGTGTTCTGGTGTTCCCCGAAGTGGATGAGCCGGAAGAAATCGAGATTAACCAGAATGACCTGAAGATCGACGTGTACCGTTCTTCGGGCCCCGGTGGTCAGTCGGTGAACACCACTGACTCGGCGGTGCGTATTACTCACCTTCCGACCGGTATTGTGGTGGCGATGCAGAATGAGAAGTCTCAGCTGCAGAACCGTGAAGCTGCGATGCGCGTTCTGCGTGCGCGCCTGTTGGCTCACCAGCAGGAGCAGATTGACGCTGAGAACGCTGCACACCGTGCTTCACAGGTGCGTACTATGGACCGTTCGGAGCGTATCCGTACGTACAACTTCCCGGAGAACCGCATCGCGGATCACCGTACCGGCTACAAGGCGTACAACCTGGACGCTGTGCTGAACGGTGACCTGGAGCCTGTGGTTCAGTCCGCTATTGAGATGGACGAGGCGCACCGCCTCGCTCAGGTGGGCCAGGAACAGAAGTAGTTTCTGTATATAGACTCTTGCCGATTCGCTGAATCGACGTGAGATGTTGGTGAGGGGCTCGCCGCTACGGCGGTGGAGCCCCTCAGCCATATGCTGTGACAGGTTTTGAGTCGTTGAGAGACGAGGAGGAGAGCTCATGAAGGTGAATGTGCACGACCCGCGCGGGGAAGAACTCGCGCAGGTACTCACACGCGCCACCGCGGCACTAGCGCAGGTGCCCAGCCCCCGCGTCGACGCCGAGCTACTCGCCGCGCACCTGCTCTACGACGGCTCACGCTCACGCCTCCAGCACGCCGCACTCATGGGGGAACGGCTCACCCCCGACCAGGTTGCAGAGTACGAGGCACTGGTCGCCCGCCGCGCCAGCCGCGAACCGCTGCAACACATCACCGGCTCCGCTCCCTTCTACCGCATAGAACTGGCAGTCGGGCCGGGCGTGTTCGTACCCCGCCCCGAGACCGAGCTACTCGTCGAAGAAGCCCTCAAAGTGCTCAGCACACGCACCAAATCAGCAAGCGGCACTGATTCGGCAACCGGTGCGCTGCGCATCGTCGACCTGTGCACCGGCTCCGGGGCTATCGCCGCGGCAGTCAAGAGCGAACTGCCGAACGCCCAGGTGTTCGCGGTGGAACTCTCCGAAGACGCCATCCCCTACACCCGCAAGAACCTGGAGCCGCTCGGCGTGAACCTGGTTCAGGGGGATGCCCTCACCGCCCTGCCCGAGCTCGCCGGAACCTTCGACGCGGTGCTCTCGAACCCTCCGTACATTCCGCCGGCGAACGTACCCGCCGACCCGGAAGCCGCCCTGCACGACCCGGACATGGCACTGTACGGCGGGGGAGAGGACGGCATGCAGATGCCCTCCGCAATTACCGCCCGCGCCTTCGAGCTTCTGACCCCCGGTGGCCTGTTCATTATGGAGCACGACGACACCCAGGAAGAAGCCGTCGCCGAGCTGTTGGCGCGTGTTGGCTTCGAGGGCTGCTACCCGGTGCGTGACCTGAATAATCGTCCGCGGCATAGCGTCGGTTATAAACCGCGCCCACTAGAGCCTTTAGACTAGTAGATGCACCACCTAGCCCGTGCCGGGCTGCATGAAGGCAACGCGTCCACCTCAGTAGCCAGCTCAAAGCCGGCGAAATATGATGAACCCCCGGAAGAGTGCTTCCACATGGCGCGTTGTGGGTGCCGGTGTCTCGCCGCATCCAGAAAAACATGAGAGAATAAGACCCGTGACTGCAAAGCTGTACCCCGTAACGACTGAAACTGAGACCCGCGAGGCCATCGAAGCTGCCCGTGAGGCGCTGAAGGCGCACGACACGATTGTGATGCCCACCGATACCGTCTACGGTATTGCCGCCGATGCTTTCTCGCATCAGGGCGTTGCCAAGCTGCTGGCAGATAAGGGCCGCGACCGCACCATGCCGCCGCCCGTGCTGATCTTTGATCTTGCTGCGCTCGCTGGCGTGGTCGACGACGTTCCGGACGATATTTACGATTTGGGTGGTCGTTTCTGGCCCGGCGCGCTGACTATCATTCTTCACGCGTACCCGTCGCTGAGCTGGGATTTGGGCGAGACCCGCGGTACCGTTGCCGTGCGTGTTCCCGATGATGAGTTCGCTCTGAAGCTGCTGACTGAGCACGGTCCGCTGGCGGTTTCGAGCGCGAACAAGACCGGTCAGGAAGCCGCACTGGACGCGCAGACCGCCATGGAATCCCTGGGCGAGGACGTTGCCGTGGTCATTGACGGTGGCGCTCGTCCTAAGCCGCTTGAGTCTGAGCCGAATGAGGACGGCGTGGTTGTGGTGACCGAGCGTGAGCCGGCACCGTCCACGATTCTGGATTGCACCTCCTTCCCCTATGTGGTGGTTCGTGAGGGCGCAATTTCGGTGGAGGAGCTGCGCGAGGTCGTTCCGACTATCCTGACTCGTGCGGAGGCTGACGAGCAGGCGGCTCGTAAGGTTGAGGAAGCTGAGTCTGCTTCTTCCGCGTCGTCTGAGTCGACTCCTTCTGAGCGTGCTCTGGACGAGCAGGCTGACCTGGATGAGGCGTACGAGCAGTGGGACAGCACCCACACTGTGAGCGGTGAGCCTGCTCGTCGCGCTTCGGCACCGGTTGCCGGTTCTGTTGCTGCGTCCCTGCTGGGCGCTGGTTCGGCGCTGTCTTCTGCTTTCAGCACTGGCGTGGATCAGGAGCGTTCGCGCGGCTACCGTGACAACACTCCGAAGCCGGTTCGTGCGGATGAGCCGCAGACCCACCCGGTTCCTGCTGATACTGCTCGCGCGCTGGTCTTTGGCGAGTCGAAGATTGAGACTGCCGCTAAGGATGAGGCTAAGTCGGCAGACGCTAAGACTGAGGCTACCAAGACTGAAGCTGAGGCAAAGACCGAGCCTGCAAAGACCGAGCAGAAGGATGCCCCGGAGGACCACCTCTAAACCTCTGCGGGTTATAGCGCTCGGGTATAAATCTCGGAGCATAAAAACGTATAGGGAACCCCCGATATATCGTTCAGATATATCGGGGGTTCCCTTTCGTTATGAGTCCTCTAGGTTATGCGCCCCTAGGCTGCATACATCAGGCTGCCTGCCTCAGGTCGTGCACCTTTAGGAGAGCACGCGCGCTACCTAGTTCTTCTCGAAGCGGCGGTCCTTCTTCTTGCCCAGTGCGGTGTGGGCGTTGCGCAGTACTTCACGCACGCGCGGGGTGGGCAGAAGGTTGTTTTCGCGGGCCCAGGAGTCGTCGATGCCCTGGCCGAACCACATGACCTCGACCTTACGTACGGATCCTGCGAACTTGTCGTTCATCAGCTCGGAGACGGTGTAGCCCGCCTTGACGGCTGCGCGGCAGAGCCATTCGGGCAGGTGTAGCGGCTTGCGGCGGCCTGCATCCAGCGTTGCGGAGGCGACGGTTGCGCCTTCCCAGGGCTGCAGCACGATGGTGGGCAGCTCGCCGGGGAAGGTGCCGAGCATGACCACGAATTCTGCGAGGGCGTGCACGCTGGAGACCGGGGACTTGCCGGTGCCTGCACCCGCAACGGAGGCGAAGGGGGAGGAGGCTATCTTGGCGAAGAGTTCGGTGGTGCGTCGGCCGCGGCCCTGCACGCTGGTTGCGCGTAGGATGCACAGTTCGGGTGCGCAGTCGGGGTGCTCTTCGAGGAAGTAGTCCTGCAGGTCGAGCAGTGCTTCTTCGCCGAGCGCCTTGGAGAAGGAGTATGCGCTGAACGGGTTGGTCTCTTCGGAATCATCCAGCACGAGGCGCGGACCCTGTACGGCTGCGGAGGAGAGGTGGATGACGCGGCGCACGCCGGTGCGCTGTGCGGCGATTGCGATCACGGCGGGAAGCAGTGCGTTTGCGCCGACGAGCGGGGGCAGGTCCTGCATGTTGGGTGCTGCGAGGCCCGCTGCGTTGACGACGACCTGCGCGCCCGCGAAGGCTTCTGCGAGGGAGTCGATGATGCCTTCAAGCTGGTCTGCTTCGTCGATGATGCTGTCTACGTCAAGGGCTCGGGTTGCGAGTCGAGGTGCCTCAATGGGGTCGACGCTGATACCTTCTGCGTTCAGACGCGCGACGATGGAGGAACCAACGAAGCCGCTGGCGCCAATGACTTTCCACTTGGATTCGGACATCTCTTTTACCTCTCACGAGCCCGCGTACGTTGCGGGGAAAAATGGGGTCATTTCAACTTTCCCATATTTGAACAGTTTATGGGGAATTTGTGGGTTTTAATTCGGTCTCTGGTCGTTTTTTCGCACGGGGTGCACAGCGCAAACACAGGCTGTGAAGCTGATAGCTTTATGGACACCCAAAAGTGGGTGTGTGGGTACGTCCGATATGCGGATAAATCAACTGAATTCGGTTGTTTATTTGTCATATAGCGCGTCTTTTGGGGTGATGGTTCACTCTCTAGTGGAGACCGCGGGTAGAATATTTTCTTTGAGCGATATATCCACACGGTTGAATACCGCGGGCGCGAGAAACACCAGAAGCGCCCGGCACGGTATGGGTGTATTGCGTACCGGCTGATTCAGGCGCATCGCGCCGCGGAGGGAGAATTTATGGCAGAAAAGTACAGCGACGTGACCGCTTTTGCCCAGCTTTCTTCAGAACAGCCTTCTTCAGAACAGCCTTCTTCTTGCGATTCTTTGAACGAGTATCCCCGCACGGTCGCCGTGGTGGTGACCTATAACCGTGAGGACCTACTGCCGAAGACCCTCGCTGGTATCGCTTCTGGTGAGCGTGTGCCTGCGGCGGTGGTGATCGTTGATAACGCCTCCACGGACGGTACTGCCGAGTATCTGCGCGCCCTGGACTATGAGCTGCCGGTGGATTGCATTCGCCTGGAGAGCAATATGGGTGGTGCTGGCGGTTTCGCGGTGGGTATTGACCGCGCCCTGGAACGCCATAACCCGGATCTGGTGTGGGTTATGGATGATGACACCGAGCCGACCGAGAACACCCTGTCGGAGGCGGTTGCCGCCTGGCTGAACTATTCGCCGGTGCCTTCGCAGCGCCCCGCGGTGGTGGCGTCTCGTGTGGTGTGGACGAACGGCGAGGACCACCCGATGAACACTCCGCGCACGATGTTTGCGGCGGGGGAGCAACGTCATGCTCGTGCGCAGGCGGTGGGTGCCCGCCCGATTCGTAGCGCCTCGTTCGTGTCGATTCTGATGGATGCGCAGGCTATTCGCCGTAATGGTGGTTTGCCGATTGCTGAGTTCTTCATTTGGAATGATGACTTCGAGTTTTCGACTCGTCTGATTCATCACCGTGACGGTATTGCGGTGCCTTCTTCGGTGGCTAAGCACCACACGAAGACTTTTGGCACGACGAACGCTGACCCGGGTCCGCGTTTCTATAACGATGTGCGCAATAAGCTGTGGGTCTTTACCCGTTCGCGTACCCTGAACCCGCTGGAGAAGCTGCTCTACGGTGGCTCGTCGGCGCGACTGTGGATTTCTACTGTTCTGCGCACTGACGACCGCCGCACTTACCTGGGTTATTTCCTCAATGGTGTGCGTGATGGTTTGCGTGCGCCTCGCCCGAATGCTCAGGTGCTTGAGGGTATTTACCCGCTGACTTTCCCCGGCCGCTACGGCGTGCCGGCTACTGCTAGTGCCGTTGAGGCTGAGAAGGCGCGCGGTTGCGTGAGCTCTGTACCCGATTTTTCGGTGTTGATGAGTGTGTACGCGAAGGAGAATCCCGCCTATTTGGATCAGGCGTTGGAGTCGAATCTTTTGAACCAGACGGTGCGTCCTTCTGAGCTGGTTTTGGTGAAGGACGGCCCGCTGACCCCCGAGCTGGATGCTGTGGTGGATCGTTGGGTTCAGCGCGCCGAGGATCTGGATTGCCCGCCGATTCGGGTGGTGGAGCTGGCTCAGAATGTTGGTTTGGCGGAGGCGCTGAATGCCGGTCTGCAGGCGTGCTCCTATGAGCTGGTGGCTCGTGCTGATTCTGATGACCTGTCTGAGCCGACTCGTTTTGCGCGTCTGATTCCTGCCCTGGTGCAGGGCGGCTACACGGTGCTGGGCTCTGCCATGCTTGAGGTGAATGAGAGCAATACTGCGGTGGAGTCGACCCGCGAGGCGATTGTTGATTCTGCGCGTCTGCTGCGCGCGATGGATTCGCGTAACCCGATTTATCACCCGTCTGTGGCGTTTGTGAAGAGCGCCGTGCAGCAGCTGGGCGGTTACGAGTTTGTGCCTGGCGCTGAGGATTGGTGGCTGTGGATGCGTCTGCGCGATGCCGGCTACCGTCTGGGTAATATCCCCGAGGCTCTGGTGCGTTACCGCGTGGGTGCGGGCGCGTACACGAAGCGCGGGGGAGTGGACGCCTGGTTGCAGGACGTGGCGATTCAGCGTCGACTGTACACCGGCCACGGTATTTCTAAGCTTCAGTGGGCTCAGAATATGGCGGTGCGTAGTGTGTACCGTTTTGTTCCTGAGCGGGCGCGCCGTTCGGCGTTTCGTGCGTTGTCGTCTTTGACGGCTCGTGCTTCTTCTCATTCTTCTGGTACCGCATCTGAAGGAGGCATGTAGTGGCTCAGTTGAAACCTCACGCTCATGTGGTGATGCAGAAGGCTGCTCAGCGCGGCACGATGGTGACGGAGGGTGACTCCGGCACGATGCTGGTGAACCGCCTGTATGAGCGTAAGCCGTGGTGGCTGATTGCGCAGGCTCTGATTGATTCGAGCGCGTGGCTGCTGGCGGTTTTGTTCGCGTACATGCTCCGCTATAGTGTGCTGCTCAGCAACGGCTCGGTGTTCGATATTATTCACCCGGCGTCGTTGACGATGACCGCTACTTTGGCTGTGGTGTTGCATCTGGCTATTGGCCTGGCGGGCGTGAAGATTTATAACGGCGTGTATTCGTACGGTTCGTTTGACGAGTCGTGGCGTGCCGGTGCGGCTGCTTTGAGCGCGGGCGCGGCGTTGACTGCTTTCTCCTTTGTGGATGAGCTGCTGGGCCTGCCGCATATTCCGCATAGTGTGCCTGCGATTGCGGCGGCATTTAGCCTGATTATGATGGCTGGTGCCCGTATGGCGAAGCGTGTGTACACTGAGCGCGGTGCTGTGCGTGAGCTGACCGGTGAGCCGGTGATTGTGTACGGTGCCGGTTTTATTGGCGGCATGGTCATGGACTCGATGCTGCATGATGAGGACGCGAAGCTTCGCCCGGTTGCTGTCTTTGACGATGACCAGCTAAAGGCAGGTACAAAGTTCCACGGCATTTCGGTGATTACGACGTACCGCGAGCTGGAGCAGGTGATTCGTGAGTCGGGTACCCGTAAGATTCTGGTGACGATTTCGGATATGCCGGAGGATTACTTCGAGTCCTTCTGCAACCGCATGCGTAAGCTTAAGGTTGAGGTTCAGCGTATTAGTAGCGCGAATGCTCGCCTGATGGGTGAGCGTCTGATTACCGCGAGCGATAACGATCTGATGCGCGTGATTCGTGGCGAGATTAACTACGATATTGACCGCGATATTCTGCGTTCGTACCTGCACGGTAAGCGTGTGCTGGTCACGGGTGCGGGCGGTTCGATTGGTTCTGAGCTGTGCCGTCAGATTAGCGAGTTTGAACCTGAGACTCTCATGATGCTTGATCATGATGAGACTCTGTTGATGGAGACGAAGGTTTCGATTACTCACGAGTCGAGCCTGGATGATGACCGCATTATTCTGGCTGATATTCGTGAGGGCGATAACCTGCTGGAGATTTTCCGTGAGCGTCGCCCCGAGGTAGTCTTCCACGCTGCGGCTTTGAAGCATGTGTCAGCGCTGGAGGCGTACCCGCAGGAGGCGTGGAAGACGAACGTCCTGGGCACTCTGAACGTGTTGCGTGCCGCGGAGGCGGTGGGCGTGAAGACCTTCGTGAACGTTTCAACCGATAAGGCTGCGGACCCGAAGACTGCGCTGGGCCAGTCCAAGCGTGTGGCGGAGCGTCTGACCGCGTATTTTGGTGAGAAGACCGGCAACACCTACGTGTCGGTTCGTTTCGGTAACGTCTTTGGTTCGCGCGGTTCGATTAAGCCGCTCTTTACGAAGCAGATCCTCTCGGGTGGTCCGATTACCCTGACGGATAAGCGTGCGACCCGTTACTTCATGCTGATTACCGATGCCTGCCTGCTGGTGATGCTTGCCGGTGCGATTGGTCGCCCGGGCGAGGTCATGGTGCTGGATATGGGCCAGCCGGTCAAGATTCTGGACGTTGCGAAGGCGATGCGCCAGGCGTATGAGCGGTATGACGTGGAGATCAAGGAGATTGGTCTTCGCAAGGGTGAGAAGCTGGATGAGGCTCTCTTCGGCGGTACCGAGAAGCTGGTACCTAGTGAGGAGAACCGGTATATTTCCCGGTCGAGTGCCCCGGCACTTGACCCTGATGAGCTCGATTACGAGCGCTGGATTCAGAACTATCGGGAGCATAGCGGCTATGAGCGTCATGGCCTGGAGCGTGCCCCTGATCCGCGTACTCTGGCGGATGCACAGACGTTCTAATCTTTACGGAATGACACCGGATGCTGCACTTGCGTGGCGGGTGCGGTATCCGGTGTTTTCTCTTTCTCGGGTGTAGAACATCCTCGGGTGCAGAACATTTCAGGACGCAGAATACGCGGAGCGTATGGAGAGATTCTGTAACGTTTAGCCCCGGGCTTCAGAAGAGTTCTATAGAATACGAAGTAAACACACACTACACACATATCGTCCCTTAGCCGCGATTCTGGAGTTTGGTTCCAGCTTCGACGGTGCCAATGCCTTGGAGCTGGTATGACCTCCTTTTCTGAGCTATTGAGTATTTTTGCTCTTGCTTTTGTTTTGGGTGCCCTTTTGCCGTTTGCGGTGCGCCCGATTTTGCACCGCTACAACATGGTGGATGTTCCGAATGAGCGTTCTTCGCATACTGCTCCGACGTACCGCGGTATGGGTTTGGCGACTGCTGCGGCGACGTTTGTGGCGTTTGTGGCGGCTACCCTGTTTGGCTGGACGTACCGTTCTGCTGAGTCTTTGCAGCTGGCGGTGACGATTGCCGCGGCGATTCTGTGCGCTCTTGCCTTGGGTTGGCTGGAGGATATTCGCGGCGTGAGCATTGTGCGTCGTGCGGGCCTGCAGCTGGTTATTGGTCTTTTGGTGAGCGTAAGCTTTGCGACGGTGCAGGGTACGAACATTCTGCTGCTGGTTTTGGGTGCGATTTTTATTGCCGGATACATTAACGTGGCGAACTTTATGGACGGCATTAACGGCATTTCTGGTGCTCACGGTCTGGTGGCTGGTTTGGCGTATGCGCTGACCGGCTGGATGGTGAACCTGCCGTGGCTGGCGTTGGCCGGTGTGGCTGTTGCTGGTGCTTTTGCGGCGTTCCTGCCGTGGAATGTGCGCCCTGGTAAGAACGTGTTTTTGGGCGATGCGGGTTCTTATGTTTTGGGTGCGGCGCTGGGCACGATGGCTGTGGGTGCGTGGTTTGCGGATGTTCCGTTCCTGCTGTCTTTTGCTCCGCTGGTGACCTACCTTGCGGATGCGGGTACGACTCTGTTCCGTCGTTTTATGGCGGGGGAGCAGTGGTACAAGCCGCACCGTACTCACACGTATCAGCGTCTGACGGATGTTGGTTTCAGTCACCTTGGTTCGACCGCCGTGGTGACGGGTACGACCATTTTGGTGTGGGTGCTGTTGGCGTTTGCATCTGATCTGTATGCTGCGGGATCTGTGGTGGCGACCGTGGGTGTGGTTCTTGTGGCTCTTGCCGTGCTGGTGGTGTATCTGCGTATGCCGCAGCTCTTTGGCGGTGAGGCTCCTACTTCTGCGATTGATTTGTCGAAGCGTTTTGCCTCGGCTCCTGAGACGACAGCTCCTGAGGCGAAGAAGACTGCCTCGGAGCCTGCTACCGGTTCGTTGACTTCTGCAACCGGTGTTCCGGCGACTCCTGAGAATGTGGAGCCGACCTCGCTGCATCCGGAGCCGATTATGCCGGATTCCGTGAAGGACCGTGCAGATAGCTCTTCTGCTACTCGCTCCTCTGCTGCTCATTCCTCTATTCAGCCGTCTTCTCATCGAAACCGTGGGGAGAAACACTAATGACTTCTGAACACTCTAAACCTTCGGCTGAGGTTCCTGCTGAGCCTCTCTGGAGGCGCGTGGTGGACGTTCTGTGGTATCCGCCGGCGGAGCGCAAGCGGCAGCAGAAACGCCGCCGAGAGCGCGCTCAAGCAGGTTTGAAGGCCTCTTCTTTCGAGAGTCAAGAGCTTTCCTGGAAATTTTTGTTCTACAGGGTATCGGCTTACTCTCTACTGGCTTGGTTGGGCGGTATGATGAGTGCGTACCTGTTTGCGGGCCCCGTGGGCGCGCTAGGAATAACATTGGGCTTTCTGATAATC
>ERZ773045.895-NODE-895-length-14351-cov-9.272174_pt1 | contig 14351 bp, 8 predicted proteins | sample MGYA00580635_ERZ773045 | MGnify/ENA primary metagenome ERZ773045 (study PRJEB29015, sample SAMEA2738115) | human oral metagenome | biome: human oral; feature: human-associated habitat; material: saliva | place: China | collected 2261 ...
CAAAGGCAGCCTATTATGTCAACCGTCAGCCTTGTGGCTTGTGGACAACAGCTACTGATAATATCTATGCACCAAAGGCTAATGCCTACTCAGGTCAGTTTGTAGACTACGAAGAAATCATGAGAAGTGGTAGGGCTTCTGCTGAGAACAACAGTGCTGGAAGTGGCTGGATCTATACTTACGAGAGTCCACTTGCACATGGTGGATGGTTAGATACTTACTACTTAAGCATGGTTCCTACCAGTCAGCGTGCGCTCAACAAGCAGCTAACGCAAAACCCAGGCTATAAAGAACTCTTCGGTTTGAGTGACTAATCCGCTCATACCTCCTCATATTAAACAGTCCTACACTAACTTTTCCACTCTCATTTTTGAGCGAGTAAAAGACTATGAGGTGATGGGAAGCCGAGGAATGATACGAAAAAAGGGATGCACAAGTTGATGTGTATCCCTCTTTAATCTCTTCTGTTTTGTAAATAAACTTCAAAGGCTGAAGATCAAAAGACGCTCTTTTGGCTTTCAATTAACGCCCAATTGGCTTCTAAAAGATGCCCTTTTGCAATGCAACTAACGCCCTTTTGAAGTCTTACTAAGCACCTTTTAAAACGCAATTGTGCAACCTGCTGACTCTCTGTAACTTACAAGGACGATTTTTTTTAGTACGTTTTAAGCCTTTTTGAGTGCGTAGATAAGGAAATTATGTAAGGATTTTTTACATCCGCATGAGTGCTTATTTCTGCTGATGAAGTCGCTAATTTTATTCAGAAAAGTATTAGCTCTCCATGTTAAAACCACCTTTCTCTTCGTTTTCCACGCTATAAAATAGTATATTTGCAAATTAAATCAGTCAAGAACAAAACCTAATTTATAATAATGACAAATATAAAGCAAAGAGACGAACTACAAGCTACGATATGGAAGATAGCCAACGAGGTACGTGGTGCAGTGGATGGTTGGGATTTTAAGCAGTTTGTTTTGGGAACGCTTTTCTATCGTTTTATCAGCGAGAATTTTACTAACTTTATTGAAGCGGGAGACGAGAGTGTTGACTATGTTAACCTTTCCGACGATGTTATTACGCCAGAGATAAAGGACGATGCTGTCAGAACGAAGGGCTACTTTATTTATCCCAGTCAACTCTTTGTGAACCTTGCTAAGAATGCAAATACAAATCCTAATCTGAATACCGATTTAGCGGCAATCTTTGATGCGATAGAAAGTTCGGCTAACGGCTATGCATCAGAGCATGATATCAAAGGACTCTTTGCTGACTTCGACACAACGAGCAACCGATTGGGAAATACGGTTGAGGAGAAAAATAGACGTTTGGCAGCTGTTATTAAGGGCGTAGAAAGCTTAGACTTCGGTAAGTTTGAGGACAATGAGATTGACCTTTTTGGCGATGCATACGAGTTCTTAATTTCTAATTATGCAGCCAATGCGGGTAAGTCTGGAGGCGAATTCTTTACGCCTCAGAACGTGTCTAACCTCATAGCACGCCTTGCGATGTTGGGGCAAAGCTCTGTCAACAAAATCTACGACCCTGCTTGTGGTTCTGGTTCATTGCTCTTACAGGCGAAAAAGCATTTTGACGACCACGTTATTGAGGATGGATTCTTTGGGCAGGAAATTAATCATACGACCTATAACTTGGCACGTATGAATATGTTTCTGCACAACATCAATTATGACAAGTTTGATATAAGTTTGGGCGATACGCTCATCAATCCTCAATATGGCGATCAAAAGCCTTTTGATGCCATTGTGTCTAACCCTCCTTATTCTGTCAACTGGGTGGGTAGTGACGACCCAACGTTGATAAATGACGACCGTTTTGCCCCTGCTGGTGTGTTGGCTCCTAAGTCGAAAGCCGACTTTGCATTTGTGCTTCACGTCCTTAGCTACCTCTCTGCTCGTGGTCGTGCTGCCATTGTTTGCTTTCCGGGTATCTTCTATCGTGGTGGTGCGGAACAGAAGATAAGGAAGTATTTGGTTGATAACAACTTTGTTGAGACGGTTATCTCGCTACCTTCCAACCTGTTTTATGGTACGAGTATAGCCGTGAATATTCTTGTTTTGTCGAAGCATAAGAACGATGCTACCACTCAGTTTATCGATGCCAGCGGTGAAGACTTCTTTAAGAAAGAAACGAATAACAATGTTCTTCTACCTGAGCATATCGAACGTATTGTTGATATCTTTGGAAACAAAGAGGAGGTGCAGTATGTTGCTACGTCCGTAGATAATGCAAAGATTGCCGAGAATGATTATAACCTTTCTGTGAGCTCATACGTTGAGGCGGAAGACAAACGAGAGGTTATCGACATCAAAAAGCTCAATGCTGATGTTGCCGAAACCGTTAAGCGGATTGATAGTTTGCGGGCGGATATTGATGAGATTATAAAGGAGTTGGAAGGTTAAGGCAGAAACTATCATGTTACAAATGATACATTAAGAAGAAGACTTAAACATGGATAAAGAAAAAGAACCAAGCTGTTTTCCTTTTATAAATGTACAGCAAAGCATTGTCTCTATTCGCCAACAACAAATCATAGTAGATGCTGATGTTGCTCATTTGTATGGAGTTGAGACTAAGCGAATCAATGAAGCGGTGCGTAATAACCCAGATAAGTTCCCTTCGGATTATATGTTTGTGCTTACAAAAGAAGAAGTAGATATTTTGCGGTCGAAAAATTCGTCCACAAATCTTTCTCTCAAAAGCAGAACGCTGCCCAAAGCGTTTACTGAGAAAGGTCTTTATATGCTTGCAACGATTCTAAAGAGCAAGTATGCTACGACATCAACAAACGAAGATAAGGAGTGAGAAAGATGAAATATATAGATGAATTGCTGAAAGGGCATGAAGTGGAATGGAAAGAGCTGGGTGAAGTAGCGGAAATTTATGGTGGATTAACAGGTAAAAGCAAATCAGATTTTGAAGATGGTAATGCGCTGTTTATTTCATATAAAAATATCTATGATAATTATGAAATTAATAACCAAGACCTTCCAAAAGTAAAAGTTTCAGAATTAGAGCAACAGCATAAAGTAGAATATGGTGATGTGTTATTTACAGGTTCTTCGGAAACAGCTGAAGAGGTAGCGTATTCTTCTGCCGTTACTAAATGCTTTGATGAGGCTGTTTATCTAAACAGTTTTTCATTTGGCGTTCGTTTTCATAAAGATATAGAATTAATCCCTGAATTTTCTAAACATTTGTTTAGGGGGGTATATATGCGTAAGCAGATGGCTAAAACGGCAAGTGGAGTGACAAGGTTTAATGTATCTAAAGCAAGATTTAAGAAAATCCTTATCCCTCTCCCTCCTCTATCTGTTCAAGAGGAAATAGTTCGTATCCTCGATAAGTTTACTACGCTGGAAGCGGAGCTGGAAGCGGAGCTGGAAGCGGAGCTGGACTGCCGCAAGCGGCAGTATGAGTATTATCGTAATCAGTTGCTATCCTTTGATATATTAAATTTAAATGATGCACAGGTTAGTAAAATAAAGGTAATGCCTTTGGGGAATATTGTTACAATAAAGAACGGAAAATCTTACAAGCATCTTTCTATGGGCAATGTCCCTGTTTATGGTTCTGGTGGAATTATGTGCTTTGTTGATGAATATGTTTATAATAAGCCTTCTGTTTTAATTCCAAGAAAGGGTTCTTTGGAAAATATATTTTATCTTGAGGAACCTTTTTGGAACGTAGATACAATTTTCTATACAGAGATTAATGATAAAATAATTATGCCTAAATTCTTGTATTATTATCTTTTAAATCAACACTTAGAGAAGTTGAATCTTGCAGGAGGAGTTCCAAGTCTAACACAGAAAGTTTTGAATAAAGTCCTCATCCCCATCCCTCCCCTCTCCGAGCAAGAACGTATAGTTTCTATCCTCGATAAGTTCGACATGCTTACGACCTCGATATCAGAAGGACTCCCAAAGGAAATAGAGCTTCGGAGAAAGCAGTATGAATATTATAGAGAACGACTACTCTCGTTTAGACATTAAGAGCGTGGACTAAACAAAGAAAAGAAATATAATGCCTATGGAGAATCACAAACCGCAGGTGCTGCGTAGCGGCACAGACTGGAAGACGTTGCACTTCTATCAAAAAGCCGATGCGCTCTACCAAATGACGTTCGTCTTTTGCAAACGCTTCCTGCCAACCTATGGCGACCGCACTGTTGACCAAATGATTCAGGCGGCACGCTCGGGAAAACAAAACATTGTGGAGGGAAAGGAAGACGGTATGACCTCTACGGAAATGGAACTGAAGTTGCTCAACGTAGCACGTAGTAGCTTGCAGGAACTTCGACAAGACTATGAGGACTATCTCCATACCCGTGGGCTAACGGTTTGGCAAACCACCCATCCACGCTACAATGCCCTCTTGACGTTCTGCCGAGTGCATAACAGCTATGCCGACTATGCTCCTTTCGTAAGTAAATGGACGGCTGAGGAGTTTTGCAATACTGCGCTTTCACTGTGCCATATCACGGATAGAATGATGTGCAACTACCTCGATTACCTGCAAAAGCGTTTCGTGACAGAAGGAGGTATCAAGGAACGAATGTATGCCGCCCGCACTGGCTATCGAAAGGAGCAAGACCGTATGACGGAAGCCCTCAAGGCTGAGAACGCTGCACTGAAAGCGGAGATGGCAAGGCTGAAAAGGCTGCTGGAAGATAAACGCAAGGATGGGTAGGGGGCTTTTCTTGCTTTCATAGTCATCATAGCTCTCATAGTTGTCCTAGTTATCCTAGTTAATCTAGTTATCCTAGGCATCCTATCTCTCCTATTTATCATAGTTCCCCTATTCCCAAGAAAAAAACAATCAAAAATGAACCAATACAACACTATCGCAGAACTGCAGAACTTCATCGTTCTTGACAGTTACACAAAGAACTTTCTGATTAACGAGCCGCCTGCTGGCTATCAAAGTGAGGCTGCTCTCGAACACGAGTTGATTAAGGATTTGCAAGGACAGGGATATGAATATCTCCCTAACCTTGTTACCCCAGAAGCATTGTTGGCAAACGTTAGGAAGCAACTACAAACGCTTAATAACGTTGCCTTTACTGATGCTGAATGGAAACGCTTCCTCGAGGAATATTTAGATAAAGCCAGCGACAACATTGTTGACAAGACACGAAAGGTACAGGATGATTATATCTATGACTTTGTCTTTGATGATGGGCATATCCAAAATATCTATTTGGTAGACAAGCAGAATGTTGCTCGCAATAAAGTGCAGGTAATTAATCAGTTTGAACAGACGGGCACGCACGCTAATCGCTATGATGTGACAATCTTAGTCAATGGCTTACCAATGGTACACGTTGAACTGAAGAAACGTGGTGTGGCTATCCGTGAAGCATTTAATCAGGTGCATCGATATAGTAAGGAAAGCTTTAATAGTGAGAGCTCGCTGTATAAGTACTTGCAAATCTTTGTTATTTCTAACGGAACAGATACACGCTACTTTGCCAATACCACGAAGCGAAACAAAAATAGTTTCGACTTTACAATGAATTGGGCGAAGTCTGATAATACATTGATAAAGGACTTAAAGGACTTCACTGCAACCTTTTTCCAAAAGAATACACTGCTGCAGGTGTTGTTCACGTATGCCGTGTTTGATAGTAGCGACACGTTACTTATCATGCGCCCCTATCAGATTGCTGCAACGGAACGACTGATATGGAAGGTCAAGAGCTCTTATCAGGCGAAAAAATGGAGTAAGCCAGAGGGTGGAGGATATATCTGGCATACGACAGGTTCTGGTAAGACTTTGACCAGTTTTAAAGCTGCTCGACTGGCAACGCAGTTAGACTTTATTGATAAGGTGTTCTTTGTAGTCGACCGTAAGGACCTAGATTATCAAACGATGAAGGAATACCAACGTTTCTCTCCTGATAGTGTGAATGGTTCGGATAGTACTGCTGGACTAAAGAAAAACATTGAAAAGGATGATAACAAGATTATCGTAACGACAATTCAGAAACTGAATAACTTGATGAAGAGCGAGGCTGCATTGCCTATCTACGAACAGCAGGTTGTCTTTATCTTTGATGAATGTCACCGTTCGCAGTTTGGTGAAGCACAAAAGAATCTTCATAAAAAGTTTAAGCGGTATTATCAGTTTGGCTTTACGGGTACGCCTATCTTCCCTGAAAACGCTTTGGGAGCAGAAACAACAGCCAGCGTGTTTGGGCGTGAACTTCATTCGTATGTTATTACGGATGCTATTCGTGACGAAAAAGTATTGAAGTTTAAGGTGGATTATAATGATGTTCGTCCACAATTCAAGGCCTTAGAGACGGAAACTGACGAAATCAAGTTGACGGCAGCAGAGAACAAACGACTCTTGCTCCATCCTGATCGTATTAAAGAAGTCTCTCAATATATCTTGAAGAACTTCAAATTAAAGACGCATAGAAACCAAGGAGGGCAGAAAGGTTTTAATGCGATGTTTGCCGTGAATAGTGTGGAGGCAGCTAAACTCTATTATGAGGAACTCAATAACTTGCAAAAGGATGATGAGAAAAAGCTGAAGATAGCCACGATATTCTCGTATGCGGCTAATGAAGAGCAGAATGCTGTTGGTGATATTCAAGACGAAAGCTTTGAACCATCAGCAATGGATAGTAGTGCAAAAGAGTTTCTGGCAAAAGCAATCAACGATTACAATGCAATGTTCAGAACAAGTTTTGGTGTAGATAGTAAGGAGTTCCAAAACTACTATCGTGACTTGGCAAAGCGAGTGAAGAATCAAGATATTGATCTCGTTATTGTAGTAGGAATGTTCCTCACAGGTTTTGATGCGCCTACGCTTAACACCTTGTTTGTAGATAAGAACCTCCGCTATCACGGTCTGATGCAGGCTTTCTCACGTACCAACCGTATCTATGATGCTACGAAGACATTCGGTAATATCGTTACATTCCGTGACTTGGAACAAGCAACAGTAGATGCAATCACACTATTTGGTGATAAGAATACAAAGAATGTAGTGCTTGAGAAGAGTTATGAGGAATATCTCAAAGGCTTCACAGATATTGCAACGGGTGATGCGCGCAAAGGCTATATAGACATTGTAAAGGAACTGAAAGATCAGTTCCCACAGCCTGATGAGATTGTGACAGAGGCAGATAAGAAAGCTTTTGTTAAGATTTTCGGTGAGTACTTGAAGGTTGAAAATATCTTGCAAAACTATGATGAGTTTACTAATCTCAAAGAGTTACAGACGATTGATAAGAATAATCCAGATGCGCTTGCTGCTTTTAGAGACTCACACTTCTTGACAGATGAGGACGTAACGGAAATGTTGAAGACTGATGTCTTGCAAGACCGTGCAGCACAAGACTATCGTTCAACTTACAACGACATCCGTGACTGGTTCAGAAGAGAGAAAGAGGGAAAAACTCCAGAGGAGTCAAAGATAGACTGGGACGATGTTGTATTTGAGATAGATTTGCTTAAATCACAGGAAATCGACCTTGATTATATTCTTGAACTCGTGTTTGAACATAATAAGAAAACAAAGGATAAAGAGTTGCTGGTTGATGAGGTGCGTCGAATCATTAGGGCGAGCATTGGTAATAGAGCCAAAGAGGGACTTATTGTAGACTTTATTCATGAAACAGATTTAGAACCTATTCAAGATAAGTCTGGTATAATATCTGCTTTCTTTGCGTATGCACAAAAGAAACAAAAGGAGGAGGCTGCAGATTTAATTGTTGAAGAGAAACTAAACGAAGAAGCCGCGAAACGTTATATACAAACGTCGTTGAAGCATGAATATGCCAGTGATAACGGTACAGACTTAAATGCAATTCTTCCTAAGATGAGTCCACTCAATCCGCAGTATCTTACGAAGAAACAAAGTGTATTCCAAAAGATTTCGGCTTTCATAGAGAAGTTTAAAGGTGTTGGTGGAAATCTTTAACCCACTCATTGTATTGTCGATTTTGTTAGATAATCCTTAGAAACGAGAAGAACCTAAATGAAATGGGACTGTACCAGTTATGAGTACAGCCCCAATTCTTCGGGTTTTATACAGTTTCTGTTCAGTTATTTTTAGATGTTTATCTGATATTAGTGCTAAAAGAACGCACTATACATTTCTATAAGGGTTGAGAGCTGTTGTGACTTTGCATCAATAAGTTCCATTTTACAGTCTAACTGTCCGCGTTCACTATCTATCACCTCTAAATAGGTTGCTCTATTATTGAGGTATAGTTTTTGAGCAGCTGAAACGGCTCTTACCAAAGCATCGTTCTGTTTCTGCTTAAATTGTTGGAGCAACTTAATGTTAGAAATCTTAGATTGCAGCGTACTTGTTTCTATAAAAGCAGTAAGCAATGTTTTGTCGTAATTATAAAGAGCCTCTATCTGTAACGCATCAGCCTGAGCGAAGTTGGCTTGAATAGCCTTCTTATTGATGAGAGGAGCAGTAAGTCCACCTAAGGCATTAAACGCCAAAGACTCTGGTAGTTTGAATAAGTACTTAGGGTTAAAAGCATTTAATCCAATAGCCGCAGAGATATTAAACGAGGGGAGAAACTCTTTACGTGCAGTCTCCACATCCCATTTCGCAGCCTTTAGCTGGTGCTCAGCTTGAATAACATCTGGACGTTGTAATAGGAGTTGAGTAGATAAGGAATGTGCAGTTGTAGGCATTGGCAGCTGTAAGAAGTCAACCTTTGTGCGTTGTATGGTTTGAGGAAATCTACCTAACAGAAGGTTTAGATTATTCTCCGTCTCAACGATAGACTGACGTAGAAGGTACTCATCAGCCTGTGCTTTAGCCAATTCAGCATCGAACTTCTCAACAGCTAACTGTGTATCAGCATCAGCTTCTTTCTGAATACGTGCGATTCTCACCGCATCCTTCTGCAGTGAGATGTATTGTTGCATAACCGATAACTTGTAATCAAGAGCCAACAATAGATAATAGTTCTCTGCTACATCTGCCACTAACTGACTTTTGATAGCACGTTGTCCAGCTTCAGAAGCCAAATATCGTTCTACAGCAGCTTTTTTACCACTATTTAATTTGTTCCATAAATCTATGGTCCAGTCTACTTGTAGTGATGGAGAGAGGTCTGGAATAACAGTTGGAATTTTATGCCCAGGAGTCATCTCCGTACCAACATTACCAGCTCCCTCAGCTGTGTAGCGGCCAACTTTAGAAACTCCCGCACCAATATTTGCTGTAACAGAAGGTAGGAGAGCAGCTTGTTTAGTATTAATCGCACTTCTTGCTATCGCCAGTTCCTGCAATGTAATCTTAAGATCTTGATTATTTTGTAAGGCAGTTTCAATCAGTGTCTGAAGCATTGGGTCTTGGAAGAACTCTCGCCATGCAGGAGATATAGTTACGCTACTATCCTTGGATAAGGCTGGTAAAGAGTCCTTAAGCGTATCTTTGGGCATTGTAGCCTGCGGTGTTTTGCAGGCAACGATGCTCATAAGGATTACAAGAATAGTAATGACATGATATAGTTTACTCTTTGTCGTCATGAGTACTTTCTTTTAATTGTTTGTTCTTATAACGTTTATCTTTCTCTTCACTCAGTGGCTTCTCCTTCTGATAATGTACCAGTTTGTCAGTCATTCCAGCAAAGATATAGTAAAGGCCAGGGATGAGTAACAAGCCGCCTAAGGTACCAATGACCATTCCTCCGACAGCAGCAGTACCAATGGTTCGGTTACCAATAGCACCAGCACCAGAGGCAAATACCAATGGAATCAAACCTGCTATAAAGGCTATACTCGTCATAAGGATAGGGCGGAAGCGTGCAATAGCGGCAGAGATGGCTGCTTGAGAAATCCGTTCGCCCGCATTCTTACGCTGAACGGCATACTCAACCATTAGTACGGCATTCTTTCCTAACAGACCGATGAGCATCACTAAGGCTATCTGCGCATAGATATTGTTCTCTAATCCACAAGCTTTTAAGAAGAGGAATGCTCCAAATATACCCACTGGTAGGAATATAATCACAGGTAATGGCAGTAGGAAATTCTCATATTGTGCTGCCAAAATAAGGTAGACAAATACGAGACAAACCACGAAGATGACGATAGCCGTATTACCTTGTTCTGCTTCGTCTTTAGAGATACCAGCCCAGTCATAGTCATATCCTTTAGGGAGAGAGCGTTGTGCTACCTCTTGAATAGCCTGCAATGCCTGTCCGCTTGAGTATCCAGGTGCTTGTGCTCCTGTCACTTCTGAGGAGTTGTAAAGGTTATGACGAGTAATCTCACTCATACCATAAGTCTTTGAAAGCGACATAAAGTCGGAATATGGAACCATCTGTCCATCTTCATTTTTACTATAAAGACTTAATAGATGATTAGGGAAATCACGATACTGTGGAGCAGCTTGTACAATTACTTTATAAGGTTTTCCGAACAGAATAAATCCTGTTTGGTAATCCGAACCTACTAAGATTGACAAGTTGTTCAGTGCCTTTCCAGGCTTAACTCCCTTTTGTAAAGCTTTCTCGTCATCAACATGAAGCATGTACTGAGGGAAGCTCGCAGAGTAGAAAGTGAACGCGTTACCAATCTCGGGACGCTTGTTTAGATCTTTAACGAACGCCTTGCTCACCCGCTCCATCTCATGATAATCGTTTTTACCAGTCTTATCTAAGAGACGTAATTCGAATCCACTGGCAGCTCCATAGCCTGGAATTGATGGCGGTTCAAAGAAGTCTATGTTTGCTTGTGTGATATTCTCACATTTCTGTTCCAAGTCACTAATAATCTCCTTTGCGGTACGTTTGCGATGTTTCCAGTCTTTGAGGTTAATCAAACAACTACCAGAATTGGCACTTGTTCCCTCAGAAAGAATCTCAAAACCAGCTAAAGAAGACACGCTTTCGACGTCCTCTTCTTTCTCTGCTATCTTAAGAAGCTGTTGTGCAACAGCGTTAGTTCGTTCGATAGTAGCCCCTGGAGGAGTCTCTATTACGGCATAAATCATACCCTGATCTTCTTGTGGAATGAAACCCGAAGGGAGTCCCATATTGATCCAATATGCCAATCCACAGAACACCAATATCAATATTATTGTTAAAGACTTCTTCTTTACTGTATGTTGTATGAGGCGTTCGTACTTACGGCTACCACTATCGAATTTAGCATTAAAGCGTTGCAGGATGCGTCCAATAAACCCTAATTTAACATGGTTCTCCTGCTCCTTTGTCAAGATAAGGGCACACAATGCAGGGGTCAAAGTTAGGGCAACAAAGCCAGAGAAGAGGATACTTGACGCCATCGTGATTGAGAACTGACGATAGAACATACCCTCTGGACCACCCATAAAGGCTACAGGAATGAATACAGAAGCCATAACTAAAGAGATTGCAATAATCGCTCCACTGATCTCTTTCATGGCTTTTTCCGTAGCTTCAACAGGTGAAAGTTTGTTGCGAGAGATCTCAACATTCACCGCTTCAATCACCACAATAGCATCATCCACCACAATACCAATAGCCATGACTAAGGCAAAGAGGGATATCATATTGAGCGTTATGTTGAACAACATCATTGCAATAAAGCTGCCCAAAAGTGATATTGGCACAGCCATAATCGGTATGATAGAGGCACGCCAATCCCCTAAGAAGATGAACACAACTATTGCTACTAAGATAAAAGCCTCAAACAAGGTGTGTATTACTTTCTCAATACTTGCATCTAAGAAGCGGCTAACGTCATAGCTAATCTCATAGTGCATCCCCTTAGGCATATCTTTTTGCAGATGAGCCATAGCGTCCTTCACCTTAGTGATAACGTTACGAGCATTACTACCATAAGCTTGTTTCAAGGTTACAGCAGCTGAAGGACGTCCATTGAAGGTTGAGTAGATATCGTATACCTCGCTACCTAAGTGTACATCAGCAATGTCTTTCAAGCGTACGATATTACCATCTTTATTGCTCTTGATGATGATATTCTTATATTCATCCTCGGTGGTGTAACGTCCTGGATACTTTAAGACATACTCTTTGACCTGTGGACGTTGTCCTCCACTCTCTCCCAACTTTCCAGGAGAGACCTCTATATTCTGATCTTCAAGTGCATCACTGACGTCATCTGTTGATAATCCGTAGGCTATCATCTTGTCTGGATGGAGCCATACACGCATAGCGTAATTACGTGTACCAAGGATATCAAGGTCGCCAACACCATCGACACGCAACAACTCTGGTGATATGTTTATATCGAAATAGTTGTAGAGGAAGCCCTGATCAACCTTTGGGTCATCACTGTAAAGATTGATATACATAAGTATGTTTGGCTCTTCACGTGATATCTTTACACCTTCTCGGATAACCTCTGCAGGCAATTTATTGGTAGCCGATGACACACGGTTCTGAACATTTACAGCATCAACATTTGGGTCAGTTCCCAATTTGAAGACGACATTTAGCTCTGCTTCACCATCGTTTCCCGCATTACTTTCGATATATTTCATGCCAGGAATACCATTCAAAGCCTGCTCCAAAGGGATGATAACTGATTTTACCAACAACTCATTATTTGCTCCCGGATAGTTAGCAATCACGTTTACCTTAGGAGGAGAGATGGATGGAAACTGCGTTATAGGTAGATTTGAAAGCGACAGAATTCCAATAAAGGCAATGACCAATGATACTACAATAGAGAGCACTGGTCTACGAATAAAGATCTTAAACATACCTAATTAGCGTTTAACTTATCCAACTTCATTGATGCTTGTGGAGAAACCATAGACACACGAACCTTGTCTCCATCATTTACTTTCTGTATACCGTCAAGAAGATAACGGTCAGTAGGCTGTAACCCTGAGGAAACAACGTATGCTCCTGTAAACTCAGCATCAATCTTGATAGCACGTTGGCGAGCAATATTATTCTTGTCAACCACAAATACATACTTCTTATCCTGAAGCTCATAGACTGCTTCTTGTGGTATCAATATTGCGTTCTTCTTCTGTATAAAGAGTTTTATCGTACCCGTCTGACCATTGCGTAAAAGATTGTTGGCATTGCTAAAGACGGCACGAACAGCAATCGTACCTGTTGAACTATCAAACTGTCCACCAATATCTAATATCTTTCCGCTTGCAGGAAAGACATCGCCATTCGCCAAAACAAGCTGTAGTGGAGTTTGTGAAAAGCGTTCTGGATGGAGGCGAAAATCTAAATAATCTGTTTCTGAAATATTGAAATAGGCAAACACCTTGCTATTATCTGATAAGCTGGTAAGTAAATCACTCGGCTCTACCAGACTTCCTGCTTTATTAGGAATACGCCCTAAGATGCCTGAGAAAGGCGCACGGATAAGAGACAGACGCTTATGTAATACAGCCAACTGATAGTCAGCTTCTGCTCCTTTCAACTTAGCCGTAGCCATGCGCTTCGCATTATTTGAGAGCACTTTGTTATCCGTTAGCGTTGTTACATTCTGCAAGTCGATACTTGCCTGCTCTGCAGCTGCCTTCGCTTTGGCAATCTCTTCGTTAGCACCAACAATCGCAATGCGGAATAGAGGTTGACCTGCTTTCACAAACTGACCTTCACTAACATACACATCTTGCAAAATACCGGTTTGCTGAGAGTGAACTTCAATGTTACGTTGTGAGGCAATGTTTGCCACATAAGACTGTGGTAGGGAGATGTTTTCTACCAGTGGTGTCGTTGCAGTGTAAACTGGTTTTACTTGTGTTTCTTTCTTTGAATGACACGCACATAGAAGAAACATGATTGCAAGACAAGACAAATGAATTAAATTCTTCATAAATTGGTCTTTTTGTTTTCGTAAAAACAAGTGAAATGTTAACGCGTTAATCCAACGCTTCTTGACTACTCGTTGTAGCCATATCTACTCATTCTGTTTTCTCTTTCCTATCCTATAATAATAGAAAACAGAACTGTCGTTACATCTTTATGGAAACTTATTAAGAAAAGTGTTTCCTAAAATACCCTTCAGAATCATTGCTTTGCGATATAGAAATGTATTCTTTACGTTACCTATTGATTATGCTCGCAAAGGTACGTTGTTTTTGTTTAGTATGCAAGTAATTCTGTAGTTAATTTTATGCAAGTACTGAATAGTTTTCTTTGAAATCATTTTTCTGGTTCTTCCGAACTATGGAGTGACAAACTAAAAGGCTTATATGATAGGCACACGGAGTCACGGAGGGGACGGAGGTAAACACAATGTTACGGAGGTGCCGACGGCACAAAGAGCGACGGAGGTATAGCGTACAGATTCTTGATAACTATTTTGAGGTAAACGCTTTGTATATAAATTGCTAATAGAATTGGCAAACAAGCTCCGTCGCTCTATGCA
>ERZ773045.896-NODE-896-length-14345-cov-7.404899_pt1 | contig 14345 bp, 12 predicted proteins | sample MGYA00580635_ERZ773045 | MGnify/ENA primary metagenome ERZ773045 (study PRJEB29015, sample SAMEA2738115) | human oral metagenome | biome: human oral; feature: human-associated habitat; material: saliva | place: China | collected 2261 ...
CGGATTTATTGTTTCTGGGGTCGGACTTGCCATCGGAACGCTTTTAATCGGAACGGTCATTAATGGTGGGTTTAAGAAAGAGTTGGACGAAAAGATTCATCCGATTTTCTCATTGGCATATTTAATTGCATTATATTTGGCAATTGGACCATTCTTTGCGATTCCACGTACAGCAACGGTATCCTATAATATCGGGGTAGCACCGTTTCTACCTGATTCAAAATCAGGACTTATTATTTACGCAGCGATTTACTTTGCGGTAGCCTTCTACTTGGCATATAACCGTTCATCACTATTATCAAGCATCGGTAAAATCTTAACACCGATTTTTGCAGGGTTAATTTTAATCTTAGTGGTTGTTGGAGCGTTCAAGTATGGACAAATGACTCCTGAATTAGCTGGGCAAACAGAATTGACAGCAGCGAAAGCTTTCGGGAATGGCTTTATCGAAGGATATAACACACTAGACGCTTTGGCAGCAGTAGCCTTCTCAGTAGTTGCCGTAAACACGTTAAAAGACTTCCATTTCAGCTCTAAGAAAGAGTACGAGAAAACAATCATGAGCGTTGGTGTTGTAACAGCGATTGGCTTCAGCGTATTGTATATCGGACTTGCATTCCTTGGAAATCATTTCAACGTGGCAAGTGCCTTAGCAAAAGATGCAGATTTAAACGTTGGGTCATACGTATTAACAATGGCTTCACGCGAGTTATTCGGTACATTCGGACAAGCCTTCCTAGCGGTGATGGTAGTCATTACCTGCTTAACAACAACGGTAGGGTTAATCGTATCTGTAGGGGAGTTCTTCGAAGAAACATTCCCTCGCTTCTCTTATAAAGTGTATGCGACAGTATTTACATTAATCGGATTTGGAGTAGCAACGCTTGGTCTTCAAACGATTATCGCATTCTCACTTCCAGTATTGATGATTTTATATCCAATTACAGTGGTGATTGCGTTCTTCGTATTAGTGAATAAGAAAGTGGCGTTCTCTAAGAGAGGAATGCAGCTAACAGTAGCGTTGACAACGATTATTTCAACAGTTTCAAGTTTAGCGTCAGCGTTGAAATTAGAAGGATTAGCAAAAGCATTGGAAATTCTTCCGTTACAAGGGTTGTCGCTTGGATGGATGGGACCGGCGATTGTTGGTATTTTAATCGCGCTCATCTTACCTGACAAGATCAAAGGCGAAGCATTCGACTTCGAAGCATTTCAAACAAAATAGTGCAGAACTTTACTAGATGATTACTTCGTATCCTTACGGATATCTTCATAGTAATGGAAATAACTGTACCGGCAAGAGCCAAGGTCTCTTTGCCTACCGAACTTCAAAGGGCGTCAAGTTGATAAAATCAACTGACGCCCTTTGAAGTTCGGTTACACTCGTTATTTCCATTACTATAGAATCCTTAGGATACTTCGTAATCATCTATTTAGTTAGTGATTTTTATATTGTGGAAATGCTTTGATCTTGTTGGTAAGAGGATAAAAGACACTCAAAGAAAAAGAAACTCCGGCTGGGATTCCAGTCGGAGTTTCTTGCATTCTAAAAGGTTTCGATGTAGTGTTCAGAGTTTTCTTGCCACAATTCGGGATTGAAGCGAGCTTTCTCAGGGTTGAGAATCATATGGTATAGGCGGACCGTGCTTCCGTCTGGAATGTCATAAGAGTGCTCGTATAAGAATCCGATGCGTTTGGCGAAGTCGCACGAGTCTGTGTGCGTACTTTCTACTTTTAAATAGAGCTCTGAGATGTCCTGCTCAATAAGGTACGGATGCAATAATTGAAAGGCTTCAATTAAAATGTCACGATGCCAATATTCTTCGAGCAGCGCGAAATCCAATAGATGACTTTTGTCTGTGGAGACTTTTATAAAGCCAATTGGCAGGTCGTAATTCTTCATTTCAATCATAAAAAAGTACGGATCGTTGTCCATTAGGTGTGTATAAAAGTTCTCTGCATTTAAATGAGACGTTGCAGATACCCATGGAAGATTAGACGTTGCTAGTGGGTCGGTTAGCAATGACTGAACAATCTCCATGTCAGTTTCGTGAAAGGGCCTTAGAGAGATACGTTGTGATGCTAGTGTAGGTACGTTCATAATCGCTACCCCCTTTCTCTACCTGCATTATAGTAGTAAAAATCAGGAAAGTAAAGAGGAAGAATTGCGTTTACAACAATAATGAAAAGGGTTCCGAAAATCTCTGAAAGAAGGGGATTAATTCCTAGAATTTTGGTTTAAGCTGTCAATTTCTAGTGTCATTTTTTATCGTGACTTTTGTCATGGTGAGTCGTGACGGACGGGCCTACTGAGTGACCTTTGTTTTTGTTAAAGTAGAATCATCAAGAACAACACATGGAGGCAAACATGATTACAGTAGAAAAAATTACAAAGCGTTTTGGAAACAAGACAGCATTAAACCAAATTCAATTTAACGTCGATAAAGGAGAAATCTTCGGATTCTTAGGACCAAGTGGAGCAGGGAAAACAACCCTCATCAATATCTTAACGGGTCAACTAAAAGCCGATGAAGGAACGACACAGCTCCTCGGGAAAGACACAAAGGACCTTACTCCTGAAGACTTAGCACGTATCGGACTCGTAGGAGATTCAAGTGGTTACTACGAAAAACTAAGTCTCGAGAAGAACTTAATCGTCTATGCGAAGATTTACGGATTACCAAATAGCCGCGTCGATGAAGTGTTGGAACAAGTCGGACTATTAGAAAGTAAGAAAACAATCGCGGAAAAACTTTCAACAGGGATGCGTCAACGAATGTTTCTAGCAAGAGCACTGCTAAACAGACCAGAGTTACTCTTTTTAGATGAACCAACGAGTGGGCTAGACCCAATGACTTCTAAGAAGATTCACCGTCTGTTGGAAGAACTAAAAGCAGCGGGCACAACGATTTTCCTAACGACACACGACATGGTCGAAGCCACAGAGATGTGTGATCGCATTTCCCTACTAAACCAAGGGGACCTAGTAGAAATCGGAACACCACGAGATATTATTCAAAAATACAATAAAGAAAAACGAGTGAAAGTGACATACATTGACCACAGCGAACAAGTGATGGCTTTTGAAGATTTAAAAGACCAAGACATGACGCAAGTGGAATTGATTCACTCAATGGAACCAACGTTAGAAGACATCTTTATTCAATTGACAGGAGAGAAATTAAATGATTAAAAGAATTAGCGCCTTAATTTGGCTACGTACACAAATGATTTTAAGCAATGGAGCAATGTTATTCCAAATCGTATTCCCATACGGAATGTTACTCGCATACGACCATTTCATGAACAAAGACGGCAACCCACAAACAGCCGTACAAATCCTATTCATGATGATTCCGCTAGCGCTTAGCTTATCTGTCGGATCAATGATTACAATTATGCTTGCTGAAGAAAAAGAAAAGAAAAACTTGAAGACTCTCTTCTTAAGTGGCATTCACTCAGTCGAATACTTAATCTCAATCTTATTCTACCCAGTAGTTTTAGCATTGATTACGATTGTAAGCTTCCCAATGATTGTTAAAGCGGATCTTTCAGGACGTTGGATGGAATATGGTGCAATCGTTGCGAGTGTGGCTATCTGTGTGATTTTACTCAACTTATTAGTGGGTGCTTTGACAGATACGCAAGCAAAAGCGCAAGTAAATGGTGTGATTCCGATGATGGGGATTGCGTTCTTACCGATGTTCTCAATGTTGAGCGATGCGGTATCAAAAGTGACACACTATACATTTATGGGGAACTTTGTGGATTTCTTTACCAAAACCGACTTCGCCTTAACAGCCCAAAACTTCATCGTCCCTGGTGTATGGATTGTGGTGCTACTAGTCTTAAACTTCTTCTTCTTAAAACCTAAAGCAAAAAACTAGAATGAGCTGGGACTTAGTTTAGGATTACTGCGAATCCTTACGGATTCTTTTATAAAAGCTATAACGGGGCACCGGTTCGAATTTTTGAAATTAAACTAAAAATATAGGCTTCATCTATCAGTACGACTGATGGGTGAAGTTTTTTTGTGTTGTAGAAAATTTCCGAATATAATTGTCTAATTTTCCAAAAGTTTACATGTATGGATAGTATGATTAAATAAACAGCCCAATTGTAGCAGTAGCTTTAAGTGGAAAATTTGGGCTCAAACGATGTTCATTTCTATTTTTTTCTATTTTATAATGGTTTTAGAAAGGAGACATAATGATTGATTTAAAAGCACTTATAATATTAATGACATTGAAGGACTATCAAGAATTATCATTGTATGAACTTTCAGTAAAAGTTGGTCTCTCGATTAAAGAGGTAAAAGAGGCTCTCGATTATTTGGTTTCATATTTGGAAAAAAAGAATATAAGTCTAAAATGTGCAAAAGGAAAGTACTTTCTTGAGGATAATGAACAGCATCAGCAACTGACGGATGTGATTCAATCTAAAGAATTAGTTTTACCAAAAACAACAAGACTAGCATTGATTTATTTGTATACTTTTTGTCGGATGGAATATATTTCCAACAGTCATTATCAAGACTTCTTAAAGGTAAGTAAAAATACAACCTTATCTGATATTCAATGGTTAAGAAAATTATTGACAAAGAATGATTTAGAATTAGGATATACTCGTGCAAAAGGCTATACCTTAATTGGAGATGAATGGAAAAAACACCAACTGGCTTTTAAGATGGTCGGGGAACTCTTAAATTCACCTATTGGTCTTTGGGGGCTAGATTATGTGTTATCAAGTTGGAACCACAATATTCGATATGTAATGATTGAGCAGATTGTAAAAGATTACTACAACCATCTTCAATTAACTCCTATCGAAGATCAATTAAAAGAATGTATCTATGATATTGTTTTTGTGCTTTGTAGATATCAAAGAAATGTGAATCATGTTGAATTTTCTCAAACGATAGTCTCTCCAGCTATTGAGGTATTGTCTAAAATTTTACTAGAAACAATTGATAATTTGGGTTTAGTCGAGAATAAATTTACTAAAACAGATCGGCAGTATTTGTCAATTTTACTTTCCAGCTGTTTTGAGGGCGAAGTTGATTCAAATTTTGAATATTTTAACGAACTAACAGAAAAAATCATCCATAAAATGGAAGAAGTATCGCTTCTTCAGTTTAGTGAGAAAGTAGCTCTAAAGAAAAATTTAAAGAAACATCTAATTCCAGCGTATTATCGATTGAAATTTGGGATTCCTAGTACAAATGATTATACGAAAACCATAAAAGAAAATTATCCGGATTTATTTGAATTGGTTAAAAGTTCCTTAACACCGCTGGAAGAAGTTGTTGGAAGAATGATACCAGAAAGTGAGACCGCTTACTTTGTGGCTCATTTTGGAGGGTATTTAAAGGCGGAACAAAATAATAAAGATTTGAAATACAAAGCGGTGATTATTTGTCCAAACGGTGTAAGTTCTTCTTTAATTATTAAAGAAAATTTATCCTTTTTATTCCCTCAAATTGAGTTTGTCAGAAACATTAAAATTGAAGATTTAGATGATAATGCTACGAAAGAATTTGATATGATTTTTTCTACAGTGAAATTAAATATAACAAAGCCAAATTACTTAGTATCGGTAATTTCTTCAGAAGAGCAAAATATTCACCTAGTAAATCTAGTAAAGAAGGATTTTCCAGACCTAAGTTTGAAAGATACAGCAGTTGAGGAATTACTAGCAATTGTAGGAAAGTATGCGATGGTGACCAATGAATTGGGACTAAGTTTTGCTTTGCAAAAATATATAAAACAAAAGATAAGTAGAAAGGAGAATTTACCATTGTTAGAAGATTTAATTACGAAAGAGAATTATCAATATAGTGCAGAAAAATTGGATTGGACAGATGCAATACGGTTAGCTGCCTCTCCGTTATTAAAAGCCAATAAAATCACTTTAAATTATCCAGAAGCAATGATTGCAAAGGTCGAAGAATTTGGTCCGTTTATTAATTTAGGAAAAGGTATTGCCATTCCACATGCACGTCCAGAAGATGGGGTCAATGAAGTAGGTATGTCTATGCTTGTTCTTGAGAATCCAACGTATTTACTAAATGATTCTAATCAGGAAATCAGACTACTTATTTGTATTGCTGCAGTTGATAATGAGACACATTTAAAAGCCTTAGCCCATTTGACAACAATCCTAAGAGATAATGATAGTGTTCAGGCTTTATTATCTTCGAAAAACTATGATGACATCAAAAATATTATTAAACAGGAGGTATAAAATATGTTAAGAATTGGAACAGCTTGTGGATCAGGTTTAGGATCAAGTTTCATGGTTCAAATGAATATTGAATCTATCCTAAAAGATTTAGGAGTAACTGAGGTAGAAGTAGAACACTATGATTTAGGAGGTGCAAATCCAAGTGAAGCGGATATTTGGATAGTTGGACGAGATCTTGAGGATTCAGCAGGTCATTTAGGAGATGTACGGATTTTAAATAGCATTATTGATATGGATGAGCTGAGAACGTTGATTACGGCAATTTGCGAAGAAAAAAATCTTATCTAGGAGGAGAGAAAAATGAAATTTATTTTAGATATTGTTAGTACTCCAGCAATTTTAGTAGCCTTAATTGCTATTATCGGGTTAGTTTTACAAAAGAAAACATTACCGGATATTATGAAGGGTGGTATTAAAACATTTGTAGGGTTCTTGGTTGTTTCTGGCGGGGCTGGAATTATCCTCAACTCTTTAAATCCTTTTGGAAAAATGTTCGAACAAGCGTTTAATCTTTCGGGTGTAGTTCCTAATAATGAAGCAATTGTAGCGGTTGCTTTAACTCAGTATGGTTCGTCAACTGCTATGATTATGTTTGCAGGAATGATTTTCAATATTCTAATCGCACGTTTTACAAAATTTAAATACATTTTCTTAACAGGACATCATACATTATATATGGCATGTATGATTGCAGTTATTTTAACTGTGGCTGGATTTACAAGCGTTCCTTTAATTTTACTTGGAGGACTTGCTTTAGGGCTTATCATGAGTATTTCGCCAGCTTTTGTCCAAAAATATATGGTTCTATTGACTGGAAATGATAAGGTTGCATTAGGGCACTTTAGCGCGCTAGGATACTGGTTAAGTGGTTTTGTAGGAGGATTAGTAGGGGATCGTTCAAAATCAACAGAAGATATTCATTTCCCTAAGAGTCTTGCATTTTTACGTGACAGTACTGTAAGTATTACAATCTCGATGACTATTATTTATGTAATTGTAGCGCTTTTTGCAGGATCAACTTATATTGAAACTGAATTAAGTAGCGGAACAAGTAGTCTTGTTTATGCATTACAATTAGCCGGTCAATTTGCTGCAGGGGTATTCGTAATCTTAGCTGGGGTTCGTCTCATCTTAGGTGAAATTGTACCAGCATTCAAAGGAATTTCTGAACGTCTTGTTCCTAATTCAAAACCAGCTTTGGACTGTCCAATTGTATATCCATATGCACCAAATGCTGTTCTAATTGGTTTTATCTCAAGTTTCGTTGGTGGTTTAGTAAGTATGGTCATTATGATTTTTACTGGATCAGTAGTAATTCTTCCGGGTGTTGTACCTCATTTCTTCTGTGGCGCAACGGCAGGTGTTATTGGTAATGCATCAGGTGGTGTACGTGGAGCTACAATTGGAGCCTTCTGCCAAGGTGTGCTTATTAGTTTCTTACCAGTATTCTTAATGCCTGTATTAGGAGGTCTTGGGTTTGAAGGATCAACATTCTCAGATGCTGACTTTGGTTTGTCAGGGATTATTCTAGGAATGCTTAATAAATTCGGTTCTCAAACAGGTATTATCATTGGACTCCTAGCCATTTTAGCAGGGATTGTTGTCTTCTCATTTGTTAAGAAAACAGAAACTAAGGAGGGTTAATCATGACGTTGGAAGAAAGCAAACTTCATGAACTTAACCGATTCGCAAAACAAATCAGATTAAATACATTAGAATGTTTAAATCATTTAGGATTTGGACATTATGGTGGGAGCCTCTCAGTAGTAGAGGCTTTAGCCGTATTATATGGCGAAATTATGCCGATGACACCAGATAAGTTTAAAGAGACAGATCGAGATTATTTCGTGCTCTCAAAAGGACATGCTGGACCTGCATTATATAGCACATTATATCTAAAAGGTTTTTTTGAGAAAGAATTTCTGTTTTCACTGAATACAAATGGAACACATCTTCCATCTCATCCAGATAGAAATTTAACTCCTGGTGTGGATATGACAACAGGTTCACTAGGACAAGGGATTAGTGTTGCAACAGGGATAGCATATGGACAAAAAGTAAAGAATCTCTCAAATTATACGTACACAATTGTAGGAGATGGGGAGTTAAATGAAGGACAGTGTTGGGAAGCTATCCAATTTGCTGCGCATCAACAACTAGATAATCTTATTGTTTTTGTAGATGATAATAAGAAACAATTAGATGGACGAACTTGTGAGATCTGTCAAACTTTTGATTTTGTTGAGAAATTCAAAGCATTCGGTTTTGAAGCGATACGCGTTGATGGTAGGGATATCCAGAGTATTTACGATGGAATTCTTCAAATGCAGCAATCAACATCAACATCACCAAAATGTGTAGTATTAGATACTGTAAAAGGACAAGGAGTACCTGAAATAGAGGAGTTTGAGTCAAATCATCACATAAGGCCAACTTCAGAGCAACGGGAAATTCTTGAAAATGCAGTGAAACAACTTAAGGAAGAATTGGAGGGTATTCGTAATGAGAGAAGCTAAAGAGTTAAGATTAGTCTATCGAGATTTCTTATTAGAAGCGAATAGTGAATACCCGGAATTAGTCGCGTTAGAGGCAGATTTATCGAGTTCAATGTCGACCAATAAATTAGGAGAGGTCTTTGGAAAAAGATATATAAATGTCGGTATTATGGAAGCCGAAATGATAGGAGTTGCTGCAGGATTATCCATTCTTGGCTTTAAGCCATATTTACATACCTTCGGACCATTTGCGACAAGAAGAGTATTTGATCAGGTATTTCTTTCCTTAGGATATTCTCAATTAAGTGCAACAATTATAGGCTCAGATGCTGGAGTTACTGCTGAGATGAATGGTGGGACACATATGCCGTTTGAGGAACTTGGCTTAATGAGATTGATACCTAACATCACAATTTTTGAGGCGTCTGATGATATACAGTTTGAAGCAGTATTGAAGCAAACGTTGGAAATTGAAGGGCTTAAATATATTCGAACAATTCGAAAAGCACCTGAGGTAGTGTATGAAGGCGGAGAAGATTTCTCAAAAGGATTCATTGAATTAAAGACAGGAAGAGATTTAACTATTTTTGCTTCAGGGATTATGGTTGCACCATGTTTAAGAGTGGCTAGAGAACTTGAAGCAACTGGGGTGAGTGTAGCGGTAGTTGACTTGTTTAGAATTAAACCTCTTCCAGACGAAATCAATACGATATACTATGGAACTCCAATTTTGACAGTTGAAAACCATAATGAAATTGGTGGGATTGGAAGTGCACTCTGTGAGTTATTTGCAACGGATAATACAACAGATGTTCATCGCCTTGGAGTTCACGAAAAATTTGGACAAGTAGGAAAAGTACCGTATCTTCTCGCTCAGTATGGGATAGATGAGAAGAGTATAAAAGAAAAAATTCTTTCCATTATTGAAAAATAAGTAGACTTGTGAGTACAAAATTATCATATATGATAATTACCATATATGATAATTTTTAACAGCAGCTACATTTAGCTACTCTGACACTAGTTGGAGTAGCCTTTTTATTTCCACTAAAAGACGGTATAATGGATGTGATGAACTCTGGAGGAACAGAAATGAAGAAAAACGAATTTTATACAGTGACGATTGAAGATTTAACGCATGAAGGACTTGGAGTCGGGAAGGTCGATGGGTTCCCGCTATTTATCGAAAATAGTATTCCGGGAGAAGTCGTGCGTGTGAAGACGATGAAGATTGGAAAAAGCTATGGCTACGCGCGTGTGGAGGAGTGGCTGGAAGTGAGCCCAAATCGCGTGGAGGTCAAAGACACCCTCGGAACACGTGTGGGAACGATGCCGCTGCAACACATGACTTACGAGAGCCAGCTGGTCTTTAAGCAGCAACAAGTGAAAAATGTGATGACGAAAATTGCGAAGATGCCAGAATTAGAAGTACGTCCAACGCTTGGGATGGAGAGTGCACTGGGCTACCGAAACAAGGCGCAAATTCCAGTGCGTACGGTAGACGGTCAGTTAACAACGGGGTTCTTCAAGAAGAATTCGCATGACTTAATTCCGATAGAAGACTTCCATATTCAAGACCCTGAAATCGACCGCCTGATTGTGGCTGTGCGGGATATTTTAAGAAAGTATCCAGTGATGGCGTATGATGAGGCGAACCATACGGGTGACTTGAAGCATATTATTGTGCGACGAGGGCTCCGTACGAAGCAAGTGATGATTATTTTCGTGACGAGAACAAAGGTGTTGCCACAAGCTGAGGCGATTGTCAGAGAGATTACAACAGCACATCCGGAAGTGGTGTCTATCGTGCAAAATATTCAACCGAAGCCAACGAACGTCATCATGGGACGTGAGACAAAAGTGCTATTCGGGGGAGATGTGTACGAAGAGAAGCTGTTTGAATTCACGTTCAAGATTAGCGCCCGTTCGTTCTTCCAAGTGAATACCGTGCAAACCGAAGTGCTTTATCAACAGGCGATTGACGCTGCGGACTTGAAGGGCGGCGAGACGGTCGTAGACGCGTATTGCGGAATCGGGACGATGAGTTTAGCCTTTGCCCGTGATGCCAAGAAGGTCTATGCCATGGAAATCGTGGATGATGCGATTGTGATGGCCAAGGAAAATGCGAAGGCAAACGGTGTGACGAATGTACACTTTGAGACGGGGGCGGCTGAGAAAATCATGCCACGCTGGAAGGAAGAAGGCATCCAGCCGGATGTCATTGTGGTGGATCCACCGCGTAAAGGGCTCGACCTTGCCTTTATCGAAGCAGCCTGTGCAACAGGTCCTGAACGTATCGTGTATGTCAGCTGTAACCCAGCAACCCTCGCTCGCGATCTTGTACATTTCAAGGAACGTGGCTACGAGACACAGTATGTGCAACCCGTGGATATGTTCCCGATGACTGCGCATGTGGAGACGGTAGCATTATTGTCCAAACTCAATGTCGATAAGCATATAGATGTTGAAATTAAGCTGGATGAGCTTGATTTGACATCTGCTGAAATTAAAGCGACTTATGCAAAAATCATGGTTGACAGATTTTCCTCAAGGATTTACAACCCTAAGCTGCTTCCTGTAAAGATGAATAGTATTGTTGTCTCTTGACCAGGGGTGGAAGGCCATCATTTGCTTTGATTTCGGTTATGTCCGTAACACATTTTGTCAGTGGCTTTGTTGACCTGAAATCCCGCTTGAGCAGATCATCCGATTTACGAGCAGCCTTGTCGGCTTTCGTTATTCCATTTGGCTTACGCTTTGGACGATGAATGATGCCGATTTCTTCCATTACTCGATAGACGGTCCGCTCACTCGGGATATCGACATCCTTCGGCTTCTTCTGTCAGTTTATCACTCTTTGCTACTATGAATATCTTCACAGAGCTATCAGGGCCTTGAAAAAAACACTGGCAGTTCCGAATGGAGATCACGACCACGATCTCCAGGAGAACCTGAAAGCCGAGAAGAAACTGCTGGATTGGCTCAATCACATGTCGATTGAGCGGCTGTTTGCATGGTTTGACTGCATAGAGCAGACAACGGTCGATACCACTATGGGACGCCGACGTTGGAAGACAGAGACCACAGCCCGTGACAGAATGTTCCTGAAAAAACTGGGCGTCATATCGGACTAATGTCTTGAGTAACTATAAGTCGGTTTTTAGGATGAAACTGAAAGAAGCCGCCAAGAAGGTCTCAGAGAGCATTGACGAGACTCTGACCTACTACGATTTTCCCAGCGAGCATTGGATAAAGATTCGTACAAATAATACGATTGAGCGTCTGAATCGCGAGATTCGGCGTAGAACCCGTGTTGTAGGCACATTTCCTGATGAAAACTCAGCGTTAATGCTGGTTTGTGCTCGGCTTCGTTATGTTGCGGGAACCCAGTGGGGGGAATAAGAAATATTTGAATATGATGCACCTGGAGGTGCCTGAAGAAAACACCTCCGTTGCAGGCTGACTTCATTTAATCAGAGAATGCAAACTAATTTGCGCATAAATCTTGACGGTAGCGGTTACAAAATGTAAAATAATAGTAAATTATCATAAAAGCACACTGTTGCGGTTCCAAAAAAGGCAGTTTCATGAGCTTCAGAAACATAGATACAGACAGGCAGCTTGAGTCTGTAAGTACAATATGGCGATTCTATTATGAGCTCCGGATATTCGATGATAATTTCAGCTATTACATCGATAACTGCATCAACTGGCAAAGGAATTTAGAATGAACCGAGCCATGCAGATGCTGATCGCTGAACCCGATATGTCGGTAAGCGAGGGCAGCTTAAGATACAAGTCCCGGGATCTGTGAAAATGATACTAGATACTATTTGAAGACATAGATAGAGCATGATCAATTAAGCAACTTTGGTTCAATTCAGCATGGAAAGGACTGCTTCAGAGACCGGAGCAATCCTTTTTTGTGAAGTCATCATGGCCGTGAACTGAATTTTATATTTTCAAGCCCAGCATTTATGGAATAAGATGTCGCCCTGGCCTAAAATATACATAACAAAGATGCATTTGCATCTGAAATTAAATCTATACCTGAGGAGGGACAAAAATGAGAACTTTACAAACTATTCTCGTAGATGAATATACGAATGCTGTGCTTGATCCGAATGAGCCTATGCTGGGCCCGGTAAGAGACGGTGGACGTATCATAGTAAACACTGCAGCAGGATGCTGGGGACCGATGCTTACTCCTGAGCTGAAAGGCGGCCATGAGGTATCTAAGCCTGTATACGTTGAAGGAGCGGAGCCTGGCGATGCCATCGTTATACGAATCGAGTCCGTCAGAGTGACATCTGACGTGACTTCATCGGGCAATGACAGACCTATAGAAGGCAGAGCCAATGGTGACGGTTTCGTTGCAGGTGTATGCCCCAAGTGCGGTGCGAAGAACCCTGCGACTCACATCGAGGGCATAGGCGTGGATGCGATCCGCTGCAATATCTGCGGAGCACCATGCGCTCCGTATGAGTTCACAAACGGATACACGATTGCATTTGATGAGGATAAGCAGGTAGGACTCACGCTCAATCAGGAGGCAGCCGAGATCGTTGCTGCAGACGGCAGAAAATACATGCAGACACCTAACAATTCGATACAGAACCCTGTTGTGACACTGGCCGGACATGATATACCTGGCATTGTTGCGAGGGTGCGTCCATTCATCGGACAACTCGGTACCACACCTAAGAGACCTTTCCCTGACTCACATAACGCAGGTGACTACGGAACGTTCCTGCTCGGAGCTCCTCATGATTATGCAATGACAGAGGAGAATCTTAAGGACAAGACCGACGGTCACATGGATATCAACAAAGTGCGCGAGGGAGCCGTGCTGATCTGCCCTGTAAAGGTCCCGGGCGGCGGAGTCTATGTTGGTGATGTCCACGCCATGCAGGGGGAAGGAGAGATTGCAGGCCATACTGCAGATGTATCCGCAGTAGTTGAGCTCCAGGTATCGGTCCTTAAGGGGCTCGGCATTGATGGACCTGTACTGCTTCCGAGAATCGAGGATGTTCCGTATCTGGCAAAGCCACTCACAGCTGCCGAGAAGGCCATCGCTACGAAAGAAGCTGCCAAGTGGAGCCAGGCAGGCATTGAAGAATCAGCTCCTGTAACAGTTATAGGCACAGGCGTTAATCTCAATGTTGCTATAGACAACGGACTTGCAAGAGCTGGAGAGCTGTTTGATATGACAGTGCCTGAAGTCATGAACAGAGTTACGATTACCGGCGCAATCGAAATCGGAAGAGCCCCAGGAGTTGTTACTGTTTCACTCCGCGTACCTGTTGAGAAACTGAAGGAGAAGGGACTGTGGGAGCTCGTAAGAGACCAGTACCATCTGTATGACTGATAACGATACGCATAAGTCAAGCCCCCCGGCTTTGCCGGGGGGCTTGTGCATGTCCTGGAAGCGGCGTGTGCAACGGGACCTGAGCGCATCGTATATGTCAGCTGTAACCCAGCAACGCTTGCTCGTGACCTTGTCCACTTCAAGGAACGTGGCTACGAGGCACAGTACGTGCAACCCGTGGATATGTTCTCGATGACTGCGCATGTTGAGACGGTAGTATTAATGTCAAGGGTTGATAA
>ERZ773045.903-NODE-903-length-14280-cov-4.536520_pt1 | contig 14280 bp, 17 predicted proteins | sample MGYA00580635_ERZ773045 | MGnify/ENA primary metagenome ERZ773045 (study PRJEB29015, sample SAMEA2738115) | human oral metagenome | biome: human oral; feature: human-associated habitat; material: saliva | place: China | collected 2261 ...
CTTGAACCAATCTGAGCAGAGTAACCACTTGAACCAATCTGAGCAGAGTAACCACTTGAACCAATCTGAGCAGAGTAACCACCGTTATCATTTAAGTCCGTCTCTTTTTTTAGCTTAGATGGCGAAGTGACATCTTTTATCCATTCGACTCCAAGTTTCACAATATCTGCAAGATTAAGTTCTGCTTTAATCTTTATCTTAGAAGAACAAACTTTCGTTGTATTTTCTTCTTTGTCAATTTCTCCAGACTGTTCTACCTCTGCAAAACGAGAGTTGAGCATATCGTAGTGGTCAAACACCTCTAACGGAGACTCGCAAGCGTGAAATCCTCTTTCACAGCACTTAATATCTCCGTCCATTTCGTACTCCTTACCGACTTCATACTGAAAGTCACGGCACTTTAAATTCTTGTCAAAGCCTTTGTAGGCGATAATTTTCTTTTCCATATTGATTTGGTTTAGTTATCTTTGTAATTCTCCTCGAAATGAGGACATCTTCCTGTTTCCTCTCGATACTCAACAGGCACCCACCACAGCGGAGCATCGGGAGGGTCTGGAAGATACCGCTTGCAGTAGTTTCTTAATTCACATCCCACACCCCTGCAATAGGCATAGTCTGCATTGATATTATTCGACATCGTCACTTTCGGTTTGAATCACCAGTTATCGTTACTCTTCTTGTGATAGCGTGAAGTCTGTCAACCACCCTATCGCCATATTTAGCTTTCAAATGGTCTTCGTCTAAGTTGGTAGAGAACATCAGTAATTTTCCGTCACGTTCAGATGCATCGACGAGTTCTGCAAAAGGTACTCGCTTGTTGCCATATAGGTTTGAAACGTCCTCTGTACCGACATCATCAACATAGATAATGTGACAACGAAGAAAATCATCGGGCGATTTATTCAATTCTGCTGTCGTGCATACCGTTACCACCTTACGACAGTAGTAGTTAAGCAGCAGGGGGATAATTCTCATACCGATTAGCGATTTGCCAACACCGCAACCACCAACTAATATTAATCCCTTTCCTTTGTTATCAGTGAGCCACTGAACGATTTTCTCATAATCAGTATTCCATTTTGCAGTATCACCACAAAAATACTTTAAGCCTCCTTTGAGGTGCGTTCCTGCATTTGGAACACTGATTTGCACCTTATCGGGCAGTGGCTTATACGTTGTATCTCGTAACCGCTCAATGGCGGTTTTGAAGTCTATTTTTTCCATTTACCAATCACTATCTTTATCGTAATTCATTTCAGATGATTTAAGGGCGGTAGTACTCTTTTGCACTTTCTCCCTACTTGCCCACGTCTGTAATCGCTTTGATGTTTCCCACGTCTTTTCAAGTTCAAAGCGCATCTTGGTTCCTGATTTGTTCTTTTCAGTCCAATAGTTGAAGAAAGCACGTATCATCGTAGGCTCGTAAGTGCCACCACGTGAAGAAACGAAAGGAATAAGGCTCTTTTCAAACGCTTTCTCTCGGTCATTACATTTTGCTTGTAAGGATGTTAAAACCTGCTTTGATTGTTCGTTTGTTTTCTTCTTACCAAAGCGATAATCATCACACCTATTCACGACAAAAAATGTCCCTTTCGGGTTAGCAATCGTATCTATGTCTCCTTTGTTAGCAAGTGAGGATAAAACGTTTCTGCACGTCTGTAGGGACAATCCGCAATCATTAGCAAGGTTTCGATAGCTCGTTCGTGAAATGCCGTCATCATCAGCCCCCACGATTAGCCGTAACATTACAAGCTGCTCGTGGGGGGAATATCGAATGGTAAACTTATCATCAAGTTTTATCATACTGCGTCAAACAATGACTTTTGAGAAACGTCACACTCTGCCTTTTTGCAATTCTTCACCGCCTCCGCAAAGTAGCTATCTTTCAATTCAAATCCTATGCCCTTACGATTTAATAGGATAGATTGATATACCTCTGAACCAATACCTAAGAAAGGAGTTAATACTGTATCTCCTTCATTGCTCCAAAGGGTAATAGCTCGCTTGATTGTGTCAAGTTGTAAAGGACATACGTGTTTTTCATCATTGCTTTCACGCCCTGCCGTTGCATTAAGCGTATTTGAATAGTCAATATCCATCCATACAGGCGATGCATATTTCTGCCAAGTGTCGACATCAATACCGCAATGTATTGGGTGGTCGTGTTCTCCTTCTTTTCTGAAAACAAGAAGATAATCAGGAATACCAACACGGCTCATTGCGCTATCTTTCTTCACTTGCTTGTGAAGCAATCCAAGAGCCTTTGTACGTTGCATCTCTGTTACGGGGTTTTTCCAAATAGTGACACGTGAATGATAGACAAACCCTGCATCTTGAAATGCTTTGAGTATCATTCCCGAGAAATCACGAAGCCCGATATAACCCTCTTTGCCTTTCTGAATAGGTAAGTCCATACAATGAACGGCAATGTTACGACCACTCCAAAGGACACGATACAACTCCTTAACAAGAAAGTTGAAAGCGATAAAGAACTCTTTGTAATCCTTCGAGTTTCCCATATCCTCCAACTTGTCAGAATATGTATAGAGTTCTGCAAATGGTGGTGAGAATATAGAAAATCCTACACTCTCATCAGGAATATCCTTTATGAGTTGCACACAATCGCCAAGACGAATATCACACTTATCTGATTTGTAATTCTTATCTGTTTCCATTTTGGTCAGCTTGATTAAATTCTTAACATTTCGGTTTGTTGCTTCACTCATCTTCTTTTGCATATTGATGAAAGCGTTTTGTTTCTCAATGATTAACTTTCTTACGTTCTGCATAGTATCAGTGACGATAAGGAAGATATTAACTTCATTGTTCTGTCCGAATCGATACGAACGTCTGATACCTTGATAGGTCGCTTCAAATGAAAAATCAAGCGATGCGAATACTTGATTATGGCAATTCTGATAGTTAAGTCCATATTGCGCAATCTTCAATTTGGTAATAAGAACCCTAAACTTATTATCAGCAAAGCCGAGCAAATTCTCTTTTTTGTATTGCTTTGTGTCGCTACCTTTCACCTCGACCGCATCGGGGATAAGCGAACGTAGTATCTTGCCCTCGTCGTCATGACCAATCCACACGATAAATTGCTCATCTGAATTGTTAACCAATTCTGCAACTTTCTCCATACGTTCTTTTTGAGTGGCTTTTAGCTCCTTATGGAACGTGGTGGCAGATACTGCAATATCATTGAAAAGCATGCCGTTATCTCGCTTTTCTGTTTCAATAAATACTTCTTCAATGTTGAGATTAGGAAGAATGTATTTAGAGCCGTCAAAGCCTATATCAGAAGGAGAAGTTAACATCACCGCCCATGTTGATACAAAGTCCCAAAAAGAACGCTCTGCATGCCCTTTCAATCGCCATGATGAAGTATTTCCACCGTCATGAACAAAGTACATTGCAAGCATTTCGTTACGTGTCATCACATTGAGAAACTCAGCATGGTTGCATAGCTCCATAGTATCGTTTGGCGACGGCGTAGCCGTGCAACATAACTTGTATGGCGTTTCATTGAAATCATCTACAAGCTGCTGCTTTGTCTTGCCATTGAAATTCTTTAAGATAGAACTTTCATCAAGTACCACACCGCCAAATAAATACGCATCAATGTTTTCTAAGTTATCGTAATTCGTGATATATATGCCTGCTTTCAAGTCTTGGTCAAACACCGTTAGACTAATCTCAGAAACGTTATATCCGAACTTTGCACCCTCTTTAATCGTCTGATGAATAACACCCAAAGGAGCAAGAATAAGTACAGGTTTATTCGTGTGCATTGATACGTGCTTTGCCCATTCTAACTGTTGGAGCGTTTTTCCAAGCCCACAATCCTCGAATAATGCGTATTTGCCTGCCGATAGGGCTTTCTTTACGCAGTATTTTTGAAAGTCAAACAAAATGGGGTTTAAGTCTTTATCTTCGACATTAAACCCCGATTTCTGTATCTTTACTTGTTTTGTTTTAAGAAAATCTAAGTATTCCATTATCTATTAAATATCACATTCGTTAATTGTTTGCCGTTACTGAACACCGCCCATTTGCCTTTATCATTGGTGTCAATGAGCTTCAAGTCCTCAACTTTGCCAAATCGGTTGATGTTTCCGCAAAGGTCTACAAACCACGCTTGTTTATCCTTATATGGTCGTATCTCCCTACCTACTATCTGATAATACATAGCAAGCGACATTGTAGGGCGTGCCATAACCACCGTATCAAGTTCAGGATAATCAAATCCTGTTGTCAATACTCCTACATTCACAACCACTTTGATTTTACCGCTCTTAAAGTCATTTAATATGCGTTCACGTTCTGTCTTTGGTGTCGTTCCAGATACCATTTCGCAGCATTCAATGCTTTGTGTCAGTCGTTCAGCTTCTTTCAGAAAGCGAGTAAAGACTAATATGCCTTTTCTTGCTCCGCCACGTTTTGGCGAAAGTAGTCGTTTCACGATGCTGACTAAATAGCCGTAGAAGTCAATCCTATTATACTCTGCTTCTACTGATTTATCCGTATAATCAGCACCAGTTGAGTTTGCTTGCAGGTTGTTCTCATCCCATCCTAATGGGTTCATTTGAAAGTAATCTATCTTTGAAAGAAATCCCATATCAAGTAAAGTCGATATTTGTACTTGATAGATGACCTTTGAAAATATCATTGGACGGGTACGAGTAAGGAACTTTAGCATTGCGCCAAAGCTGCTTGAACTTAATCTGTAAGGAGTGGCGGTAAGCCCTAATACCTTGCACCCCGTAGCGTGGATAAATTCTTCATACATACCGCCTTTTGCGTTGACAAAATGGCACTCATCTATGATTACGTTATTGAAATGCTGAAAGTCATCTGTGTGTCTTATAACACTTCCTATCGTTGCAAATGTGATACGGCTTATATTCTTTGAATTAAACGAAGCCGAATAAACAGAGCAATCAAGTACTCCATAGGAGCATAGTTTCTTATAGTTCTGTTCAAGTATCTCTTTTGACGGCTGAAAGACAAGCGTATGCCCTTGCAGTCTATTAGCAATATCAGCTATCACCAATGATTTCCCACTATTGTGGTGTATAAAAAACTGATTATCACAGTACAGATGATTTCCGTCAAGCGTGAATCCGTAATAATCACCTTGTCCTATATACTTCACAGAGAAACCTGTAACAAGAACACTTTTCTTCTGTCCTCTCGGTTTTCCTTTCCTAATCGCCACTTTTGTAGGTATGGCATCAAGTTCTCCGCTGATTTGCATACGATAGTATGTTTCACCATTTACAACCTTTGGAGTTCCTATCATTGCATAAAACCCGAGTGAACGACAAAGGAAAACTATATCTTCGGACAGTCTTTTTGATTTTGAACAATATTCAAAGATATTTTTTCTTTGCTATACCAAGCGTCTGTATCAAGCAATCCAGCAAGAAGTTCTAATCGATTCTCCTTAGATGTAATCTTGTATTGGTGCGGAATAAACTTAAAAGCGCAAGTAACACGGAGTAATCCAAGTTTTTCAAAAGCATTCTGCAACACATTTCGATGCTTTTTCCTATCTATAATATGATATGTATGCGCTTTGTCCGCTCCACCTTTCCAATCGTCTCTAATGTGCATTGATATGCTTTCTGCGAAAGAATAAAGATAATCCTTTACTTCCTCTCGCATAGTAGTAATATTCACACTGCCGTTTGAAGAACTCCCATCGCCCAAATAAAGTCCCAAAAAGTAAGGAGATAAAATCAACTCTTCATTGCTTTTGAACTCTATAAAAGATGGTCTGTGCAATTTGTGAAGATGCTTGTAATTTTCACTTGTTTGCAGATATTCCTCTATGGTAATCTCGTCTATTCTTGGCTTGCAACTTGGAAATTGCTTCCCCTCGTTGGTTTTATATAATGATAAGATGTGTCCTCCGTTTACAATAAAGCTATCACCCTTGATAGGGGTAATCTGATACATCTTATCTACACCTCTATGAAGTTCCAGTACTTCTCTTGGCGAGCCATCATCGCCAAGTAAAAAATCGCCTACCTCCACATCTTCGACGGCTTTCAATGTGCCGTCTGACATAATAACTTTTGAACCTTTTGCATGGCAGCCTGTAGGCAACACCATAATAGCGTTATACTTTGCTTTCTTATCATTAAAAAAGGCTACCGCTGTATCGGAAGCCTTCTGTTGATAATCACGAAGTTTATACATCATATTCAAATAATATTGGTAGTCTTCTAAACATCTCATTTTCGGGAGTATGAAATTCTTTATCCCATTTTCTACCCAAAATGGTAAACATTGACAAGTTTATATCTTTTAGGAACTCTTCAAAGTTCGCCTTTTGACTATCAAATATCATCAATCGGTTAGACTTCATAGAAGATAAAATCTTATTATATACCTCATTTTTGAGTATATTTTTTAGTGACACCCAATCACTAACATCTTTTGGTGCTATGGATACCCCGTCAAGTTTACCAAAGGGAATCCAATTGAGATTGAGATAACTGTATAAGGCATATCCAGACGTATAAGCATATAAATTTTTAATATTAGGATATTGTCCTCTTAATCTGTCTATAAATTTATATAATTCGTTATACAGAAAAGGGTCGCCACCTGCCAGGCAGACCGTATCGGCAGACCTTAACTCCTCCACTGAAACAATAGGCAAAGATTCTATGTCGTACAACTTGTTGCAACACATAGGGCATTTCTTCCCACACTCACTAATTATATATAAATGGATTATATTTTTCATATCCTTATCCCTTTCTCATCACTCAATTTCTTTACTAATACTGAATAATACTTAATCAGTTGTTCAAGTTCAAAGCACGACCACTTCTTTGTTTGATGTGCTTTCGCTTCAAGTAGTTGATATCTTTGCGTTCCTATCTTTCTAATAAGGTTTTCACGATACCCGATGAGGTGGTCGGCTGAAAACCTATTACAGTAACGACATTCACTATTGCAATTCTCCTCATCAAAGCGAGTAGACATATGTCTTCTCGAATGATAATGCCCACAGTCGGATTGCTCAAAAGGCTTTATCTTTCCACAAGAGATACATCTGAATGTGCCGTTAGGGAATGCGTCCCTCAGTCTGACATACTGAGAAAACACCTTATCAAGTTTCTTTACCAAAGTCGCTTGGCTTGTTTGTCGCTTCTTTGGTTTGTCTGATTTCTTTTTCTTCAAATAATACATAGTCAATGTAGGCGGACTCGAACCACCACTAACAGAACCAAAATCTGTTGTGCTACCATTACACCATACATCGTTTATCGGTCTTTCCCGATAGTCAGAACTACGAAACTTACGTGTCCAGCTCGTTCCACACGTCTGTCCTTCCGTGCGCTGGTATGAATCACTAAGATTCGTGCTTTGGGCAGGAGTCGAACCTGCACGGACTTACAAAGCGTTTAACATCATGACTCTCACGCTATATGCCTACCCATATTTTGGGCAGCGTCTACCAATTCCGCCACCAAAGCGAGTGTGGGGACGCTTCCCCACGTGAATAAACTATTAAAACTGATTAAGATGAGTTACAAAAATTCCTTACTCCTTTCTATCTCTATCTCCATTTGCTGAATAAGTATTGCTTCATCAGCGGCAGGGATATACACCCCAGCTTCCTGTGCTGACCAATTTCTAAATCGGTCAATGGATAAACTCATTTCTGCCATATCAAGGTCAGCACTGCTTCTAAGCACCTTTATCCTACCTAAGTACTTATCTTCCTTTTCACGGATAAACAAATCGGGGTTTACAAGTTTCTTATAATATTGCTGCTTAACCCATTCAAGAGTGTTACCTGTTTGCGCACCAAAATAAGCAAGGATAACGTGCAAGTACTTATTCTGTGGTAAACTTCTTCTTGGCTTTTTCTCGGTCAAGTCTACGATTACCCCACTCTCGGCTAACTTCTTAGCACGAAGTAGGAAGTTAGCCTTATCAAGTGGGGAAGAAAGATTATATATCATTAGAATGGTGTATTATCTTCCTGCGGTGGATAGTATGGTTGCGATGTCTGCGGTTGTGCAGGTTGATACACCTGCTTTGGTTCAACCTTGTACCCACGAATAGATGTGAAAAAGCGTGTCTGTCCGTCTTTCTCATATTTCGTTCCTTGTAGGTCAAAGGACACCGTCACAACGTCACCCATCTTCAATTGGTCTAACAACTGACAATTATCACCGCTAAACTCAATGGATGGATAGTTGTCGTAACCTCGTTGTCCAGTAAGACCATCGAATCGAGTAGCGTCTAATACTAATTCTCGCTTGTAGTATGTCTTACTGCCATCTTTTGACTTGATTTCATTTGTGTTACCAATATAGAACACTCGTCCAATAATATGATTTGCCATTACGATTCATTAAATAGTTTCTTGTCTGTTATCAATTCTCTATTCTCATTCACAAATCGAATGAAACCCTCACATCTATGCTGAAGTATAGGAATATCTCGATTTGGATTGAACTCATAGCTTTCGGTAAAAGTTTCGTAGTTATACTTTCCAATCACTGCGACATTATACTCAAAAGTCCTTACATCATTGCCCATCTGCAACAAACAGAATGGGTAAACTAAATGCTGATTATTGCGCTTGTACTTTCCTACACTATATTGGCTTGTCGTTTTGATGTCGTGAACGGACAACGGCATAAGCTCGTCAATAAATCCATAGAGTTTCACATCACCGAAAGTAGTAGAGATGATACCCTCAACATACTTTTGTGTTACCGCACCTTTATAGTAGTTTGCGAACTCAGCACACAAGCTGATAGGGAAATAAAAAATACGCTCATCTATCTTTGCATTAAGTCCTACGACTTTCGACTCTGCATCATAAACCTTTTCAACCTCCACTTTATCAGACTTTCGATGCTCAATTATACAGTCTACAACCTCATTGAAAGCCGTACCCTTTGCAACAGCTTCATTATCATAAGGTACTCTGTTTATGCGGTCAATAACAGATTGAAACTGCATATCGTGAAACTCTTCGGGAGTATGTGGGGGCGCGTCACAGAACCCCCAATACTTTTCCCAAATGATATCACTATCCACATATTGCTGATAAGCATCAAGCAAAGATGGATAGATATTATAATTAGGCTGCTTTGTCCTCATAAGCCTTTGTGTCTTTATTGTAGACCAGCCCAAGTTCTTTCACCCTTGCAGAGAACAACGATCGTGCCTTCATCAATGAGCTGCCTACGTGTTTATAGTCATTGATATGCTCTGTAAAGAAATTTGCACTCTGTGCATCTGTGATTTGAGAAATACCATCCTCAATCTCTGACAAGAGAGCGTTATATTTCTTGATTTCATCTTCCTTTGCAGAGAGCATACCAAGATAAGGGGCAATAACAGAACGTTCGATAAAATCGTTCTTTGCCGTTGGTTTGCCTTGTGCGTCTACAATGGTAGGAATAGTCATAACGCCAGGCAGGTTACACGTATTCTTGCCATCATTGCGATTTGTCGGGTCAAATGTGATAGTGCGCATCTGTCGTCCGTTATCGTTTCTCATTTCGAGATAGCCGAGCAGGTCAAGCTCTGTAACAATAGCATTGTATGATTTCTCACGTAGAGCAGGAATGAATACTGTATCATCACCCTCTTTGCGAGTATCACGGTGAGCGACAAATACAACATTCTTGTTAAGGCTTCCTACCGTGCGAGTAAGCCATGAAAATTCTTGATTGATGCCGCCCCAGTCTCTTATCTGAGGTTGACGAGAACCACACTTATATGTAATGATGAAGTCCATCATCTTACCGATAGTGTCAATGACAATAGTCTGATACGCTGACAAATCCTCTTGTAGCACATCTTTCACGTCTTGCCAACTACCGACCTGTACGGTATCAATACCTTCCAAATGAGACATATTGATACGCTTGACACCATTATCGAAGTCAAGAAGCAATGGTTTAGGCGTAGAGAGTGCAAGCGTACTCTTACCCATACCAGCTTGTCCATAAATCATCATCTTGATTGTGTTCGGAATACTCAATTCCGATGCTTTTCTAATCAATGTCATAATCTTTCTATTTTATCGTTAATAAATAATCTGTCTATTCTCATTATAGCAAGTGCCTTTTGTATCTCAGTCTTTGAATAATACAAAGGCGAGTTTGCAGCACTGCCCGACCTGCGAGAATGTATCAAGCCTTTATCCACAAGTGATTGAAATACCTTAAACTCAATACGTCTGAACTTAAGCCATTTCTTTACCTCTGACAGCCTTAACTTGTCTTGTGGTGGGTCATAGTCTTTTACGGCTTTATTATAGCCGATTTGGACGAAATCAGCAATGATACCGCCCAGTTCTTCCATTGTAAGGTTCATCAGTACCTCTGTATGATGGTGATGTACCCTTTCTTTTCGCCCTTTGTCGTGGCGAATTTGTTATTCATCGGGTCACACCCTGCGTATCTATTTTGTCGTGTACATTCGACAGATACAGAGTTCGCTGTATAATGACTCAGTGGAACATGCAATTTGTTCCCCTTGCCAATATGCTTAAACAACCCTGTTATACTATAACTTCTTTCTTTTAATGTTCTTTCCATCTTTACTCTTTTTTATTCGTGGGCATTGAGGACTCGAACCTCACTAAGCTACCATAGATACCCTTAATTTAAAATCCTCACTATTCTCACGAACCATGAGGAGTGACCATGATTAAAACTACTAACCTAATTAAGAATCTAAGTGAAGATTAAGGGGGTCGAACCCTCACGGCTACCATCTAAGCTAATCATCATAAAACCATGCTATTCTCACGAACCGCACGGAAAAATAAATTGAAAACATGAAAATAAAAATTCAATATATGAAAACACTATCTAAGAACACTGTCTAAGAAATTAAATGTCAGCTTTTTTGACTGATACTCTTGCTTGAATTTTTCTACTTCAAGCAAGAAATCTTCTTCTGCCTTTCTCATATCTTCTAATATGTCGAAAAGGCTTCTATTATCTTCTGCCATACCACTCTTCTTTTAAGTCGTGAAAAACAACCTTAAAACTATCTCTTGACTGCCAAATGTACTTGGCAACGGCAGCGGTGCAAGTTAATGCACCGACTGCCATAAATAAATGTATTAATATAGACATGCCTTTATTGCTTCTTCTAATTCATATTCGTCAATATCTACTGGGGTATCATCTTTGTCGAATGCTTCAACATTCAATGATACACACACATTTGTTACCACGTATGCACCAGTACCATTCATATAACCACAGTGAAAATCATCTTCATCATAGCCGTCAATGTCAATAGAGAAATCAACATTAGCGTATGGCGTGTCCTCTTTATCCTCATATAAGAGAACACACTCATCAATGCCTTCGTAGCCATCGTGACCAGCTGCTACGCATACATCTATGATTTTCTCTTTCAGTAGTTCTAATTCTTCTTGCTTCATAATCTTAATAGTTTAGTTCATCGTACGCACACCCTAATCGAATAGTAGCACCATATCTCAGTGCAGTGTGCGTTATATATTCATTCAGCGAGACAGACCCCTAACCTGCCTACTCTATTACGTATAGAGGGTTTTCGTAGCGTTATTTAATCTCTATATTTACTTCTGCCATCTGCAAGGTCACGGATTGTTAGTCTATCTTGCAGCCTTTCATTTTCAATATTTCTATGTGCCAAAATTTCAAAAATCGCTGTAAACGCTTGCAAGTATCAACTAAAAGATTTATCTTTGCCGTTGTACTAAATTGTTTACAGTGCAAAGATAGTATCTTTTTAGAAACCAACAAAAGATTTGGTATCTATTTTGATACTATTAACTAATATTTAACACTACGAAATGTTCATTTACAAATATACCTTATATAAGATATGAAAAGAATAGAAAGATTAACTATATATGGCTTTGTATTGCTTTCGCTTATTTTAAGCATTATATCGCTATGTAATTCACACCCATGCACAAGTGGATTGGACTATATAGGCGTAATAGTGGGTATATTGTTATTACTCGTTACTATATTGATAGGATGGCAAATTACTAATTACTTTATGCTTGAAAAAAGAACAAAATCTTATGCAGAAAAACTTATAAATCAATATAGCTATTCCGTTGATTGTTATGCGATTGCACTAACAGCCGTAATACCATACCAACAAAACAATACCGAAATGGGAATAGATACCAGCATACAAGCAATAAAAAGTGGATTACAAGGGTATGATAAAAGCACAATATCCCTTCCTATGTCACAATTAATAAGTCTTGCTAAGGATTGTAAAGCAAAAAAATACAAAGTAAAAATATACAAAGGCAGGATGCAGGAATATATTAATATTCTGTCAAACATCAAAGATGCAGACGTTAAGATTATATTGGATATGATTATAAATGCAGATGAGGGTTAGCTGTACCATATATCATTATCAATTTGTCGACTCTCTTGAGCATAATCAAGCATCCTTCCAAAAGCATCGCTAAACGCTTGATGTGTTTTTTCACTCGGCACTTCCTGCTTTTTGGATTTGAAAAAATTGATAAATCGTTTCATATAAAATTGCACCCAAACTATAAATAATAAATAATTAAATTGCTAATGGAGGAGGGAGGGAGTAAGGCAGAGTCCCCCCTTACCCACCAACTATTTACATTGGTGTCGGGGACTTGCCTTTGCTCTGCTGAACGTTATCAGTCGGTCGCTCGGCACACTTCAAAGGAATAATCTCTGTAAGTGTCGTATGGCTTTTCGGTATTATCACCGCCTGCACGCATCCATACTCAAGTCCTGCGTCTTTCTCTATGCACCCTTTGAGAAAGTAACTAAGACCACGCCAAGGTGTATTTAGCCGTCAAACGTGGAATAAAGAGGTCGGTTGTATATAAACAAAAACCTCTGCAAGTGGTCAAGCCTTGCAGAGGTGAAATATCTAAACTCCTGAGTGGGAAAATTTAGCGATGTCAGTCGCATTTCTTGACCAAATGCGATTGCAAAGATACTATCTTTTTAGATACTAACAAAGAAAATAGGAGGAAATTTATGAAAAAAATGAAAAAGGACAGATTATACGAAGTAATGGAGGCTTTGAAACTCTCTGATTATCGTGTTTACACAGATGTCCCAGAAATTACTAAAAATATGATGGTAAAACTCCGCAATGGAGAAACAAAGGATGTGTCATCAAAGGTATTAGAATCATTCTGTAAGCATTACAAGCAGGTTAACCCTTTGTACATTCTCACAGGTGAAGGTTCTGTATTCATTAATGGAGACACAACTCAATCGGGGAAAAACAATCAGTCGGCAATTGCTGGAGGAAGTGTTAATGGTTCTAACAATATTAACATTCAAACATCAAAAAACAGTACTGCAAAGGAAGTAAAACCATATCTACGCGAGAAACTTGTGAACATTCCATATGTATCTATTGACGCCAAGGCATCTTTTGTGGAAAGCCTTTACGATAATACATATGAAGAAGGAACATACGGCGTGATGTCAGAAGACGGCGAGAGTTTGAATAATATAGAATACAAAGTATTTCAAATAGATGGAGACAGCATGACGCCAAGCATTCCAGACAAATCAAAAGTGCTTGCAAGAATTATACCAGATACAAAATGGGAAGAAGCATCTGGAGTAGTTTTGGTTGTGTATGGTAAAACGTTGACGATAAAGAGAGTATTAAAGAACAGCTTGTTTGACAAGAATTTCATTACGCTGAAAGCAGACAATCCAATTCATGGGCAGGTAGATGTCGAGAGGAAAGAAATAAGGGGTATGTGGCAAGCTATTCGCATTGTCAGTCAAAGAATTGTATAACTTAATATAAACAAAATATGGATAAAGAACAAATAATGAGTGCGGAGAATGGTAATATCAACGATTCTAACAACATCAACGAGGGAAACGCTGGACGAGACATTATTACCCACAACTATACTTCTGATATAAATGGTCAAGAAACATATTCCGACCTGCTTGATATAATCAAGAACCAACGTATTGTTATAGAACGGTTACAACATCAGATTGACAGGATGCAAGACCAAATGGAGGAGTATCAGTCACAATTTACAAAAGTACAAGAGATAAAGGAGAAACTAATGGACATGCTCTTAGAAGATAGAGAGATGTTAAAATTAAAAACATTTGGAAAATTGACCAATAATTAACTAAATCTAAAAGGTACCACAATATAAACATCTAATTATCAACAAGTTATTGTTTGCAAAACTTCCGCTTGTGGTTCTGAATGTCGTGGGTTCGAATCCCA
>ERZ773045.904-NODE-904-length-14279-cov-4.374930_pt1 | contig 14279 bp, 15 predicted proteins | sample MGYA00580635_ERZ773045 | MGnify/ENA primary metagenome ERZ773045 (study PRJEB29015, sample SAMEA2738115) | human oral metagenome | biome: human oral; feature: human-associated habitat; material: saliva | place: China | collected 2261 ...
ATATAATAATTAAGTTAATCACCTTAATATTTATATTGTCAATAAATTTGTTGCTTACAGCTATTTATGATATAATGAGGTGTATTGCATAGGAGGTATTATGTTTAAATTTTTTAAGAAAAATAAACCTGAAGAAATAAAAACAGAATTAAAAAAAACACCTACGCATGTTGCTATTATTATGGATGGCAATGGACGTTGGGCAAAAAAAAGAAATATGCCGCGTATAAAGGGGCACTATGAAGGAATGCAAACAGTAAAAAAAATAACTAAGTTTGCATCAAAACTGGGAATCAAATATTTAACACTATATGCTTTTTCTACTGAGAATTGGGCAAGACCTAAGGAAGAAGTTAGCTATTTAATGGATTTACCTGAAAAAATGTTCAGTAGCTTTATGCCTGAATTAATGGAAAACAATGTAAAAGTAGAAGTTATAGGTGTAATTGAAAAATTACCTGAAAATACTAGAAAAGCTGTTAATGACGCTATCGAACAGACAAAAAATAATACAGGATTAAAATTAATTTTCGCATTAAACTACGGTTCAAAAGATGAAATAATCAGTGCTGTAAAAACAATTGCTAGTGATGTGAAATCTGATAAATATAGTATAGAAGATATTACAGAAGAAACATTAAGTAGAAATCTTTTTACTGCAAATACACCAGATCCTGATTTATTAATTAGAACATCAGGAGAACAAAGAATTTCAAACTTTTTATTATGGCAAATTGCTTATAGTGAATTTATTTTTACAAAAGTAGCTTGGCCAGATTTTACTGAAGAAGAGTTTTATAATTCGTTATTAGAATACCAAAATAGAGATAGAAGGTATGGTGGTTTAAATGAAGACTAGAGTAATAACTGCAATTGCGGCTTTAATTGTATTTTTACCACTACTATTCTTAGGTGGAGATTATTTTAAATATACTACGTTTGCTTTAGGTGTTATGGCCATGTATGAAATAGTTAGAATGACATTTAAAGAAACTAATATTGTTATCTTAGGACTATCTTCTCTAGCAGGAGCAGTATTATATTTACATAATGAAATTTTAAGTTTATCACAGTATAGTATAGTATATATAATTATTATTGGTATGTTAGGATCAGTTGTAGGTACTGGACATAGAATTAAATTAGTAGAAATAGGATCGATTATATTTGTTACAGCATATATATTTGTTGGATTTTATTCGCTATATATGTTGAGAAGTTTAAGTCTATTCCATGTTGGATATTTATTGCTTACTATTTGGTTTACTGATAGTTTTGCATATATTGGAGGAATGAAGTTTGGTAAAAATAAACTTTCTCCACATATAAGTCCTAACAAATCAATTGAAGGATCAGTTATAGGAAGTTTATCATCAATAATAATTGCAGTTGTATTTTATTTTACAACTAATATTTTTACTAACTTAATATTAGCAATTGTTATTACTTTGGTGATTAGTGTAATTGGTCAATTTGGAGATTTAATAGAATCTGCATATAAACGTGAATATGGAGTCAAGGATAGTAGTAATTTACTACCAGGTCATGGAGGGATTTTTGATAGATTTGATTCAGTAATTCTTTCTGCTCCATGTTTAGTACTATTATTAAACTTAGTCGCGATGTTATAGAGAGGGGTATTAGATGCAAGGTATAATAGCATTTATATTAATATTTTTTGTAGTAGTAACTATACATGAATTTGGTCACTTTATAGTAGCAAAAAAATCTGGAATTTTATGTCAGGAATTTGCTATTGGAATGGGACCAAAAATATTTCATAAAAAAATTGGAGAAACAAATTTTACTATTAGATTACTTCCACTAGGTGGATATGTTAAAATGCCTGATAATGTTTTTGATTTTAATAATGATGTTTCAATGTATGACTTAAAAAAAGGAATGAATATTAGATTAAAATTAGACAAAGAAGATAAAGTTGAAAAAATTATTTTAGATGAATCAAATGATATGGAACTTTTGCCAATTCACCTAGAAGATTTTGATTTAACAGAAAAATTATTTATTAGAGGATTTGTTGGAGACGAATCAGAGTACTTCGAAGTTAGAAAAGATGCATGTGTGGTATTTGGTGGTATGGAAGAACAAATAGCCCCATTAGACAGAATGTTTTCTTCTCACTCTTGGGGTAAAAAATTCTGGACACTTTTTGCTGGACCACTAATGAACTTTTTTTTAGCAGCTGTAATCTTTATAGGATTAGCTTTTTATACAGGTGTACCGGTCAATAATGATGATGCCAAATTAGGAGTTGTTGCCGATAATTCGCCAGCACAGACAGCAGGACTAAAAGTTGGAGATACGATAACTGAGGTTAATGGTCAATCTATTTCTACTTGGACAGGATTTGTTGAAAAAATTAAGGAATCTAATGGTCAAGAATTAACTTTAAAAGTAAATAGAGATGGTTCTATACAAGAAGTTAAAGTAACACCAAAAGAAGAAGTTACAAAAAATAAAAAAGGTGAAGAAGTAAAAACTTATAAAGTAGGTATTGGAAAATACCAAGAAACAAAAAAAGGTTTTGTAGATTCTATAAAATATGGTTTACAAGAGACTTTACATTATGGTACTTTGATATTCACTGCTATAATTAATTTATTTGTATCACTGTTTACTGGTGGTTTTAGTCTGAATCAATTAGGTGGACCAGTAGCTATATACGAAATGTCTAGTAGTGCAGCGAAAAGTGGATTAGTAACTACACTTCAGTGGACTGGTATCTTAAGTGTTAACTTAGGTTTAATGAATTTAATACCAATTCCAGTACTTGATGGTGGTAGAATAATTTTCGTTATATATGAAGCTATATTTAAAAAACCAATTAATAAAAAGGCTCAATATTATATGACGATAACATTTGGATTATTAATGGTAGCATTAATGTTAGCTGTTACTTGGAATGATATTCAAAGACTATTTGGAAAATAAGTAAGGAAAAGATAATTCAAACTTCACGAATAGTAAATACAATATTTATAAAGAATTATTAATAAATAAATAAAACAAGAAAGTACGCTTTTTAAAAGTATACTCTCATGTTTTATTTTTTGGTCGTAGACTATAATGCTAAGTTAATATAACTTAAATCTTGGCAAATATTATAGTAGTTTGTATAATTTAGAAGATTAGATATAAATAATTACAACAGTATAGTAAATAAAAGTAATAGATTATGTTATAATAATAAAGAAATAATTAATTATTTTTTAATACTTAATAATTTACTAAATGTATAAAAATAATATTAAGAGGAATGCAGAATATGAAACATAAATTATTAAAAACAAAAAAATTAGCTGTGGTTTTTGGAACTTTTGCTCCAATGCATATAGGACACGTAGATCTTATAACAAGAGCTAAACGAGAAAATGATGCAGCTTTAGTATTTGTTTCTGGAACAAATACTGAAGAAGACCGTGGGACACGTGTAGGGCTTCACCTTAAAAGACGTTTTCGTTATGTGCGAGAAGTATTTCATGATGATGAATTGGTAGTTGTGGATAAACTTGATGAAGAAGGAATTATTTCAGAACAGAATTGGTTTGAAATTTTACATGAACTTATTAAAGAAAATACAGATTATCAATTTGAAAAGATTACGTTTTATATAGGAGAAGAAAAGTATCAAAAGCCGTTACTTAGCTATTTTGAAAATGTATTTAATGATGAATATCTTTTAGGAAAAAGTGATACTGAGTCTTCTGATTCAATTATAAAAAAAGAAGTAGGTATTAAAATAATCGATAAAAGTATAATTCCAGTATCAAGTGCTGAAATTCTTAAAAAACCTTTAGCTTACTGGCGCTATATTACTAAACCTTTTCGACGTCATTTTACAAAAAAAGTGTTGGTAGTAGGTTCAGCTTCAGGAGGGAAGACAACACTCATAAAAGATTTAGGCCGAATTTTTAATGCGCCTGTATCATTAGAATATGCACGTTATTATCAGGGAGTACATAATGTTCGCGATGATGAATTAGATACTAATGATTATATTCGTCTTTTTGCTTATCAAAATCATCAAACTTCAAATATTATCGATAGTGGTAGTCATTCAGGTATTGTGTTTGTTGACACTAATGCTACTGTAACTATGGCTTACGTAGACTACTATCTTAAGGATGTTATTTCAGAGGAAGAATATCAAGCACTTAACTTATCTTATAAAGTTGCTGTTTCAAAAGAAAAATGGGATCTGATAGTTTTAATTCCACCAAAATCTGCATATGTCAATGATGGTTTTCGTGATATGAGTATGTCAAGTCAGGACATTCGAGATGATTTTACTAATCACCTTATTGAGTTACTAAAAAGAGATGGTTTTGAAGACAAACTTTTAATTCTTGATAGTGAACCAGATACATTTTTTATAGAAAACTATGAAAAAACAATTGAAGCTATTAAAACAAGACTTAATATTGATATATAAATTATGGATATGATTATTTTTTAAGTTTAATAGCATATGTGTAAAAAGTTAATATAGAGCTAATTTAAAAGTTAAAATTTGAGAAAAATATTGGAATTTGATATAATGGAATGATGTTTTAAAGAAGTAGGTAAAGATAATGATAAAATTTGAGAATGTATTTTTTAAGTATTCTAATTCAACAAAAAATGTACTAGAAAATATAAATCTTAATATAAAGAAAGGTAGTTGGACTAGTATATTAGGAGAAAACGGAAGTGGAAAGTCCACATTAATGAAGTTATTATATGGACAACATAAGCCTACTAATGGAAAGATACTAGTAAATGGTAATGAATATACTGAAGAAGTATATGATGAAATTAGAAATGGTATAGCAGTTGTCTTTCAAAATCCAGATAACCAATTTGTAGGAGCCACTGTTGAAGAGGATATTGCTTTCGGTTTAGAAAATAGAAATATACCAAGTGAACTAATGGATAGCATTATTGAAAAATCATTAGAAGCAGTTGACATGCTTGAGTATAGGAAGTATGAACCTGTGTCTCTTTCTGGAGGTCAAAAACAACGTGTAGCAATAGCTTCAGCATTAGCTTTAAATCCTCAAATTCTGATTTTAGATGAAGCGACTAGTATGCTTGATCCTAAGGCTAGAAAATCAATTTTGCAGTATATAAAAAAAATTAATAAAGAAAATGAGATAACCATTATCTCAATAACTCACGATGCTGAGGAAAGTATTTATTCTGATTATATAGAGATTATGAATAAAGGTAAAATTGTATTTACTGGAAATTATAATATGTTGTATGCTGAACCTGATATACTAGATAAGTTTAATTTAGAAACTCCATTTTTAGAAAGGGTAAAAAATGATTTAAATGACCAACTAGGTTCAAAAATTTTCAATATTACCGAAGATGAAGGGAGTGTAGTAGAAAAAATATGCAAATTAATCTAAATAATATAGACTACACTTACAATAAAGGGACAGTTTTTGAAAAAAGAGTTTTAAAAAATGTAACTTTGAAATTAAAAGAGCGAGCATATAACGTTATAGTAGGTAAAACAGGTAGTGGGAAATCTACGTTAATCGAGCATATTAATGGGTTACTAGTACCAAATAGTGGTGAAGTAGTTGTAGACGATACTATAATTACTTTTCCAAGAAATAAAAGAGAAAAAAAAGAATTAGCAAAAAAACTAAGAGAAATTAGGCAAGATGTTGCAGTACTATTTCAATTTTCAGAACAGCAGCTTTTTGAAACTACTGTTTTGAAAGATATTATGTTTGCACCATTAAATTATGGAGTAAATGAGAAGAAAGCTCGAAAGAATGCAATAGAGCTTGTGAAGTTAGTAGGGTTAAGCGAAGATTATCTTGAAAAATCACCTTTTGAACTTTCAGGTGGAGAAATGAGAAAAGTTGCTTTATGTGGAATATTGGCACTAAATCCAAAAGTTTTAATATTAGATGAACCAACTGTTGGATTGGATTATAAAAGTAGAGAAGATATTATGAACTTAATAAAAGAATTGCAACAGAAGAAAAATATGACAATTGTGCTAGTTACACACAATATGGATTATGTTTTGAAATATGCAGATAAGATATTTGTGTTAAATAAAGGGGAACTAAATTTTTCAGGGACGGCAGAAGAGTTATTTTCAAATAAGCAAATACTTGAAAAGAATTCTTTAGATCTACCAGAAGTATTAAAGTTCTATAAAGAACTAAAAAGTAAAGGGATAGTTATCCCATTTCCTCGATGTTATAAAGAAATGATAGAAAGTGTAAAACTTTTAATAGGAGATAGAAGTAAATGAATAATTCTTTAATAAGTAAATACATACCACTAGATACAGTTATTCATAATCTTGATCCGAGAACAAAACTATTTTTTGTAATAGTATATTTAGTGGATATATTTATAGCTCATAGTATAGCTGAATTTTCATTATTGTTTTTAATCTTTATAACAGTTGCATATTTGTCAAAAACGAGCTTTAATATGTTGTTATCAAGTGTAAAATCAATTATAGTTCTGATTGTATTTACTTCATTGGTACATATTTTCTTTAATAAATCAGGAAGTGTAGTATTAGACCTTTCTTTTATGAAAATATATAGTGGTGCTTTATTAGGAATTTTACTAATAACTGTAAGATTTATTCTTGTTGTTATGGTAATGGTAGTGTTTATGGCTACAACATCTCCAAGTCAAATAACTCATGCAATAGAGAAGAGTTTAGGTTTTCTTAAAGTAATAGGTGTTCCAATATCTACTTTTGCATTGGTACTATCTATATCTTTAAGATTTATTCCAACTATAATAGAAGAAACAAATAGAATAATAAATGCACAGGTTTCACGAGGTTCTGATTTTAATGAAGGAAATTTAATGCAAAAAGTGAAGAAGTTCATTCCAATATTGATACCTTTATTTATAGCAACTTTAAAAAGAGCCGATGAGCTTGCTACTGCAATGGAAGTAAGAGGATATAGTACAACAATTAAAAGGAGTAAGTATAAGAAACTTAAATATGATAAATTTGACTATTTGAGTTATTTATTAATAATTGTAACTACAGTATTTATTATCTTAATATAAATTTTATAAGGTATGCTTACGTTTAATACAATAAAGGAGATTCTATGGATACAGAAATAATAAATATTTCTAAAAGTAAAAATAAAGCAGAAATATACAAAAAATTACAACGGTATTATAAAAGTGATAAACTAGTAGCAATTCCTACAGAAACTGTTTATGGCTTAAGTGCTGATGCAACAAGTGATAAAGCAATATCAAAAATTTATGAGGCAAAAGGTAGACCTAGTGATAATCCCCTAATAGTTCATTTTTATGATGTCAAACAACTAGATAATATTGTTGACTATGCTGATGATAGAGTAGGAATATTAATAGATAAGTTTTGGCCAGGGCCTATGACATTAATATTAAATGCTATTGAAAACAATGGTATTTCAAATAATGTTACTGCTGGGCTTAATACCTTGGCTGTCAGAATGCCTTCTAACACTACTGCACGAAAAATATTAAAGGAAACACAAGTTCTTTTAGCAGCGCCAAGTGCAAATACAAGTGGTAAACCATCACCAACCAAATATGAACATGTATATCATGATTTAAATGAAAAAATTGATGTTATAATAGAAGATGAACAATCAGACATTGGTTTAGAGAGTACAGTGATTGATTGTACTAAAAATCCGCTTGTAATAGCTAGACCAGGAGAAATTACTAAAGAAGATATAGAAAATGTCTTAGGAGAAGGTAGTGTAGTATATAATGACGAGATAATTGACGAGGATCAGGCTCCGATAGCTCCTGGAATGAAATATAGACATTATTCACCAGAAGCAGAATTGATTTTATATAGGCATTCTTTCGAAGATCTGCTAGAATTGTTAAAAACTAAAGGTAAAGAAACAGGGTTTATAACATATGATAATTATAAAAATAAACTAAAGGGATTAAATATATCCATAAAATATTTAGCAGATTCTGAGAAAAGTGTTGAACAATCTAATAAAAATTTATATAATATTCTAAGAGAGTTTGATGAAGAAAATATAAAAGAAATATATATATTACCAATAAAAGAAAATAAAGAAAATGTAGCTTTATTAAATAGATTAAATAAAGCTATAAGTAAAAAATAAAAATAGGAGATTAGTGATGAAAAAGTTATATGTAGTTATACCTTGTTATAATGAAGAAGAGGTATTAAATGAAACTGCAAAAAGATTAGAAGTTAAAATGAATTCGATGATTGAAGAAGATTTAATTTCACCTGAGAGTCGAGTTGTTTTAGTAAATGATGGTTCTAAAGATAAAACGTGGAAAATTATTGAAGAACTTCATAAAAACAATCCATTATTTAGTGGAATAAACCTTAGTAGAAACCGCGGACACCAAAATGCATTGTTAGCTGGTTTAATGACGGTTAAAGATCATTGTGATGTTAGTATATCTATGGATGCTGACTTACAAGATGATATTAATGCAATGGATGAAATGATGAAAAAGTATTTAGCAGGATGTGACATAGTTTATGGTGTAAGATCTGCTCGTACTACTGATACATTCTTTAAACGATTTACTGCTGAAGCATTCTATCGTGTTATGGAAAAATTAGGTGCAAATACTGTATTTAACCATGCTGACTATAGATTGATGAGTAGACGTGCATTAAATGGATTAGCTGAATTTAAAGAAGTTAATTTATTTTTACGTGGTATAGTACCTATGATAGGATACCCAAATGATATTGTTACTTACGAAAGAGCAGAGAGATTTGCAGGAGAAAGTAAGTATCCATTATCAAAAATGTTAGCATTTGCATTTGAAGGAATTACGTCACTTTCAGTTAAGTTAATAAGATTTATAACTGTAGGCGGTGCGCTTATGATTTCCATAGCAACACTAGTATTCTTCTATACTCTATATAGCTATTTTGCAGGATTTGCAAGACCAGGGTGGTCTAGTATGATGATATCTATGTGGTTTATCGGTGGAATGATTATGATTTCATTAGGTATTGTTGGAGAGTATGTAGGTAAAATTTATCTAGAAACAAAAGAACGTCCAAGATTTATCATTGAACAATTTTTAAATAAAGAAAAAAATGAGAAGGAATAATCTATGATTAAGGAAATAATGCAAAAATTACCTAACTTTTTTGTAAAAGTAATTGCTGTAGTTTTCTTTATACTAATGGGCTTAAATACTTTATTAGTATTAACAAAGACAGCTATATTTCCTAAAGATTATCAAGAAACACTATTTTATGAGAATGACAATGCTATACTAAATATTATTTTCCTAATAATATTTAGTATAGTTATCTTAATATTAGCTAGATATTTTAAAAAAATTATAAGTATAAAGAGATTAGTTTTAATAGTAATGATTTATAGTTTTATAATTAGTATTCTATTTGCTATTCTACGTCGTGACTATGTGCAATTTGATCCTTTTAATGTAATTGATCAGGCTAATAATTTCATAAGAGGTAATTATAGTGGTCTTGAAAAAGGAAATAACTATTTATATATTTATTCACATCAAATAACAACAGTGTTTATCTTTCAAATAATACTATCGTTATTTGGACGAGCAACTTTCATATTATATATAATGCAGAGTTTCTCAATAAGTTTTATTATCTTTATGTTATATAAAATATCAAATATATTATTTGAGGATGAAGATACAAACTATGTAGTTGTGATATTAAGTGCTTTATGTTTTCCGCTTGTGTTTTATGTAGCTTTTGTTTACGGAATATTGCCTGGAATGTTTCTTACTCTAGTAGCATATTACTATTTCATAAAATATACAAAACAAAAAGAGTGGTATTTATTGGTAGTTAGTGCAATAAGTATTAACATCGCAATATTATTTATTGGAAATAATATGATACATATGATAGCTATCTTTACAGCTGCAGTAATATATTTTATTAGAAAAAAAGATAAAAAGATTTTAGCCTTTATATTGAGTTGTCTATTTTTAATGACTGCATCTAAAAGTATAATTTATAATTATTACGAAGCAACTAGTCAAAAAGAAATAGCACCAGGTGTACCAAAAATAACATGGATCGCTATGGGAATGCAAGAAGGTGATAGGGAAGCTGGCTGGTGGAATAGGTTTAACTATGATATTATGCCAGAAGAAGATTTTGATGCAGAACGTATCACAGAAATTTCTAAAGACTCAATAAAACAAAGACTTACAGTTTTTAGAAATAATCCAAGGTATGCTTTTGATTTTTATGAGAGAAAGTATGAAAATCAATTTATAGAGCCTTCTTTTCAGAGTCTATTAGTAACTGCTCCACAAAGAAACTTTGATAACGAGACAACGTTAGAAAAAGTTAAAGACTTTTTTATAAAACAAATTTACTTTAATGAAACACATCATGTGTTGATGTTTATAATGAAAGTATTTCAAGTATTTGTTTATAGTTTCAGCTTTGTTTTTGCGATAAATATTTTTAAGAAAAAAGAGGAAGTTCTAACTATTATACCTGTTGCTTTTGTTGGAGGAACGTTATTCCATATGATATGGGAAGCAAAAAGTAGATATGTATTCCCATACTTTGTGTTTTTAATACCTATAGCAGCTTATGGATTAATTATTTTTAGAAATAAAATAATAGAATATAGAAAAACAAAAGAGGAAAAGAATGAAAAAAGTAATATGTAAAACTCTTGTAGCTATGGTTCTTGGATTAACAGTAGCACCAACTGTAGCAGCGAATGATATTTATGTACCTTTTAGTGAAAAGAATTTTTCTGAAATAGAGAATGGTGAGAAAATACAGTTTGATGATTTGAATTTAAAAGAAGCTTTACTAGAATACTACAAGTTTCATATTAATAAAAATTTTACAGGAAAAGAGATTACTGTAAATATGATGAAACAGTTTACTAGTTTATCTTTACCTTGGAAAAATATTTTAGGATTTTCGTTGTTCTTCTTGTATATAGTAAACTTACTACCTATAGCCTGAACAAACTCAGCTCTTATTTCTGCGCATATAGCATTCGCTGCTTCCTTGGCCTCTATACCAGCATTATCCAGTATCGTTACCTTCACTAGCTCTCTAGCTTTTAGCTGGTCCTCTAGCTGGTCTAGAAAGTCCTGTGTGATGCCTTCCTTACCTATCTGGCTAGTAGGCTTAGTCGTATTGGCTAGTGACCTTAGGTAGGCCCTCTTCTTGCCATTTAACATTTAGCTTCCTCCTTTTTAAATTCAAGCCTGGTCTATGCCAGACTCACCATAAAACATCCTAGTTATAGAATTCAAACTCTAACTCGTATATCTTGACGGTATCTCCATCCTCTATGCCCGCTTCTCTTAGCATATCAAATACTCCCTTGGCTTCCATCTGAGCTTGGAAGAACTGTAGTGATTCCATATCATCAAAGTTTACTGAGTACATGATACGTCTCAATTCCTTACCTGTAACTACATAGATTCCATCTTCATCTACCTCTATCTTTAGACCTGCTTCATCATCTACATCAAGCTCTGGCCTGTACATTTCTTCCTGACTAACTAGTTCAACCTCTTCAACCTCATTAAGTAGCTGGCTTACCCTGTCTATTACCTGATCTACACCATCCCTGGTTGCAGCTGACATCTTGAATACCTCATATCCCTTTTCTTCCATAGTTTTCTTAAAGTTTTCATAGATAGATTCATCAAATAATAAATCAGACTTGTTGGCAACTACAAGCTGAGGCCTTGTAGATAGTCTTTCATTATATAGTCTTAGCTCTTCATTTATCTTTTCAAAGTCGTCGATAGGATCCCTACCCTCTATGCCTGAAATATCAACTATATGAACCAATACCTTAGTTCTTTCTACGTGTCTTAAGAAGTCATGTCCTAGTCCTACTCCATCAGCGGCTCCTTCTATTATTCCAGGTATATCAGCAATTACAAATGACTCTCCATGGCGTGTCTGCACAACACCCAGGTTAGGAGTAAGGGTAGTAAAGTGGTAGTTTGCTATCTTTGGCTTGGCAGATGTAACCACTGAAAGGAAGGTAGACTTACCTACATTTGGAAAACCCAATAAACCTACATCAGCTATCATCTTTAACTCGAGTGTAATCCATCTTTCCTGGCCGTCTGTACCTGATTTAGCGAAGGCAGGAGCCTGTCTAACCGCATTTGCAAAGTGCTGGTTACCCTTACCACCATAGCCACCCCTGGCTACTACAGCCTGGTCTCCAGCCTTCTTTAGGTCAGCTATAATTAGGCCTGTCTTTTCATCCCTGATGACAGTTCCTTCTGGTACACTCAAAATTAGGTCTTCACCGTTTTTTCCTGCACGCTTCTTCTTGGATCCGTCTTCACCGTGTTGGGCAGAATACTTCTTCTTATACTTAAAATCCATCAAGGTCCTAAGTCCTGTATCAGCAACCATAATGATATTGGCACCCCTGCCTCCATCGCCACCGTCTGGACCACCTGCTGGTACGTACTTTTCCCTCCTAAAGGACACTGCACCATTACCACCATTACCTGCCTTGACAAATATTCTAGCCTTATCTATAAACATTCTTACACCTCCCTTTTTAAAAAATGGGCTATCGAAAATTCGATAGCCCATCATCTGTATTATTCAGCGATTTCTACTGGATATATACTTACTTTCTTTCTCTTCTTGTCTAATCTTTCGAACTTAACTTTTCCATCAACAAGTGCGAATAGAGTATCATCTCCACCCTTTCCAACATTTGTTCCAGGATGAATCTTAGTTCCTCTCTGTCTAACAATGATAGAACCAGCAGTTACTGTCTGACCATCAAATCTCTTAACACCAAGTCTTTTAGAAATCGAATCTCTACCATTCTTAGAAGAACCAACTCCCTTCTTAGATGCAAGAAGCTGTAAATTCATTTTTAACATCTGGAGTCACCCCCTACTTTTCATATATTTTTATATTTTTTGGATATTCTCTACTAATTTCCTCTAATGTACGTTTTAAGTGGTTTAATAAGAGCTGGGACCTTTCTATATCCTCCTCCTTTATAAAGGCGGCTATAAAACCTTCCTCTGCCTCTTGGACCTCAAAACCCACATTTTGTAGCTCTTCTAGTGAATTGACAACCCCGATTGAATTAGTCGTGGCAGCCGCACATACTATGTCGTATCCAAATTCGTCATAATTTGCGTGACCCTTCAATTCAAAGCCCTTAATTTTAAATTCATCATTATAATAAAATGTTACTTTAATCATGATGACTATGCGTTGATCTTTTCAACTACGATCTTAGTATATAGCTGACGATGACCGTTCTTTCTTCTGTAGTCTTTCTTTGGCTTGTACTTATAAACGATTATTTTCTTAGCCTTGCCCTGTTCTACGACCTTAGCCTGAACAGATGCACCTTCAACTACAGGAGTACCTAACTTAAGTTCACCGTTGTTTACTGCTAATACTTCATCTAAAGTAACAACATCACCTTCGTTAGCCTCTAGCTTTTCCACGAATAGAACATCACCTTCAGAAACCTTATACTGCTTTCCTCCAGTCTTAACGTACATAATACACCTCCTTGTTCTCAAACTCGCCGGGTCAGGTATCTACAAAGTAGAGTTTTTTGCCAAGCACTGCTTATGCGTGCAGCCACCTTTACCGTGCGGCAATTACTCATATAGTATACTAAATAGAGATTTCAATGTCAATAATTTTTATCCTATTTTTTTATTTTATTTTAAAAAAAGGCTGTAGATTTATTCCAGTTCCCAAAAGATAGATTTTTTGTCTAAGCTTTTGGGCCCCATACAAGCTACAGCCTCTTACAAAATATAATTTAAAAATGAAATATTCAGATTAACCTACATTCGCTTTTTTCCTCTTTGGTAGGTCTACCTGGGCTAAAACCACGGCCACTACCATGACTAGGCAGCCGAATAGCTCTCTTGCCATCATGCTCTCACCTAACACTAGCATACCCGCTATCAATGAGAAGATTGACTCTGTACTCATTATTAGCGATGCTATAGTTGGTGGTAGGTGCTTCTGACCTACAACCTGTAGGGTAAAGCCTATACCACTAGAAGCAATACCAGTATATAGAAGTGCAATCCCAGCTGACCTTACTGCCTCTACAGTGACTGTCTCCTTCAGTAAAACTACAATTAGTGAAAGAATACCACAAGTTATAAACTGGGTCATATTCAACTTGATTGCATCTACTCTAGGCGCAAATATATCTACTACAACTATCTGGAAGGAAAATGATATAGCAGAAAGGAATACAAAGAAATCTCCC
>ERZ773045.906-NODE-906-length-14260-cov-4.549032_pt1 | contig 14260 bp, 9 predicted proteins | sample MGYA00580635_ERZ773045 | MGnify/ENA primary metagenome ERZ773045 (study PRJEB29015, sample SAMEA2738115) | human oral metagenome | biome: human oral; feature: human-associated habitat; material: saliva | place: China | collected 2261 ...
GATTGTTGATGAGGACAGATTATGTTATTTGGTAAGATCAACAAGTAGAGGTGCCTCTGGGTTACGCACTATTTCCAAAAAACTATTAGACGAATACGTTACCTATTGGAGAGAGCATCCTGATACTACACCTGATTCTGCACGGCAAGCATTGTCAGGGACCAGTGAGATAGATAAGTTTGAGTATGGTTATACTTCAACACTATCTGTTATGGCTCAAATGGTTCTTCATTCGACTCACAAAGTAAATAATAAAGTAAGTTGTCTTCCTCTCCAGCAAATTTTCTATGGTGCACCCGGCACAGGTAAGTCATTTACAATTAATCAGGAGATAAAGGGGGAGGATGTAATTCGTACTACGTTCCACCCAGATAGTGACTATTCGTCTTTTGTGGGAGCGTATAAGCCAACGACAAGAGAGATAACGATGCGTGATTTGTCGGGAAATCCTGTTGTTGAGAATGATCAGACGTTGACGGAGGAGAAGATTGTCTATGAGTTTGTACCGCAAGCATTTCTTCAGGCATATATTGCAGCGTGGGAGAAGTATGCAAAGTGTGACGAAGGCAATCCACAGCGACAGTTCTTGGTGATAGAAGAGATTAATCGAGGTAATTGTGCTCAGGTGTTTGGTGACTTGTTCCAGCTCTTAGATCGAAATGATCGTGGCTTCTCTGACTATCCTGTGAAGGCTGATAGCGATATGAAGCGTTATTTGGCTAAAGCCTTTAAGGGCTTGTCTGTTCGTCTGGCAGGTAGTATCAATAGTCTTTATGGTGGTCGTGATGTGGTGAGTGAGGTGTTAGAGGGTAATATTCTCCTACTGCCAAGTAATCTGTTTATTTGGGCAACGATGAACACCAGCGATCAGAGCTTGTTCCCGATAGACTCAGCCTTTAAGCGTCGTTGGGATTGGAGCTATATGCCAATATCGGATGCAAAGAAAGGTTATGTCATTGATGTTGCAGGCAGTCGATATGACTGGTGGCAGTTCTTAGAGGAGATAAACAAGAAGATAGAGAATACGACTAATTCGGAGGATAAGAAGTTGGGTTATTTCTTCTGTAAGGCACGTGGAGGTGTTATTAGCACAGAGACGTTTGTGGGTAAGGTTGTCTTCTATCTGTGGAATGATGTGTTTAAAGACTACGAGTTTAGTGATGACATCTTTGCTGATACTGTTGGTGGCGGAAAGCTATCGTTTGCAAAGTTCTATACTGAGGAGGGAGAGAGTATCAAGGTAAATACGGATAAGGTAAGGATGTTCCTTACAAATTTAGGGTTGACACCACTTGAGGAAACCGACGCTGAAGCCGACGATAAGTTAGGCGCAGAACTTGAAGGTAATGGAGTGGTAGATAGAAGTCGTTATAGTTTTAATGGCAGTGGAAGTTATGGGAAAAGTGCATTGGGACTTACCATAATGGAAACCTACATCAATCAACACAAGAATTTAAAATTTGAAGAAATAAAGAAGATATTCCCAGATAGTATGCTTAAGGGTATTTCAGGACCAGGTCTTATCGTTGAGGACGCTACTGATCTACAATCTTATTCAAGATATTATAAACGAGGCTATACCTCCAACGATAATATAAAATATTCCATTTTTAAGCAATGGACTATAGGAAACATACAATCCATGATTCAATTTGCAAAAGAACAGAATTGGTCGGTTGAGAAATTGTAAGAGATGCGAATCCTTATAGAAGAATATCAGTACGATGTCTCTAAGGTTAGGGACGTTCTCTATGGTATTGATGCCTTAGTGAATGTGGAGGGTAGGGTGTCTATCCACTATGTAGGGTATTATTATAACACCCTGCTCAAAGACTGTGTGTTTATTCTTCCGAAGGTATTGCTGAAGAATGTTGATGGTCAGGACCTCGTTTTAGGGAAGTATAAGCCAGAGGATATAGCCAACTTAGATACTTTCGACTCCAAAGAGCGTAGTTTTCTTTATAAATTTGCTGTGTGGATATATCGTGCCATTGTGGTCTATAAGAATGATAAGCGCAGCGACACAAGGATAGTATGCCATTCTCGCATAGCACAGATGGGTAATGGAGGTCGTCGGTTGAGTAACACCTACCTCGATATTCTCTTGTCGCTGATACAATTCAATCGTGACAACCAGAACTTTTTCTTCTTTGTTATAAAGAATCTGCATAGTGGACTAAACAAGATTAATTGGCAACGAACGATAGCAACGAAGATGGCTATTATTCAAGATGGGCAGGCAGTTTATCTAAATCCTGTTAATAAGCGTAGACAAGTAAACTTCGATGAAGAACTACTCATTATCTTCTTCTCTATCTTGAATTATATCGGTGACACCTATGGTTTCCCAAAAGATATCTGTTTTCAGTTCCCACTCATCACAGGTAAACGTTTTGAAACCTATCTCAATGGATTAGGCAAGACGCGATTGAGACAGATTAAGTATAAGTATTTCTCTGATAAAGCCCTGCAGCTATGGAATTTATGTTATGCATTCTTTAAGGAGGCACGGCAGATATCTGTTTCTACAGAACAGCGAGAATACCTGTTGGTAAAGAACTTCAACATTGTCTTTGAAGCCATTATTGACGAGTTGATAGGCGATAAGGAGCCGCCACGAGGGCTGAAAGACCAAGACGATGGCAAGCGGGTAGACCATATTTACAGTTACCGTAATCTTACGAACAACGAGGAAGATAAACCGATTTATTATATTGGCGACAGTAAGTATTACAAGATAGGCAATCCGATTTCAGAGGAGTCTGTCTATAAGCAGTTTACTTACGCTCGTAACGTGATACAGTGGAATCTCAACCTCTTTTTAAATGAAAGAGTTGAGGATGCAGCATTGCGCAAGGAACATCCAATATACAGGGATGAACTGACGGAGGGATATAACATCATTCCGAACTTCTTTATCAGTGCAAAGATGGATGAAAAGCTGTCGTATGCTGATAATGTGTCGGCTACTGACCGTAAGCAAAATGTCTTCCTCTCCCGTCATTTTAAGAATCGACTCTTCGATCGCGATACGCTGTTAGTATATCATTACGACGTAAACTTCCTCTACGTTGTTTCGCTCTATGCGAGAGAAAATGCACACCAGAAGGCACAATGGAAGCAGAAGGTGCGTGAACTCTTTAGAGAGAAGATACAAGAGGCATTAAAAGAGAAATACGCCTTCTATGCGATGACACCAAAGCCGGGAGTGAATCATGATGAATATCTGCGCAGAAACTTCCAAGAATTGTTGGGAAAGGTGTTCCGTCCCTTTGATGATACACAATACCTCTCGTTGGCATTGGATAGTAAAGAAGATAATACAGCCTTGTTAGCTAAATTACAGCAAAACTATTATGTGGTGGCTTGTCCGTTAGGAACGAATCCGAAGACTGTGTTGAGTGGAGTGGAGGAGGAAGACACTTTGCCAACTGTTCACGGTCGTCAGGGCGTGTTGATGGTGATGATGGAACAATATGCTACAAAGTCTACACATTTCTTAGCTAACGGCAAACTTGCTATCGGAATCAAGCTGACTAAGGAGAGTATGGAGATAGTGGAAAACATTTCCCGCATTGGTTATGTACTCTTTCATCATCGCAGCGATAACGGTCAGCATCTCTTTTCTGTTAAAGGATCGTGTGTTATAAAGGCTGCTGACGAGTTAGAAGCCGACCGCTACAAGAATGTAACGGGTAAAGACTTATATGTCTCTGTAGACATCGATACAACCGAACTCTCCAGCGGTAACCTCCATGCATCAATAATTAAACCCGCATCAAAAGAAACAAGATATGATGCGCAGTTTGCAAGGCTGAGTGAACTAAAAGGGGGACAGAGTAACAGAAGGACGAGTTGACAAGTTGACGAGTTGACAAGTTAACTGGTTGCTTGTAAAGAAGACAGAGTAACAGAAGGACGAGTTGACAAGTTAACTGGTTGACAAGTTAACTGGTTGCTTGTAAAGAAGACAGAGTAACAGAGGAAAAAAAATAAGATAACAGAAAAGCGTTCATTATGTACATTCTGTTATTCTGTCTTTGTCCTCCTGTTACTCTGTCTCCCTTTGTCCCTTCTGTCTGTTTTTGCTCGTTATTATTTTGTTATTCAAAAAATAATATTTATCTTTGTGCTGTGGGAGATATGACCACTGCGACCAGCCCGCGAAGCTGGAGTTCCTCAGTCAAGGGTTAGTCCTTGGCTGTTGTATTTTTATGACATCTCTACGCAAGTAGCTGGTCGGTTAAGGAGTATTGTAGAATTGATATCAGAAAGGAAAACTTTTGCGAAAACGATTATGCGACTTGCTTCATGGACTTTTTACTTGTATCTTTGCAGTAGGATGAGAGTCTGCATATAAGTACGATAACTTCAAGCTCCGCAGCCGTCCTACTTTTATATAGAGCCGTATCCTTGCGGCTCTTTTTGTGTTATGTAGGGTTTATATACAAATTACGTATTAGCTTGTTTTTCTTAATTCTGTCACAATAAGATCAGTCGAAACTTTGTGTAATTAAAATATTTTTGCGATATTTGTAGACAACAAAGTCTTATGACTAAACAGCTATAAACAAAGAAAATCTATTTAAACTATAAAACAATATGGCATACTGGAAATTAGGATGTAACTGGGGTAGTGGTAAACCAGACTTTTATGATTTACTCATAAAACAATCTATTGTTATTTGTGCGCATCATAGAATGAGAAAAGGTGACTATGTGGCTGTAACAAGAGGCTTTAGGGTCATAGGCTTAGCACTGATTACAGGAGAAAGAACCCCTACTACTTCACATCCAGAATTAAAAGCTGACTTTGAAAAGAAAGCAATAGAGTATGAGGAATGGTGTTATGTGGCACCTGCAGAAATATGGACTCTGCCAAAAGAACTCGTATTTGAATATCGTCTGCAACAGGGTATCCGTCAAATTCAAGATAGTAATATTATTAAGCAAATTCGTTTTAGACTAAATATACTTATGGAAAGACAGTTGGTAGAAGACTGTGCTAAGCTATTAAAGGCTAATCACAACCTTATTTTAACAGGTGCTCCAGGCACGGGTAAAACTTTCTTAGCAAAGGAAATTGCTAAAGAATTAGGTGTAATGGATGAAAACTGTGAACTTGTTCAGTTCCATCCTTGTTATGACTATACAGACTTTGTAGAAGGCTTACGTCCTGTCAAAGTAGATGAAAAGTTAGGCTTTGAAAGAAAGGACGGTGTTTTTAAAGAGTTCTGTAAGAAGGCTTTTGTAGATCAAAAAGATCCTTTTGAAAGGGGATATAAGAAGCTTGTGGAAATAATAAAAAAATCGCCTAAAGAAATATATAACTATCGCGCATCAGATTCTAATAATAAAGCTTTTGATCTAAGCTACGATGGTAAAGATATTTTTTTTATAAGATATGAAGGGGATAATAATAGGACTGCATATAAAGATAGACTTCGTAAGCTATATTATCATTATATAAATCAAGGCATCACAGATTTTGGACATATCAAAAACAGTGAGATGAAGGAAGTCGTAGATTGCGTTATTGATTATACAAACTATAGGAGTATTCTGCAAGAAATATATAACTTACAAGCAGAAAGTAATGAGGTAAAGCCATACGTATTCATTATTGATGAAATCAATCGTGGTGAGATTTCTAAGATCTTTGGTGAATTGTTTTATTCTATTGATAGCGGATATAGAGGAAGTAAGGGTAAAGTTTATACTCAGTATCAGAATCTGGTCCCAGATGACGACATCTTCTCTAATGGTTTCTTTGTGCCAGAGAATGTTTATATTATAGGAACAATGAACGACATTGATAGGAGTGTAGAGGCGATGGACTTTGCTATGCGTAGAAGATTTGCTTGGAAAGAAATCACCGCCTTAGAAAGGCAGTCCATGCTTGATGATGCTGATGCTTGGGGAGGTAATAAGCCAGAACAATTGGTTATTGATGAGATTAAACGCAGAATGAATAATCTCAATGATTGTATTATAGATAAGAGTGCAGGTGGAGATGTGTCAAGGCAAGATAGGATAGGACTTACCGAAGCTTACCAGATAGGTGCTTCATACTTCCTTAAATTGGGCATGTACAACAATAACTTTGATGAGTTATGGAATAATCATCTTAAGGGGTTACTCTATGAATACCTTAGAGGTACTACCAATATCGAGAAGAAAATGGAACGATTATATAGCGCATATAGCAACTAATAAGCTTTGAATACTAAAGATTATCATAAAACGGTCATCTGTTCTGAAGAATTGGATGACCTAAAGGCTATAGCTGATATTGCTATCTCTGATATTACGTTTGAGGAGTATCCTAATCTGCTTATCTTTCCGGATTCCTTTGAATGCTATGACAGAGACTTTGGTAAAAAGGAAATCTGCAACGTAATAGAAAAAGATACTAAATTACTTACCAATAGTATTGTAGGCTTTGTTGGACGGAATGAAACTTATCTTTCCATACGTTCAAGGTTTGCTGCAGAGGGTGATAAAGACTATTTTCTTCATTATATGCTGCAGAAGGTTGCAGGTGTCAACCTATTTAATCTTCAGCATACAACAAATGAAGATAGTGGATTAGATTTTCTTATTTACTTGTTTCCTCTATTTCTCAGGAGGGCTGTTAGCCAAGGTGTATATAAGAAGTATATTACCAGAAAATATAATGACGCCAATGTACGGGGAACAATTGATGTCAACAGACATATAAGATTTAACGAGCCTTTTAATGGTAAAGTTGCTTATACGACCAGAGAGTATAGCTATGATAACGAAGTGACTCAGCTTATCAGACATACTATTGAGTTTATTAACAAAGAAAAAGGTGGTGACATATTGATGAATGACACAGATGTACAACAAGCCGTGTATCAGATTATAGATGCAACACCTTCTTATCTTTCAAGCGAACTCCAGTCTGTTATTAATAGGAACCTACGACCTGTACTCCATCCTTATTATAGCCAATATACATTACTACAAAGGTTATGCCTACAAATTCTCCGTCACGAAGAGTTAAAGTATGGAAAGGAAAAGGATGAGATATATGGTGTGCTTATAGATGCAGCTTGGCTATGGGAAGAATATTTGAACACCGTACTTTCTAAAATTGGGTTTACACATCCGAGAAACAAGGAAAGAAAAGGAGGTATAAGGATGTTTGCCAATCCAACAGATGAGGATAGTTTTGATAAAAAAGGCAGGCGTATCTATCCTGACTTTTATCGTGAAGACTATATTCTGGATGCCAAATATAAGCATTTGGAAGAAGGCGTAGGGCGTGAGGATCTTTATCAGGTTGTGTCGTATATGTATTGTATGGATAAGCCTTATGGTGGTTATGTCTATCCCGATGACTCCAATCAGAAAGCAACAATATTCAAACTTGCGGGTAAAGGACTTGAATATAAAGGAGATATGGGTGGTATTCTGTCTGTCATTCCATTTAAGATACCTCAAAAGGCTGATAACTGGAAGGATTTCCTCCAAGAAATAAATCAGTCAGAGAGCAGATTGAAAGAATCATTAACCTCCAGATAATATCAGAGCGCAAGTACCTTTTATTTCATCCGCAATGCCAATATATTTAGGCGTTGCGGCTTTTCTCTATTTTCTATTAAGCAACTTGTTTATTCATCAACTCACTAATACCCCGTATCATCAGTGAGAAAATGAAAAGGCTATTTGTCTTGATGTCATTCTGTCAAAAACATAATATTCTGTCTTTTTTGCTTTCCGTCTTAAAAAAATATGTACTTTCTACCTCCTGTCTTTTTTGTCTTTATGTCATTCTGTCTTAAAATAATTATGTCATTCTGTCTAAAAACACTATCTTTGCAGTTATAATGGCTGTTTTCATTTTGGAAATCATCATATAGCATTAATACAAAGTATTAAAAAGCGTGCTGGGTAGAGAATCACAAGACAAAAAGTATCTTTCACTCAGGCTTCGAAAAGCTGAGAAAACGATATCAAGATGCTCTGATAAGGTGCAGCCTTCTCTTCAAAATCTAACAGAATTTACAGACGGACAGAAGGCTGAGATAAGACTACTTACGCATGGTTGCCCAACGGCAATTTTATATTCAGTATGCAAGAATTATCTCTATTAGTAGAACTTCTCATAATAAAAAGTTATGTAAAGATTAAAACAATCAAGAACAATGAGTAAAAAAGATTTGACCGAAGAAGATATAAAGTTGCGTTTCATCACACCTGCAATTAATAATGCGGGATGGAAGAATGAACATATCCGAATGGAATATTACTTTACTGATGGAAGAGTGATATTTCAAGGTAAGGTACATGCACGTCAAACAGGTAAGAAGGCAGACTATCTTTTATTTCATGCTGCTAATAAGCCTATTGCTATTGTAGAAGCTAAAGACAATAGCAAACCTCTTGGGGGAGGTATGCAACAAGCGATGGAATATGCTCAGATTCTTGATATCCCCTTTGCATATAGTTCTAATGGAGATGGATTCTTAGAGCATGATTTCCTGACCGAGAAAGAAACTGAACTTTCGTTGGAACAGTTTCCAACGCCTGACGCTTTGTATCAGCGGTTTATCAATGCAAAACAGTTGGATAAAGAGGCTTTGAAAATTGTAGAGCAACCGTTCTATTCTGATCCATATACCTATGAGCCGAGATATTATCAGCGTATTGCAGTTGAACGTACTGTTGAGGCTATTGCTAAAGGTAAAGACAGAGTGTTGATAGTTATGGCTACGGGTACAGGTAAAACTATCACAGCCTTTCAAATCATTCATCGTTTGAAAACTTCTGGCACAAAGAAAAAAATATTATACCTTGCAGACCGTAATATTCTGATAGACCAAACGATGGTACAGGACTTCAAACCTTTTAAAAAGGTTATGACCAAAATACAAGGTGCAGCTATCGACTCTGCCTATGAAGTCCATATGGCTTTATATCATCAACTGGTTTCTAATGAAGAAGGAGTAGAAGACCCATTCAGACAAGTTCAGCCAACTTTCTTTGATCTTATAATTGTTGATGAGTGTCACCGTGGTAGTGCTAAAGATGATAGCGCATGGCGAAAGGTGCTTGAATATTTTAATACAGCCACTCAAATCGGTATGACTGCCACCCCAAAGGCAGAGAATGGAGCTAATAATCTTGATTACTTTGGTGAACCAGTGTTTACCTATTCACTCTTACAAGGAATACAAGACGGATTTCTTGCTCCTTACCGAGTAACAAATTCCTACATTAGCATAGATCTACAAGGTTTCAAACCGAATGAAGATGAGAAAGACTTGTTGGGCAGGGATATAGTGCAACGTTTGTATGAGCGTAAGGATATAGGTAGGGACATTGCCTTCACCAAGCGAAGGGAGATAGTTGCTAAGCGTATTACAAAGATGTTGAAACAGATAGGCAGAATGACTAAGACTATTGTGTTCTGTACGGACATAGAAGAGGCAGAAGCAATGAGAAGTCTGTTGGTCAATCTTAATGCAGACCTTTGTGCCAGAGATTCACGTTACGTTATGCGTATAACTGGTGATGACAATGTGGGAAAGAAACAGTTAGATAACTTTATTGACGTAGACCAAGCTTACCCAACAATTGTAACAACATCTGAATTACTTGCTACTGGTGTAGACTGCAAGACTTGTGGACTTATTGTCATTGATAAGGAAATTGGCTCTATGACGGAGTTTAAACAAATCATCGGACGTGGTACACGTCTAAGAACTGATAAGGGGAAATGGCATTTGGAAATATTGGATTTCCGCAATGCCACTGCTAAATTCAAAGACCCGAAATTTGATGGTGACCCCGAGCCGCCACAAGGAAGAGGTTCGAAGATTTATACCATACCTGACAAATCACCAACTATTATCTCTGAACCACAACATGTTAAGTATCTTGTTGAGGGTGAACAAATAGCTATCACTACGGAAATTGTGACTGTTCTTGGTGAAGATGGTAGAACCATGCGTACAGAAAGTGTTACAGACTATACGCGCAAACAGATTCGAAAGCGTTATGCTACCTTAAACGATTTTGTAAAGAACTGGACAGAAGCGGAGCGGAAGAAAGTAATCGTTGATGAACTGAAAGACTATAGTGTTCTTGTTGATGCTGTTAGAGAAAAGAATCCAGCATTGGCGCATGCAGACATCTTCGATGTGATATGTCATGTGGCATACGACCAACCACCTATGGCAAGACGTGAAAGGGCAAACAATGTCAAGAAGCGGAATTACTTTGCTAAATATGAAGGTAAGGCGCGAGAAGTGTTAGAGGCTCTTCTTGATAAATATGCGGATTATGGTATTTTGAATCTTGAAGACTCAGATATTCTTGATACAGATCCATTTAATAAGATAGGTAAACCACAAAGAATAGTGAAGCTATTTGGAGGGATAGATAAATATGAACAGGCATTGAAAGAGCTTGAAAACGAAATATATAAGACGGCATAAAAATGGCAGTAAATAATATAGTAAAGCGTTTGCAAAATATCATGCGCCAAGATGCAGGTATTAATGGTGATGCACAGCGTATTGAGCAGATGACATGGATGTTTTTCCTAAAGGTGTATGACACGCAAGAGGAAACATGGGAATATAAAGCCTGCAAGGAACGCACAACCTTTGAATCCATAATTCCTGAAGAATTGCGTTGGAGGAATTGGGCAATAGATGAGAAAGATGGTGACGCCATGACTGGTGAAGCCTTGCTTTCTTTTATCAACGACAAACTGTTCCCTACCTTAAAAGGACTTGAGGTAACACGTGATACCCCTCGTAGCAAAGCTATTGTAAAAGAGGTGTTTGAGGACTTGAACCAATATATGAAAAATGGTATCTTGCTGCGTCAGGTAGTCAACGTTATCAATGAGATAGAGTTTGATGATGCAGCTGATCGACACATGTTTGGTGATATCTATGAGGGCATACTCAAAGACCTCCAATCGGCAGGTAACGCTGGAGAGTTCTACACTCCTCGTGCATTGACAGATTTCATCATCCAGCAGCTTTCACCTGTACTTGGTGAAACCGTAGGTGATTTCACATCGGGAACAGGTGGATTCCTAACCTCTGCATTGAATTATTTGCATAAACAAGTGAAAACTACCGATGATGGAAGACTCTATCAACAAGCTGTTATTGGACAGGAGTGGAAACCTTTGCCTTACCTTCTGTCTATCACTAACCTTCTCTTACATGACGTAGAATCGCCGAATATCCGCCATTGTGATTCACTGGGTACGAAGATGTCCGATTTCAAAGAGGAAGACAAGGTTAACGTGATAGCGATGAATCCCCCATACGGTGGAAGTACCGATGCTGCCTCTAAGAGTAATTTTCCTATGGAATTCCGTTCAAGTGAGACGGCAGACCTTTTCATGGTACTTATCATGTACAGATTGAAAGCTAATGGTCGTGCAGCTGTCATTGTTCCTGATGGCTTCCTCTTTGGTACGGATGGAGCAAAGCTTGCCATTAAGCAAAAGATGCTTCGAGATTTTAATCTCCACACCATTATTCGTTTGCCTGGTAGCATCTTTGCACCTTATACCAGTATCGCAACAAATATCCTGTTCTTCAATAATGAACGAGCTGAGGGAACTGAAGAAGGCTTCTCTACCGATAAAACATGGTTCTATCGTCTTGATATGCCAGAAGGATATAAGCATTTCTCTAAGACAAAGTCAATGAAATTAGAGCATTGTCAACCTATCTGTGATTGGTGGAACGATCGTAAAGAAATAGCTTCGGATGAATTGGGAGAGAAAGCTCGCTGCTTTACTGCCAAAGAATTGTCTGAAATGGATTTCAACTTCGACCAATGCAAGTTCCCTAAGGATGAAGAAGAGATACTCCCCCCTGCCGAACTCCTTGCCAACTATTTCAAGAAGCGTAAGGCGCTTGACGATGAGATAGATAAGACGCTGGCAGAGATACAGCGGATATTAGGAATAGAAATAAATAAAGATTAGTAACTTTAGTTTGACGGACAATGAAAGACTTGACAGTTTCAAATATTGAACGCCAAAATGTACTCAACAACCGTTTTGCTATTAATAAGATACAGGAGCAACTTGATATTCCAGGCATGCTCTTTGAAGGAGAATATCACTTTACAAAGAAAATGGTTGCCGATTTCTATGAAGTAGAAGAAAGGACTATAGAGCGTTATCTGGAAAAACATTCGGATGAATTATCAGCCAATGGGTATGTTTTATGTAAGGGTAAACACTTGAAAGCTTTGAAGTTACAATTTGCTCCCGTCATAAATGTCGGGAGCAAAACAACCCAGCTTGGTCTCTTTAATTTCAGAGCATTCCTTAATATGGGTATGCTGCTCACAGAGAGTGAAAGGGCAAAGACATTGCGTAGCATGATTCTCGATTTGGTTATTGCTACAATACATGAAAAAACAGGTGGAGGGACAAAGTTCATCAACAGAAGGGATAGAAATTATATTCCAGCTGCTATAACAGAAGAAAATTATCGAAAGAATCTCACATCGGTAATCAGCCAATATGTACAAGGACACCAAACATACAAGTACGCCCAAGTGACAGATCTTATCTACAAAGCAGTTTTCAAGGAGAATGCGAAAGAATACCGAGAAATACTACGTCTTGATAGTAAAGATAACGTGCGACATACATTGTATGCAGAGGTTCTATTGGTAATTTCGTCTTTTGAGAATGGCGTTGGCGCAGCGATACAAGAACAATGCAAACAGAACGGTAAAGCGAAACTTACCATTGAGGAAGTTGAACGGATAGTTGGAGAACTGGCAGAACATCCGATGCAGAAGCCTTATCTCAATGACGCCAGAACCAAAATGGCTTCGCGTGATTTCAGTTTCCGTGATGCCTATCATGGCAATATTAGCGCATATCTACAAGCTGTGACTCCTGAAGAATTTGAACGATTTATTGGTGACCAGTCGGTAGATTTCGATCGTATATTGGAAAACAATAAGGATGTACTCAAACGGTTAAAACAGGCAGAGGATGAATAACGAGATACACTACATTTGCTACGAGGAAGCATTGGAGGTTTATCGCAAAATGATAGATGCCAGTGGTGGAGGCTTTGTTGGAGTTCGAGATGAGGGTGGCATACTTGCCACACTTGATTCCATTCAGAATGATGATTACTATCCGACATTTACCAAAAAGCTTTCCAGTCTTGTCTTCAGATTCTGTTCTGGACATTATTTCAATGATGGGAATAAGCGTATAGCTTTGACTTTAGGAGCATATTTCCTACATAAGAACAATTACCAATGGGAGGCTTGCATTTTCATGCGCCAGTTAGAAGCAATCGTATATCATGTTGCCGCTTCGCATATTTCCCAAGATATGCTTTTACGAATAATGGTATCATTCATGTCAGGAGAGGATTATGATGAAGAGCTGAAGATAGACATTGCGAATGCAATAGGTGCTGGTGAGTTAGGTATAAATGGTGAAGATTACAATAAAGTGGACTAATTATGAAGACAATAAAGAAAATACTATTTCTATTCTGCGTGTGTTTGGGACTCAGTGTCAATGCGCAAACTGTAGGTTATACTTACAAAGCACTTGCTGCTGAAGGTTGTAATATGAAGTATAGCATTGCGAAGCAAGACTCTGAATATTCAATAATCGCCACAGTTAGCTCAGACAGAATGATTTTTCTTAATGACCCAACGATGAAGATTAAGACATTTACAGGGGAATATCTTGAACTGAAAGGAATAGTAATCGGAAATAGGAGTCAATCGGCAGGTCTCATTAGCGGTAATATCGTAATTCCTGTAACAAAAATAACTTCCACTGCACAATTTAAAATTACTCCACAGCAACTTGAAGTTTTGAATGAAGGTGTTGCCAAAATTCGTTTGTCTATGACACCTATGAATCATGAACGTACATTCCAAAAAGATAAAATTGGGAAAAAGCTATATCAATTTTATCTGAAGGAGAAAAAGAAAGACGAAGACTTCTAAATTAATAGGAATACGATGAACGGTAAACAATTAAAAAACAGCATACTTCAGTGGGCGATACAGGGAAAACTTGTACCGCAAGACCCTAATGATGAACCTGCATCTGTACTGCTTGAAAAGATTCGTGCAGAAAAGGCAAGACTTATTAAGGAGGGGAAAATCAAGAAAGATAAGAAAGAATCTATCATTTTCCGTGGTGAGGACAATTCCTATTATGAGAAGTTTGCCGATGGTAAGGTGGTCTGCATAGATGAAGAAA
>ERZ773045.908-NODE-908-length-14254-cov-12.517572_pt1 | contig 14254 bp, 16 predicted proteins | sample MGYA00580635_ERZ773045 | MGnify/ENA primary metagenome ERZ773045 (study PRJEB29015, sample SAMEA2738115) | human oral metagenome | biome: human oral; feature: human-associated habitat; material: saliva | place: China | collected 2261 ...
GTTTGAGAAATTGTTGCACATCGTAGAGTGTTTTCATAGCTTTCATTTTAGCAAATAATCAGAGTTTTTTCAATAGTTCCCGCAGAGGATTCCCTTTTTCACGATTATCTGAATTTCTTTACACTATGACAAAGAAGAAATCCTAAAGTCATTCCAACGATATTTTGCAAGAGATTTGGGATGATTTCTGGTATGGCTGCCCCCCAACCATTCATCCAAGCCGATGCTAGAGCATATCCAGCTACCATGAAAATAGTCGCCAAGACTAAGCCTAGCCATTGCCATTTCCCTTTAAAACCTGCGAAATAACCTTGCAATCCATGATTAAGTAAGCTAAAAAACATCCACTGAGGATAACCTGAAATGAGGTCAATTAAGAATCCTGCTAAACCTCCGACAATGGCTCCTTCACGACTGCCAAAGTAAAAAGCTGTAAAGAAGACACCGACGTCCAAAAGTGTAAAAATTCCAGTTGGTGTCGGAATTTTAATAAAATAACCTAATACAACCGAACTGGCTGCTAAGATAGATACTAGGGCGATTTTAGTTGTTTTGGTTTGCTTCATATTGTCTCACTCCATATTGATCTGCTTGTGCGATAGCTCGGTAAACAAAGGCTTTGGAACTTTCAATTGCTAGTAAGAGTTCCTCTCCCTTGACTAACTGGCTGGCAATACTTGATGCAAAGGTACATCCAGCACCAGCATTTTGTCCTTGGATGACTGGATTTTCAAGAATAGTGAAATTCTCTCCGTCATAAAAGACATCCACAGCCTTATCCTGACTGAGACGATTTCCACCTTTGATAATCACTGCCGGCGCACCCAAATCATGCAGTTTTTTGGCTGCAGCTTTCATATCTTCTAAGGTTTCAATCTTTTGATCTGCAAGCAACTCTGCCTCAGGAAGATTCGGAGTAATCACTGATACATAAGGGAAAAAGCGAATCAACTCTTGACAGAGCTCGCTGACAGCAACGTCGTGCGTTTCCTTACAAACTAATACCGGGTCCAAGACGACAGGAACTCCTGATCGTTCCTTGATGAAATTCAAAGCTTTTTCAGCAACACCGACTGTCGGCAAGAGCCCAATCTTAATCCCTCCAAAGTCTACACTTTTGAGGCTATCCAATTGTTGTTGGAAAATAGTTTCATCAGTTGGAAAGACCTCAAAACCATTTTCTGTCAAAGCAGTCAAGCAGGTCATGGCTACAAATCCATGCAAACCATTCAAAGTATAGGTTGCAAGGTCGGCAGCCAGTCCGCCACCACTATAAATATCATTTCCTGAAAGTGCTAAAATACGATTATTCTTCATAACGAATCTCCTTCAAATACAAACCATTTGGCAATGCAGTTGGGCCTGCAAACTGTCTGTCTTTTTTCTCCAAGATGAGGTCAATCTGTTCAATTGGCATCCGATTGTTACCAATTTTAAGCAGGGTTCCTACCATATTTCGAATCTGCTTATAGAGGAAACCATTGCCAGAGAATGTAAAGGTCAAAAACTGCCCTGTTTCATCAACCCTAAGACTAGCTTCCGTGATAGTTCTTACCTTGTCTTCCACACTAGTCCCTGATGCCGTAAAACCAGTAAAGTCATGCGTTCCTTCCAGTTTTTTTACAGCTTCTTGCATCCGCTCTACATCGAGTGGATAGGGATAATGAGTCGCATAATGGCGACGCATGGGATTTTTGGGACGCCCTCTATCTACGATAAACTCGTAGGTCTTGCTATGCTTGGCATAACGGCAATGAAAATCATCGGCCACAATCTCAATCGAAATCACATCGATGTCTTCAGGACTTTGGGTATCAAGAGCAAAGCGAAGTTTTTCCTCATCCATCTGATAGGGAAGATCAAAGTGGATGACCTGTCCTAATGCATGAACACCACTGTCCGTTCGCCCAGCACCATGAATGGTAATGGCCTGTCCTTTATTTAATTTGGTTAAAGTTTTTTCAATTTCCTCCTGAACACTACGCGCATGAGGTTGCCGTTGAAAACCAGCAAAGGCGTAGCCATCATAGGAAATGATTGCTTTATATCTAGTCATGTATCTATTTTATCAAGAAAATTTCTCTGCAACAAGTTTGAAAACCAAAAATTGTACGGGGGCAGTTTTAGATATCAACTAGTCCTTACCTCGATTTTCTCATTATAAATTTACGTTCTGGAACTTCAATGGTTTGAACAATCTCAAATCCCTCTTTTTGGTAAAGATTTTTTGCTCTTTGATTGGACTCAAAAACCGTTAGGGAAATACTTTCTATTTCTTCATTTTCAAACATTTCTTGAAGAAAACATTGGAAAGCTTTTCGACCTAATCCTTTCCCCTGCCTATGAGGAGCTATGAGAAATCTTCCAATATGGAGATTTTTATCTTCTAGTTTGATTTTCTGGATGATGCCTACAAACTCCTCTTCAGCAAAAATGGGAAAAATTCCTTCCAGCTTTTGTAAGGATTGAGCAATCAAGGGGTAAGAAATTTTGGGTCCCATCCATTGCTTCTGAAAACTTTCTCCCAAAGCATTAGACCACTGACAAATGAGTTGTGCATTTTCTAACTGAAGACCTTTTTCAAAGTGAATTTTCATATTTGCTCCTAAAATTTCTCCTTTATCCAACTATTATACTCTTTCTCTTATTTTTTCCGAATTAATAAGTATGATTCACCTTTACTTTTTTCTTGTTGGAGCTATTTTTGCTTCCTTTCTTGGATTGATCATTGATCGTTTCCCTGAGCAATCCATTGTTTTCCCTGCTAGTCACTGTGATTCTTGTCAGACTCACTTGAAATCACTGGATTTGATTCCGATTATTTCTCAAGTGATTAGTAATTTTCGCTGTCGTTACTGCAAGGTTCGCTATCCTGTCTGGTATGCTTTCTTTGAGTTATTCTTGGGGCTATTCTTTCTAACTTTTTCTTGGGGATTTCTAACTTTGAGTCAAATCATACTGGTAACTGCCGGCTTAACTTTTGGAATTTATGACCTTCGTCATCAAGAATATCCCTTGATCGTCTGGCTAATTTTTCACTTAATTCTCATGGTTTGCTGTGGTTGGAATCTAGTTATGATTTTCTTTCTTATCTTGGGAATTTTGGCTCACTTTATCGATATCCGCATAGGTGCAGGGGATTTTCTCTTTCTAGCCTCTTGTGCTCTTGTTTTTAGCCTAACCGAGATGCTGATTTTAATTCAATTTGCTTCCACAACTGCCATTCTAGCTTTTCTCCTACAAAAGAAAAAGGAAAGACTCCCATTCGTACCTTTCCTCTTATTTGCTACCTGTATGATTATTTTGGGTAAGCTTTTGCTTTTAGGATAGTCAGACTCTCTATGAGGGCTTTTATTTTGTCATCCTATTCCTTAGATAACCTTTTCAATGAAGTTTCGTATGGTTGATAGTCCATCTGGTGTCCCTATACTTTCTGGATGATATTGGAAGCCATAGATAGGGAGCTTCTTGTGTTGAAAACCCATGATAACCTGATCTTCTATCGCACGAGCGGTAACTTCAAAGTCTGCGGGTAATTCCTCCACCATAAGACTATGGTAACGCATGACTGAACAGTTATTTTCTATACCCTGATAAAGAATGGATGGAGCTTCAAATTGGAGCTGACTTTGTTTACCATGCATGACCTTTGGAGCCAAACCTAGTTTTCCACCAAAAGCCTCTGCAATAGCCTGATGTCCCAAGCAAATCCCCAAAATTGGCTTTTCCCCAGCAAAATCTCGAATCATTTCCTCCATTTTTCCAGCATCAACTGGCCAACCAGGTCCAGGAGAAAAGACAAGAGCTCTTGCCTTTTCTGCTACTTGATAGAGACGAGGATCGTCGTTTCGCAAGACCTCAACAGGAGAAAAGGTGCCAATATATTGAGCTAGATTGTAGGTAAAAGAATCATAATTATCAATCAATAAAATCACAATTTTCTCCCTTTAATCTTGGAATGATTAGTTATTCTTAGCTTCAAGGTAGTCTGCAATGGCAGCTACGTCCTTGTCTCCACGACCAGAGACATTGATGATGATAATCTCATCTTTACTTAGTTTTGGTGCGCGTTTGACTGCTTCAGCGATAGCATGTGAGCTTTCAATTGCAGGGATAATTCCTTCTGTTTTGCTTAATAAAAGCAAGGCTTGGACAGCTTCTTCGTCTGTCGCTGCTACATATTCTACTCGACCAGAGTCTTTAAAGAAGGCATGTTCTGGACCAACCCCTGGATAGTCCAAACCTGCTGAGATAGAGTAAACTGGCGCGAGCTCTCCATCTTCCTTAAAGACTGCATAGGTCTTCATTCCATCAACAATACCAACACTACCCTTGGTCATAGTTGCTGCGTGTTTGTCGGTATCTAAACCGTGACCAGCAGCTTCTACCCCAACCAATTTAACTTCTTCATCAGCTACATACTGTGAAAAGGCACCGATGGCATTAGAACCACCACCCACACAGGCAATGACGTAGTCTGGCAAACGTCCTTCTTTTTCCAAGATTTGACGACGTGATTCTTCACTGATTACTTTTTGGAATTCATGAACAATCGTTGGGTAAGGGTGCGGACCTACAGCCGAACCTAAAACGTAGAAAGCATCAAGGTCATTCATCCATGCTCCAAAGGCTGCATCAACCGCATCCTTCAGTGTACGAGTTCCCGTTTCAACTGAGTGAACAGTCGCTCCCATCATCTCCATACGGAAGACGTTGAGACGTTGACGTTCCACATCTTCTGCCCCCATGTAGACATCACATGCCATACCAAATTTGGCTGCAGCTGCAGCTGTCGCAACACCGTGCTGACCAGCTCCTGTCTCTGCAATCACACGTTTTTTACCCATGCGTTTAGCAAGAAGGATTTGTCCAAGAACATTGTTAAGTTTGTGTGACCCAAGGTGGTTAAGATCTTCACGTTTGAGATAAATCTTAGCCCCACCTAGATAATCCGTCAAACTTTCTGCAAAATAGAGCGGAGTCTCACGACCTGAATAATCTTTCAAGTAATGACGATATTCTGCCAAAAATTCTGGATCATCCTTGTATTTATCAAAAGTCACTTCCAACTCATCTAATAAAGCCTGAATTGGTTCTGGTACAAAACTACCACCAAATTGTCCAAAATATCCTTTTGTTGTCATAAGATTCCTCTTTTCTACTGTTTCCAAGATAAGAAAAAGCCCACACACGGAATCTATTTCCATGTGAGGGCGTTCGTAACGCGGTACCACCTCAATTGTAAAGAGAATATCCCCTTTACATCTCTGCCTTGTCTAACAACAAGTTGCACTGTAAGGTGTGCCTACCGAATTTTCATTGTTTCAAATTCACTTTTAAAATCAGCCCAATTTCACTAGTTCCAACCACCTGTTCACAGTAACCACAGGCTCCCTGAAGATTAAAAATAATTACTTTTCTGATTTGTTGAGTTAATTATATGTTATTGTTTTTTCTTTGTCAACCGTTTTCACTAATTTTTTACTAATTTTTTTAATTATTTTTGTGAAGCGCCTAGAACTTCTTCAGAAACTCTAACAAAAGTCTCAATGATATAATCTACTTCTTCATCCGTTAATTTCGTGTGAAGTGGTAGTGTAATCTCATTTACAAAGTAGGCATAAGCCTTAGGATAGTTTGCCATATCAAAGCCAAGATTCTTATAAGCTGTCAAAAGTGGAAGCGGTTTGTAGTGAACGTTACTTGCGATTCCAGCTTTGGCCAATTCTTGGATAATTTGATTGCGTTGTTCGAGACTAGCACCTTCTACATGGGTAACGTAAAGGTGACGACAAGATTCAACAGTATCTGTCTCATGAGCCAATGGGTGAATACGAGTTCCTGTAAATCCACGGTCATAGCGAGTTACGATTTCTTTACGACGTTGAAGCAAGCCAGGATAACGATCCAATTGTACCAAACCAATTGAAGCCATGATATCCGTCATGTTGCACTTGTAGGCAGGAGTTACGATATCGTATTCCCATGAACCTAGTTGCATCTTAGCTAGCGCATCTTTTGTTTGACCATGAAGAGATAGGATTTGGAATTCCTTGTACATTTCTTCATCATCAATAGCTGGATTAGCTTTCCAAGTAGCACTTCCTCCTTCAGCAGTTGTAAAGTTCTTGACAGCGTGGAAAGAGAATGACGTAAAGTCTGCAATGGAACCAGCTGGTTGCCCTTTGTATGTTGAACCCAAAGCATGGGCGCTATCTGAGACAACAACGATACGGTTAAAGACTTTTTGCCACTTGCTAGTAGCTGTAAAGAGGTCACGTTTCTTCTCAACAACTTGGAACAAACGGTCATAGTCACAGACAATCCCTGCAAGTTCAACTGGGATGATAACCTTAGTCTTCTCAGTAATCGCTTGCTCAAGCTTGTCATAGTCCATTTCAAAGGTATCACCTTGGATGTCAACCATAACTGGTGTAGCACCTACGTGAGTGATAACGCTACATGATGCTGTATAAGTCATAGCCGGAACGATAACTTCATCGCCAGGACCCACTTCAAGCACGCGCAAGATCAATTCAAGAGCTGCTGTTGCAGAGTTGAGGCAGACTGTCTTAGGCGTTTGAGTATAGACGGACAGACGACGCTCTAATTCTTTTGTCTTAGGTCCTGTTGTGATCCAACCAGAACGGAGGGTATCGGCTACCTCAGCAATTTCTGCTTCGGTAATATCAGGTGGTGAAAATGGAATATTGTAATTTGGCATTGATTTACTCCTTTAACTTGTGGCTATTTTATTTTAAAACTTCAACGACCGTCTGCAACATGATTTTGATATCACCTATGAAACTAAAATCACGCAGATAGGCTAGGTTAAAGTGCATTTTCTCTGGAAGAACTCTTTCTACATAAGCCTGATCAACTGTCATACCTTTTGCCGTCATTTGACTGATAATAGTATCCTCGTCCTTATAGTTGATACTAGCCAGGGACGTAATTCCCGCCGGCAATAACAAGGTCGCCATCATCTCAGGACTATATTGCTCAGTGTAACGTGGCACTTCAGGTCGTGTTCCTACAAAGGACATTTCCCCTTTGAGGACATTGACCAATTGTGGCAATTCATCCAAACGAACACGTCGAATGAAATTTCCAACTTTTGTGATGCGACTGTCATTGGCAGAAGTTACTAGGCTTCCCTTTTTATCCGCATCTGTCACCATGGTCCGGAACTTCCAAATCTTGAAATGTCTGTTGTATTGTGTTACCCGTTCTTGTTTATAAATAACAGGCCCTTTACTATCGAGTTTGATCCAGATACTTAGAACAATGAATAAGGGTGAGGTCAAGAACAATAGGACCAATGCTAGTAAGAAATCCAAACAACGCTTGAGGACCAGACTTCCTTTTCTTTGAGAGACTAGCTGGTAGTAGGGTTCAACCTCGCTTAATTGCATCTCGAGGGGTAGTTCATCCCATTTCAGCATGCATATTCTCCTCTGTTTTTAGTATAGTAAAATTTATCAACATCCTTCATTATACCACAAATTAGATAGCTAGGTGAAAGAAATCTAGCATTTTAAATCTTCCTTTTAAGATAAGGCTCCTGCTTGTAAGCTATACATCTTGTGATAAGTTCCACCTAAAGTCAAGAGCTCCTCGTGTGTTCCACTCTCGATAATCCGGCCCTTATCTAAGACATAGATACAATTAGCATCTTGGATGGTAGAAAGACGATGGGCGATGGCAATGGTTGTCCGCCCTTTTCGCATCTTTTCCAAGGAATTCTGAACCAGAGTTTCTGTTTCCGAATCAATATTGGCTGTCGCTTCATCTAAAATCAAGATTTTAGGCTGACTGGCGACTGTTCTGGCAAAGGCAAGAAGTTGACGTTGACCAGTTGAAAAGCTAGAACCTCTCTCTGAAACAGGAGAGTTATAGCCTTGAGGCAATTCTTGAATAAAAGCATCTGCATCCACAAACTCTGCTGCCGCCTTAACTTCCTCATCGCTAATTTCTTGGTACATTGCGATATTAGACTTGATAGTTCCATGATAGAGGAAGGGTTCCTGCAAGACAAGACCCATGTTTTTTCTTAGTTCTTGATGGCTATAGTTACGAATGTCTACATTATCAATCAAAACCCGTCCTGACTGAAATTCGTAAAAACGCATCAGGACATTGATAATAGAGGACTTCCCTGAACCTGTATGTCCCACAAAGGCAATGGTTTCCCCCTTCTTGACTGAAAAGGAAATATCGTCCAAAATTTGATTTACTCCATCATAGGAAAAACACACGTGCTCAAAACGAATATTTCCTTCTCTGATTGCTAGCTCACTGTCAGCTTGGACGGGTTCATAATTGCTTTGATCAATCAGTGCAAAGACTCGCCCTGCTGATACCATCGAAGTCTGAAGAATTGAGAAGTTTTGCGTGACCTCTATCAAAGGATCAAAGAGACGATTGATATACTGGATAAAGGCATACATGGTACCTGCTGTCATCCCGATATAGATGCCTCTATAGCCAAAATAGGCCATGAGAACGGCATAACCTAAGAGCTTCAGCAAACTCATGGCAGGACGTAAAAAGAGGGCGTCCAAGGCTACTGAACGGTTGGCATAGACGTAGTGTTCTTCATTAATCTCATCAAATTCTTCCTGCAGGCGTTTTTCTTGATTAAAGGCTTGAATAATTCGAATACCTTCAATACTTTCTGCCAACTTGCTATTTATATCTGACAAAAAGCTTCTCGTTTTTTCGATGATTTTAACTGATTTTTTTCGGTAGAGATTAACCAAGATAAAAATCAAAGGTAGAAATAGAAGAACCAAACCTGTCAAACGAAAATCCAGGACCATCATTGTATAAAGAGTTGTCACAAAAATAAAAATCGCTGAAATAAAGCTAGACAACAGCCCTGAAAACATATCACTGATTGTCTCTGTATCATTGGTCAATCGTGAAACGATAGAACCTGAAGGTGTCTTGTCAAAATAAGACATACCTAGTTTTTCCATATTGGCAAAGGCATCTTTGCGAATATCTCTAACAATGCTATAAGATACACGCGCAAACAGTAGATTACCGATATATTGAATCAGGGTCTGTAGGATATAAAGACCATAGTAGGCTATCAAAACAGTAACAGCAAACTGACTCAGATTCCCCAGATACTGGTCAATAAAGTGTGAAGCAACCAGAGGAATGATACTCTTGATAACCGTTGTTGCTAGGAGAAATGATAGGGCTAGAAGGGTTAAGAGGCTATAGGGCTTGAGATAACCAAGCAATCGTTTCAATACTGTCCATTGTTCTTGCTTATTCTGCATCTTCTTCTCCTTTCATTTCCAATTGTTGGGACTGATAGGTCTGGGCATACCAACCATCCAAGGCTAGTAAGTCCTCATGAGTCCCACGTTCGATAATCTGTCCATTTTGCATAACCAAGATCAAATCAGCGTGGACAACTGCACTGAGGCGATGGGCTGAGATGATGGTCGTTTTATCTTTGCGAGTTTCCTTGAGATTATCGATGATCGCGAACTCTGTCTTAGCATCCACAGCTGACAAGGAATCATCTAAAATCAAGATATCAGGATTTAAAATCATAGCACGGGCCATGGCAAGACGTTGCTTTTGACCACCAGACAAACTAACTCCCTTTTCACCGATAATCGTATCAAATCCCTGAGGCATATCCACAATATCTTGATAAACTTGGGCTAATTTGGTCGCATATTCAACGTCAGATAGAGACAAGTCAGGATTACCAAAACGAACATTTTCTAAAATAGAACTAGCAAAAAGAAACTGGTCTTGAGGAACATAGCCCATGAGACCTCTAAGGTCGCTCAGACGATAGTTTCGTATATCATGCCCATTGAGGTAGATGGCTCCTTGATTGACATCGTACTCTCGTAAGAGTAGCTTCATCAGCGATGTCTTACCTGAACCAGTCTGTCCTACCAAGCCCAGTGTTTGTCCCTTTTCTAGACTAAAGTGAATCCCATGAAGAGTTTCTTCATTTTCATATGAAAAACTATCAATTGCATATTCCAAACGTCCATTTTCAATCTTGGAAATGGGAGCTTCTGGATCTTTAACGAGCGACTCTTGAGACAAGAGATTTTCAATGCGCTGGTAAGAAACCTTCCCTCTTTGAGTGATATTAAAGAGAAAACCAATCGCCATCAAGGGCCAGATCAACATATCCAAGTAAGAGATAAAAGTGACTAGGTTACCGACAGTGACATTCCCTTCTTGAACCATGAAAGAACCAACCAAAAGTGTTAGAACATAAGATAAGCCAACAAATAAGAGAACCATTGGATCAAACAAGCTGTCATATTTCATGGTTTGCAAGTTCTTTTGGAAGGTTAGTTGATTGACTTCTTGAAAAGCATCCAATTCATGGGCTTGATAGCCGAAAGACTTGGTCACCTTAATACCAGCTACAGATTCCTGAACCTTGTTGTTAAGTTCAGAAAAAGCTTCCTGAGATTCGTTAAATGCTTTATGGGTTTTTCTTCCCAGACGACTGGTCGCCATAGCCATAAAGGGTAGAGGTAAAATAGCCACCAAGGTCATTTGCCAAGAAATACTAAAAAGCATGGTCAACAAGGTAACAAGTGCAGTGATAGAAGCATCAACGGCTGACATGACTCCTCCACCTGCCAGACGGGTCAGAGCATTGATATCATTAGTCGCATGTGCCATCAAATCTCCAGTTCTATAGGTCTGGTAAAAAGCCGGAGACATCTTTGAAAAATGTTCAAAGAGACGAGAACGCATGATTTGTCCTAAACGATAGGAAGTCCCTAAGATATACATGCGCCAAACATAGCGCAGGTAGTACATCCCAAAGGCCGCTAGGAGCAGATAGATGAGATTCAGCAACAGATCCGACTGAGTCAAATTTCCCAAAGTGATGGCATCAATGACATGCCCCATCACCATGGGAGGAATGAGGTTGAGAACAGCTACCAAACTAAGAGCAACTATCCCAACTAGATAACGGCGTTTTTCTAATTTGAAAAACCACCATAGTTTTTGAATGATGAACATAAACTTCCTTTCTAATTGAAAAGGGAAACCTGAGGCATGAACCCCAGGTTTTCTTTATTCATAACTTACAACAAATACTTTTCCTTTATCGTACACTACGATAAAGATATTCATTGGAGTAAAATCCTCTCCATTTACTCGCTTTCTATAAATTACTCCTTATTATAAACGAAAGAGGGTGTTTTTTCAAACTATACGTTGAGGAAACCGGCCTTTTTTTGGTATAATATAGTCAATAATCTGAATGAAAAAGGAAGTAATATGAAACTTATCTCATGGAATATTGATTCCCTAAACGCTGCACTCACGAGTGACTCTGCGCGTGCGAAATTGTCACAAGACGTCCTCCAAACCTTGGTTGTTGAAAATGCTGATATCATTGCCATCCAAGAAACCAAGCTTTCAGCTACAGGGCCTACTAAAAAACACCTCGAAGTATTAGACAAGCTCTTCCCTGGATATGAAAATACTTGGCGTTCCTCTCAAGAGCCTGCTCGTAAAGGATATGCTGGAACCATGTTCCTCTATAAGAAAGAACTAACTCCAAGCATCAGCTTCCCAGAAATCGGTGCTCCTTCTACCATGGACTCTGAAGGTCGCATCATCACTTTAGAATTTGATACATTTTTCGTGACCCAAGTTTACACACCAAACGCTGGTGATGGACTCAAACGCTTGGAAGATCGTCAAGTCTGGGATGTCAAATATGCGGAGTACTTGGCTCAACTAGACAAGAAAAAACCTGTCCTAGCAACCGGAGACTACAATGTTGCCCACAAGGAAATTGACCTTGCCAACCCAGCTAGCAACCGCCGTTCACCAGGATTTACAGACGAAGAGCGTGAAGGATTTACAAACCTTTTAGCCAAAGGATTTACAGATACCTTCCGCCATATCCATGGCGATGTGCCAGAACGCTATACTTGGTGGGCACAACGCAGCAAGACTTCAAAAATCAACAACACAGGCTGGAGAATCGACTACTGGCTCACAAGTAACCGTGTGGCAGATAAGGTTACCAAGTCAGATATGATCGACTCAGGCGCTCGCCAAGACCATACACCAATTGTATTAGAAATTGATTTGTAAGGATGGTCTTTATGAATTTCAATGCAGTGATTCCTGAGTTTATTGTCTCAAATTTAGAGCAGTCCCGTTCCTTCTACTGTGATTTACTGGGTTTTACGATCGAATACGAGCGACCAGAAGAAAACTTCCTCTTCTTATCGCTTGAAGATTGCCAGCTAATGTTAGAGGAGGGGACAGACGAAGAATTAGTTGAACTGACCTACCCCTTTGGTCGTGGAGTCAACATTTCCTTTGGCATAGAGGATGTCCCTCGACTCTATCAGAAAGTAATCGAGTCTAACTATCCTATTCATCGTCCTTTGACCAAAAGAGAATTTCGTGTTGGTGAACAATATATCTATCCTCATGAATTTGCAGTTTTAGACCCAGATGGCTATTTTTTAAGATTTAGTGAATAGGATAATCGAGCACTACAGTGGAAAAAAATAAGAAAAGAGGCATCTGCCTCTTTTTTTTTATTACTAAATCCTAATCTAGCTGTCTTCTATGCGCTCACCTATTCACATATATGGATTTCATAGTCAACAAAATCATCATCATCAAGAACTATTTCACAATTCTTATACTTTTCTCTCACAATGCGTTCTGCCTCATATTCAGTATCAGCTTCTATACTCACTATACGAGTTAGAGTTTCAGTAATTTCTATAGTATACTTTTTCATCTTAAGTTTCTCTCCAATAACTCACTTATTAGCAATAATCTATGTTTTGTACTTTCCAACCACTCTGGTAATTCATCTCCATATTCCCAGCTATATTTTTTATTCAATAAAGAAAGTTGTTTCTCATCACCAAACTCCATATTTTCAGATAACCACCTCACACAATCAGGGTCTGATAAAGTATAAACCATTACACACAAGTTTTCATAATTACTCTCTGTTTCATAATCAGGCCAGATGACTTTTAAGAAATCATACACCTCTTCTGATGCAACAAATTGTTTCGTTTTCATAATTTCCGATACTTTCCTCTACCTTTAAATTCTATTATTTCTTTGTCTCTTAATATTTGAAGCTGTTGCCTAATCTTTTCTTTGATATGATTGTTCTTAACAAAGATATTTTTTAGGTCACTTTCAAAACGATACATATCTTCAAGGGTAAATTCTGAACCCTCTATCTTATCTATACAATTTAGAATTTCTATTGTCCAACCTCTTACTGAAAGAGAGTTCTTCCTTAAAAATAAACTTTGCTTAAATTCTTTTGTAACTTTTTCTGGATCTCTAACTTGTCCATTTTTCACAAGAAATATTCTTCCTTTAGAAGGTACTTGTGATAAATCAATGTTACAACCAATCCAACCTGCTCGTCTAGCAGTTGGCGCAAGTGGCTTCCTTTGAATAATTGATTTCGGTGTAACAAATTGCTTTGGAAGAACCAGAAAATTATTTACCTCAAAATTTTTTGTATAAGTTAAAAAAAAGAAATTAGGATTATTATCTGCCTGAACACGCTCCATCATCGTTGCATAAGCACCATCATTGATTGTTGATGAAAAATTTCCTTTTTTGCTCTTTAGTTCAAACTCCTCACTACAATGATTACAGTAAAAATCTGCTACAGGCCGATTATTTTCAAAATGATTTAAGGAATTGTTCCCACAATTAGGGCAATAAGACTGACGATAAACCCAATCCTCCGTTAAGATACGTGCCTTTTGGCTATTACTTTTATAGGTTTCTACTAATTCTAAATTAAAGTGTAATTCCATTTAAAAATTCCTCACTAATATGAGAATTCACTCGATATAAGCAATTAAAATCTACTATAACTAGTATACCACAATATGTACCTATTACATTTGTATTTCACCACTCTCTTTTATATTTCCTTCTAACATATCTCATAAATTAAAAATGAGTGAGATAAATTTATCCCACTCACCTTTCTCTATATCCTTACCTGTCTATCTTCTGACCTCTGGCCTGTAACAAACATGGTAAAGGTTGCTTTGCAGACATTTCTGCCCTCTTGATTGGTGATATCGACATCTACCACACAGGTTGTGCGACCTTGATGGACACATTCTCCTTTAATGGTCAACACATCGTCGAGTTTTCCTGCTTTGAGGTAGTTGATAGAGGATTGGAGCGTCACTCCATCTAGTCCTAGCGAGATGACTACCAAACC
>ERZ773045.911-NODE-911-length-14209-cov-5.353540_pt1 | contig 14209 bp, 9 predicted proteins | sample MGYA00580635_ERZ773045 | MGnify/ENA primary metagenome ERZ773045 (study PRJEB29015, sample SAMEA2738115) | human oral metagenome | biome: human oral; feature: human-associated habitat; material: saliva | place: China | collected 2261 ...
TCTGGCTCACATGGATCGCCCGCTCGACTACGTCGTACCCGACGCCCTCGTGGACCAAGCTCAGGTGGGTTCACTGGTGCGCGTGCGATTCTCGGGCAGCCGTGTCGACGGCTGGATCGTCGAGCGCATTCGCCGCGAGGTGGATGATCACGTTGGGCGCGTCGAGTCGGTTGTGTCTGCCACGCCCGTGTTGACCCCCGCACTCTACGAGGCATCGCGCCGTATTGCGTCGCGTTTCTTGGCCACCACCTCCCAGGTTTTCTCACTCGCGTTGCCTCCCCGGCACGCGCGCGCGGAAAGAGAGGAATTGGCATCGAAGCCCCCCTCGTGGCCCACGATCATCGACAAGTCGTTGGGGGAGGGGTGGCGTGCCTACCCCGCTGGGGCGGCGTTCCTGTCCCGTCTGCGCGTCGGGGAATCTCCACGCGCCATCGTCACGGCGCTGCGCCCTTATCTGCGCGCGTGCCTGTCGGACGCCGTGGCCGCGACCGTGGCCTCCGGACGCGCCGTCATCGTCATGACGCCCACCGGTGAGCATGCCGCTCGTGTTGCACGAGAACTTGAGGAGGATCTTGGTATCCGTGCGGCACTCAGCGGTGGCGAGGTCTCCCCGGAGGAGCGCTACCGCGTGCACATCGCCGCGTCGCTGGGGCGTATCCCCCTCGTCGTGGGGACGCGCTCGGCCGCGTGGGTGCCCGCCACCCCCCTCGGCTTGATTGTCATTCTCGACGACGGGGATGACCGCCTGCGCGAGCGACGCTTCCCCCGGTGCGACGCGCTCGATGTCGCGGTCCAGCGCTGCGCGGTTGAAGGAGCGGGCCTGCTCGTTGCATCGAACGCGCGCTCGGTGAAAGCACAGGCTCTCGTGCGCTCCGGATGGGCGGTGAGCCTCGAGCCCACGCCCGATGCCCTGCGCGCGGCCACACCGCGCGTACACCTGCACGGGGAGGCGGAGGCGCACAGTGAGGGCGCGGGCGGGCACATGCGTATCCCGCAGGCCGCCCTGCGTATGCTCCGCCAGGGCCTGCACACCGGTCCTGTCCTCATCCAGGTCGCTGCTGCCGGCTACTGGCCTATTGTCGTGTGTCGGCGCTGCGATCACCTGGCCCGCTGTCCGTATTGCTCCGGTCCGCTGTCCATGGATGCGGGTGGGCGCCTGACCTGCGGGTGGTGTGACCGTGAACCCACCTCGTGGAGATGCCCCCAGTGTTCGGGGCGCGAGCTGCGCGGTGCGCGCGTGGGTTCTTCTCGTACCGCCGAGGAGATCGCGCGAAACCTTCCGGATGCCTCCGTCCTCGAGTCGTCCGCGGCTCACCGCATTACACGCATGCTGCCCGCGCGCCCCACCGTCGTCGTCGCGACTGCGGGTGCCGAGCCACCTGTCGAGGGAGGGTACGCTTGTGCAATCATCCTCGACGCAGCCGCGCTCGCCGGTCGAGCGGAGTTGTGGGCACCCGAGGAAGCGGCCCGCCGGTGGCTCGACGCGCTGTCGCTCGTGCGCCCGGGTCACCCCGGCCTCGTCGTGGGAAGAATTCCCGAGTCCCTGGGACAGATGCTCGTACGCTGGTCTCCGACCGACTACGCCCAGCGCCTCCTCGATGAACGCGAGGCCCTCGGTTTCTTCCCTGCCTGCACGATGGTCGCCCTCGACGGACCCCCTGCGCAGGTGCGTCAAGTCGCCGACCAGGTCGTCCGTGAGGGAGGGGCTGAGCTAGTGGGCACCGTCGCACTTCCGGTCACGCGCGAGGGGGAGGAACGCCAGGTACGTACGCTCGTGCGCACGCCCCTGGCCAATGCGGCCACGATGCTCGCTACGCTCACCGACATCCGCCGCTCGCGCGCCGCACGCAAGGTGACGCCGGTCAAAATGAGCGTGAACCCACCGGAGCTCTTCTAAGTCCGAGACCGCCCGGTGCCGTAAACTGGCGCTCGTGCGCATTATTTTCGCTGGAACCCCCGAAGCCGCAGTCCCGACGCTGCGTGCCCTGCTCTCTTCTTCCCACGATGTCGCCCTGGTCATCACCCGCCCTCCGGCCCGCCGTGGACGTGGCAAGGCCATGTACCCATCCCCGGTCGCCGAGGTCGCCGCGCAGGCCGGTGTGGAGCTGCTCGAGACCACGACGCTGAAGACCCCCGAGATCGGTGAGCGTCTCGCTGAAGTCGGCGCTGACCTCGGTGTCGTCGTGGCCTACGGTGGCCTGGTTCCTCCCGCCGTTCTTGCGATGCCCACCCACGGCTGGGTGAACCTGCATTTTTCCGACCTGCCCCGCTGGCGGGGGGCCGCGCCCGTGCAGTGGGCAATCCGCGAGGGTGACCCCACGACCGCCTCGTGTGTCTTCACCCTCGAGGAGGGCCTGGACACGGGCGATGTTTACTCTCGCGTGGAGGTTCCCATTGGCCGTGAAAGCGCAGGTGAGCTGCTGACGTCGATGGCACAGGCCGGGGCTGGCCAGGTGCTCGCCGTGGTCGATGCGCTCGAGGACGGCAGCGCGACGGCGATCCCTCAGAGCACCGAGGGCATCACGCACGCACGACGCCTTGAGCATGCCGACGGCTACGTGTCTTTCACCCATGATGCCGCGCACGAGGACTGCGTCATCCGATCCGTCACCCCCAACCCGGGGGCCTACACGGTGCTGCCCGGCGGCGCGCGCATGAAGCTCGGCGCGGCCACCCCCGTGGAGCGCGACGATCTGGAGCCGGGCCAGCTGGAGGTCACCAAGAAGCAGGTTACCGTCGGCTGCGCACGCGGCGCGTTGGTCCTCGGGCAGGTTGCCCCCGCCGGTAAGTCGTGGATGGATGCCGCCGCGTGGGCCAGGGGAGCACGGCCCGATGCCGGGATACGCCTTGGCGGAGAGCTGGAGGATGCACGATGAGTGAGCGTCGCTATTCCGACGGGTACCGTAAGCTGCGGCGGGCCGACGAACCCCGTCGCATCGCCTACGAGGTGCTTCACGAGGTGGCCACCCAGGGTGCCTTCGCGAACATCGTCTTGCCCAAAGCGCTGCGTCAGGCACGCCGAGAGGGTCACTTCAGTGATCGGGATGCCGCCTTTACCTCCGAGCTCGTGCACGGCACGCTGCGCGCCATCGGTCGCCTCGACTGGGTGATCGCCCGCCACGTGGATCGTCCGCTGGCTGACCTGGATCCGCGTGTTCTGGTCCTGGCTCGCATGGGCGCACACCAGCTCCTCGATATGCGCGTGCCCGACCATGCGGCCGTGTCTGCGACGGTCGACGTCGCGCGCGAGCACCTGACCGATGGTCCGGTTCGCTTCGTCAACGCCGTCCTGCGCTCGATTACCCGCGAGGAGGATGCCGAGCGCGAGGCCGCATTGGCCGCTATCGAAGATGAAGACGAAGCCCTAGGGGTGCGTTACTCGCACCCCGCGTGGATGGTCCGTGCCTTCCGCGAGGCTTTGGAGGCGCACGGCTACTCGACCGACGAACTCGAGGATCTTCTCGCCGCCGACAACGAGGTTCCCACGGTCACCCTGGTGGCCCGCCCGGGACTCATGAACGTCGACGAACTGGCAGACGAGGCTGAGGACATCCTGGATACTCGCGTCGCACTCGGCGCGGTCTCCCCGCGCGCTGTTCTGCTCGAGTCGGGTGACCCCGCCCGACTTCCTTCGATCCGCGATGGGCGTTCGGGTGCCCAGGATGAGGGGTCCCAGCTTGCCGCGATGATTGCGGCGCAGGCCCCCGTTAACGGGGGAGAGGACGCCCGCTGGCTCGACCTGTGCGCCGGCCCGGGCGGCAAGGCCGCAATGCTCGCTGGGCTGGCCGCTGAGCGTGGAGCACGCGTGACCGCCAACGAGGTTCACCAGCACCGTGCACGCCTCATTGAACGCACGACGCGCCTGTATGAGTCGATCGAGGTCGTCAGCGGCGATGGGCGGACCTTCGGCGGTGGCCAGAGTGCCTGGCCGCTAGCGTCCTTCGACCGAGTCGTCGTTGACGCCCCCTGCTCGGGCATGGGATCGATGCGCCGACGCCCTGAATCCCGATGGAATCGCACGCCCGGTGACGTCGAGGAACTGACGGTGCTCCAGGCCGAGCTGTTGGACCGCGCGGTCGCCCTCACGCGTCCCGGCGGCGTCCTGACCTACATCACGTGTTCCCCGCACGCGGCCGAAACCCGCGACCAGGTGATCCGTCTCCTGGAGCGTGGCGAGGTTGAACTCATTGACACCGTTGTCCTGGCTGACGAGTGCGCGCCCTACCCCCTCGAAGTACCACCCGCGGCAGGCCGCATCTCGGGGACGCAGGGACGTACTCTGCAGCTGTGGGACCACCGGTTTGGCACCGATCTTATGTTTGTGGCGTGCCTACGCAAGCGTTAGCATATGCGTTATGAGCGCCACGATTAGCCCGTCGATCCTGAACTGCGATATCGCCGATCTACGCGGCGAACTCACGAAGATCGCCGGTGCCGACGTCGCCCACGTCGACGTCATGGATAACCATTTCGTGCCCAATCTGTCCTGGGGTCTGCCGGTCGCCGAGGCCGTCGTCAAGTCGGGCATTCTGCCCGTGGACGCCCACCTCATGATTGAGGATCCGGACCGCTGGGCACCGCAGTACGCGGAGGTCGGCTGCCATTCGGTGACGTTCCACGCCGAGGCCGTGGCCGCGCCCCTGCGCTTGGCCCGGGAGCTGCACCGTCTGGGAGCGCGGGCCGGCCTGGCCCTCAAGCCGGCGACGGACATCGCTCCCTTCGTCGATATCCTCAATGAGTTCGACATGATCCTCATCATGACGGTCGAGCCGGGATTTGGCGGACAGTCTTTTATCGAGCAGATGATCCCCAAGATTGAGCGCACCCGCGCCGCGATTAACGCTGCCGGACTCGAGGTCTCGATCCAGGTGGACGGCGGTATTTCGCGCGCGACCATCGAGCGCGCAGCGATGGCGGGTGCCGACAACTTTGTCGCGGGTTCGGCCGTCTTCCGTGCGGAGGACGCCCACCGCGAGGTTGAGGCGTTGCGCGAACTCGCTAACGCTCATACGCACTGAGCGCACACCTGTACGGATGAGCGGGACGAGGCCTGGGCCTCGTCCCGCTCTTGTCCTGCGAGCACGTGTCGCACGTGACGGGTGCACGTGGCACAATGGCTGGCGAGTACTCCGGGGTCGGTGAAAGTCCGAACCGGCGGTGATAGTCCGCGACCCGCCCTCACAGAACGAGGGCGGTTGAGCCGGTGAAATTCCGGCACCGACGGTTACAGTCCGGATGGGAGGAGTGCATGAGGTGCATCCGTGCGCCTGCTGTGCTACGCGTGCCCCCGGTGTCGGAAAGTTAGTCGTGGCATCTCGGAACAAGCCTCACGGCGCTCTCGCCGTGGCAGCACCGATCATCTTCCTCGCCCTCATGCTGGCGGGGTGGTGGCTCTCGACGACGCTGACCGGCATCGAAGCCTGGCGTCTGCCTACCCCTCAGTCCGTCGTCGCCAAGGGGCGTCTCGTGCTCGCCCTCCCGATGACGTGGGAGAGGGTTCGGATTACGGGTGCTGAGGCCATTGCGGGGTGTCTTCTCGGATCAGCCGTCGCATTGCCGTCGGCCTACGCGATTTACCGCTCGCGGCTGCTGGCCGCTGCGGTCGAACCCTTCCTCGGCGCGACGCAGGCGTTGCCCGCCATTGCTATCGCGCCCATCCTGGTCCTGTGGGTCGGCTATGGCTTTGTCGCCATCGTCGTTCTGTGTGCCCTCATGGTGTTTTTCCCGATCCTCGTCTCCACGGTGGTTGGCCTGCGTCATATTGACCGTGAGTTACTTGAAGCCGCCGCGCTCGATGGGGCCACGGGGTGGTCGATGGCCTGGCACATGGAGCTACCCCTCGCCGCGCCCGCCATTTTGGGTGGCCTGCGCAACGGCTTCGCGCTGTCGGTCACGGGTGCGGTCGTGGGGGAGATGGTCATGGGCGGAACCGGCCTCGGGCAGGTACTCACTCAAATGAGAAACAACGTCGACACCGCCGGGATGTTCGTCATCATCATCATTTTGTGCACGATGGCGACCCTCCTTTACACGATCGTGTACCGGATCGAGCGGTCCAAGCGTTACGACATCACGCAGTGAAGGAGAACCCCTTGAACACGTCTCACGCTCTTCGCCTCGTTGCCCTCGGCGCGTGCGCCTCGCTTGCCTTGGCGGCGTGCGCCCCCGGTGGGTCGGCCACTCAGTCGGGTTCCAAGGACGCCTCGAACATCACGATCGGCCTGACCTACATTCCCAATATTCAGTTCTCGCCCGTGTACGTGGCCGACGCGCAGGGCATGTACAACGAGGCGGGTATCGACGCGACGATCCGCCACCACGGTTCGCACGAGGGCTTCTTCACGGCGCTCCTGGCCGGCGAGGAGGACGTGGTGATTGCCTCTGGTGACGAGGCTGTCGCGGCCGCCGCACAGGGCCTGGACATCGTCTCGATCGGTCAGTACTACGCCTCCTACCCGGGGACGGTCATCGTCCCGGCGAGCTCTGAGATTACGACGCTGGCTGACCTGAAGGGGAAGACAGTCGGTATCCCCGGCGAGCACGGTGCGAATTACTACGCGACGCGCTCGGCCATGCAGGAGGCTGGCCTGGCCGAGTCGGACGTGACGATTTCGCCGATCGGCTACACGCAGCAGGCTGCTATCGCATCGGGTCAGGTTGACGCGGTCGTCGGCTTCACCAACAACGATGCCGTTCAGATGCGCCTGGCTGGTCTGGAGATTCGCGAGATTCCGCTCGATCCTTCCCACACTCCGCTCGTGAGTGCCTCGATCATCACGACGCACAAGTGGGCGCAGGCACACCCCGAGCAGGCGCGCGCCGTTGTGAAGGCGACGACCGACGCGATGAACGCGATTGCGGCTGACCCGCAGATCGCTATCGACGCCACGAAGCCCTGGGATGACTCGCTGGCGAGCGAGGACTCCCTGGCGAGCGCGAACGCGGTGCTCGCGGCGACTGTGCCCCTGTGGCTGGGCACGTCCGGTCACGCGACCGGCATGCAAGACCTGGCCACGTGGGCGCAGATGGTGACCTTCCTGGACTCGCTCGGTGAGCTGGAAGGCCCAGTGGATCCCGCGTCGGTGGCAACGAATGACTACGTGAGTCCCGCCGAGGAACCGCAGTCCTGACTCCTGGCGGTGAGCCGTCCCGAAGGACGCGCACGTTTGGACGTAGGGTAGGCGGGTGAGTACCGCCCCTACCGCGAACGTGCGCGTCCTTGAGCTTTTTGTCGAGCTCCTCGGTGCCCAACCGGGACGCACAAAGGCCCAGCTGCGCGCACTTCCCGGCTATCGAGGCCTCGCCGATGACGCCTTCGAGACTCAGTTTCAGCGTGATAAGGATGCGCTGCGCGACGCCGGCGTGCTGCTGAGGATCGGGCGGGGGGAGCACTACAGCATCGACCGGGATTCTCTTGCCCCCGACATCGAGGTGGGGGCCACGGATCGCGCGCTACTCTCGCTTGCGGCGCGCGCGTGGGACCGCGGGGACGTTCTGGCCGCTTCTATTGATGCCAAGGCGGCAGCATCCTCGGAGGAGGAGGTGTCCGCGCCCGTGATCCAGCTCGGTTTGACGGGGCTAGAAGCCGCGACTGCTTTCGCGCGCGGGATCCGCGAGCGCCGCGTCGTCAGCTTTGAGTATCCGGGGTCGGGGGGTTTGACGCAGCGTGCGGTGGAGCCGTGGGCACTGACCGTGCAGGGGCGGGCGCTGTACCTGTGGGGGTGGGACTTGGATCGGTGCGCGCAGCGCACATTCCGTGTTTCGAGGGTGCGCTCGGGTGTGGAGTTCCTGGGGGAGAGCGGCGATGCGTCGGTCGCGCCCTCAGGTTCGGCCCCGCGTGTCTCGTCGCTGGTGTCTCCGCTCGTGTGGGTGCGCTCGGGCAGCGCGGCGCGTTCGCTGCTCCTCGGGTACGAGGCCGTGGCTAAGACTGTCGATGAGCGTTCTCCACGGGAGGGCTGGGAGTCCATGGCGTTGGAGGATGGTGAGCTGGGCACGTGGATTGCCCGCCTGCTGCCGGTGGCTGCCGACGCTGTCGTGGTGGGCCCCGAGGTGCTTCGAGAGGCGATGTTGGAGCGTTTGCGCGCGGCGGCCGCCTGGGGAGGTGGCGATGCCTGAGAATGTGTCCCTTGCTGTCGTGCGTCTGTCCTCAATGGTTGCGTGGATTGCCGAGCATCCCGGCGTGCACGTGGACGATATCGGCGCGCATTTTGGCCGCACGCGCCGCCAGGTACGCCGCGACATTGAGTACTTGGCATCGGTCGGTGATTCTCTGCCCGGTGAGTCTTTCGAGGTGGACTGGGGACTTTTCGAGGAGGAGCAGCGCGTGTCACTGCGCTCAACGTTGGGCGCGAGTACGCCCTTGCGTCTGTCTGAGGTTGAGGCTCAGGCTCTCCTGATTGGACTCTCGGCGATCGCGCCGCTTCTGGCGCCGGACGTGGCCGTACACTTGCCTCACGCTGCTCTCGTCGTCTCCGCGCTGGGTGGGCTGGGGGAGGCGGGCGGCTCGGGCACGATTGACGCGTCGCCCGCGTCGGCCTCGTCAAGGATCGTGGAGGCGCTGCGTGATGCCCTGGAGCGGCGTGAGCGCGTGTCATTCGACTATGTGTCGACCCGCGGCCAGGTCTCGCATCGCGTCGTCGACCCGTGGTCATTGGAGGCCTCGGCGACGGGCTGGCTGCTGCGCGGCTGGTGTGATACGGCCCGCGCTCCGCGCACCTTCGCGGTGACGTCAATCTCGGATGTGAGGGTGAATGGCCCGCGTCTGCAGGCGCCGCGCCGGGTGCGCGACGACGCACCCACGTGGAGGCTCGACGTGGATCGCCCGGCCCGCTGGATCGCTGACGAGTACGGTGGCACCATTGTCGCTGAGCTGAGCGAGGGCGGAGCGCGCATCGACGTACCCGTATGGAACGCCGAGTGGGGCTTGAGCCTCCTCACTGACATCGCAGCCCACGTGCGCGCGGTTTCTCCCGACCGCCGGGCCGAGGCCGGGGCACGTGCCCGCTCCATCATCGACGTGTGGACCCAGGAGGACCAATCGTGAGCCCGAAACAACGCCGACACCGCGCCACCGACAAACGGGTCGAACGCGCCGAGGAGCGCACGAGCGTCGGCGAGGGCAGTGCGGCCCAGCGCTACGCTGCCTTTCAGGAGCACGCCCGCGCGGCCTCGTCCCTGCGCGGACGCTGGGTGGCGGGACTGAGCTTTACTCCCGATCCCTTCCAACTTGACGCGCTCGACGCCGTCGAGGCGGGCAACTCCGTCCTGGTGGCGGCACCCACGGGCGCGGGCAAGACTATCGTCGGCCAGTTCGGTGCCTACGTGGCCCTGCAGCGCGGCATGCGCGCCTTCTACACGACGCCCATCAAGGCCCTGTCCAACCAGAAATACCTCGAGTTGTGCGATCTCTACGGGGCGGACAACGTCGGCCTGGCGACCGGCGACACGTCGATTAACTCCAAAGCTCCGGTCGTCGTCATGACGACCGAGGTGTGCCGCAACATGATCTACGCGGGGGCACCCCTGGATGACCTGGGTGTCGTTGTCCTCGACGAGGTGCACTACCTGGCCGACAAGATGCGCGGACCTGTGTGGGAAGAGGTGATCATTCACCTGCCCGCGCACGTGTCGATCATCGCCTTGTCGGCGACCGTGTCGAACGCGGAGGAGTTCGGGGCGTGGATCCGCGAGGTGCGCTCATCCTGCGAGATCATTGTCTCGGAGCAACGCCCGGTGCCCCTCTACCAGCACATGATCGTCGGGGAGGACATTTTCGACCTGTACGCGCCGACCGGCAAGCGCAAGCTCAACCCCGAGCTGGTGGCCGCTACGAACGACTCGAGGATGCGCGGCGGGCGCGGATCTCGCTCGTGGAATCGACCCGTGCGCGTGCGCCGGGAGTCGCGTCCTTCCACGCTCATCTCGCTGGATCGCGCCCACCTGCTGCCCGCGATCACCTTCATTTTCTCGCGCGCGGGTTGCGAGGACGCCGTGCGCCAAGTGCTGCTCACGCGTATCACGCTGACGACGCGCTCGGAGGCGGCCGAGATCGAACGCTACGTCGACGAGGTCATCGCCCTGATCGCCCCCGAGGATGCCGTCGTGCTCGGTGTTGACGCTTGGAAGCGTGGCCTTATGCGCGGCATCGCCGCCCACCACGCCGGCATGTTGCCCCTCATGAAGGAGGCCGCCGAGCACCTGTTCTCCCAGGGGCTGGTCAAGATGGTCTACGCGACCGAGACATTGGCCCTGGGCATTAACATGCCTGCGCGCACCGTCGTCATCGAATCGCTGACGAAGTGGAACGGATCGGCGCACGTGTCGCTCTCCGCCGGCGAGTTTACGCAGCTGTCAGGACGCGCGGGACGCCGAGGCATCGACACCGAGGGGCACGCTGTCGTCTCCCACCGCGGGGGAGTGGCACCCGAGGAGGTCGCGGCGCTCGCGTCCAAACGTACCTATCCGCTGATCTCTGCGTTCACGCCGACCTACAACATGGTCGTCAACCTGCTGGCCCGCTCAACGCGCACACAGACCCGAAAGGTCTTGGAGTCCTCGTTCGCACAGTTCCAGGCTGACTCGGCCGTTGTGCAGCTGGCCACGCGTCTGACCGAACTCGAGGCACGGCAGCACGCGATTGCTGACGACCTGACCTGTTCCGCGGGCGATGTCGGTGAGTACCTCATGCTGCGTGATCGCATCAGCCAGGCTGAAAAGTCGGGTGCGCGCGCCCGTAAGCGCGAGACGCGCGATGAGTCTCGTCGGGTGCTTGCGGGCGTACGCCCGGGAGATGTGCTCGCCCTGATCCGCGGGCGTAAGACACGCCTGTGCGTCGTCGGCGCGAAGGCGACGTCCGCCTCGGGCCGCGTCGAGGTCTCCGTCATCGCCGAGGATGCCACCTGGCGGGCGCTAGCTCCGGAGGACGTGCGCGGCGGTATCGCCGTCGTCGGACACATGTCGATCCCTGGCGGTTCGGCCCTGCGACGCACGAAGGAACGTACCCGCATCGCTGGAGAGTTACGCTCGGGTGCGGCCAAGGGGCGATACCCGCTGCCCACCCAGGCCTCGGGTGAGGCAGACACGATCGGGGAGCTGCGCGCGGCCATGCGTGCCCACCCCGTGCACCGCTGCCCTCACCGCGAGGAGCATGCGCGTGCGGGTGCCCAGTGGGCGCGCTTGGGGCGCGAGATTGATCTTCTGCGCCGCTCCATCGACTCCCAGACGGGTTCAGTGGCGGCCCACTTTGACCGTGTGTGCGCGGTCCTTGAGCGCCTCGGTTTTCTGGACGGCGACCGAGTGACGGCGTCGGGGGAGAGGCTGCGCCGCATTTTCGGCGAGCGTGACCTGGTGATCGCGATGTCACTCAACGAGGGCGCGTGGAACGACCTGGACGAGGCCGAGCTTGCCTCGATGGTCTCCGCCCTGGTGTACGACTCTCGCAGTGACGACGACGCCAACGAGCTGGCCCCCACCGGTGTCGGCATCCGTCTGCGCACGGCGTGGGAAGAATCCTTGGGGACGCTCGCGCGCGTGCACCGCGTAGAGAAGCAGTGCGGGTGCGACCCGACGCCGTCCTTGGATGCGGGACTCATGTCTGCGACACTCGCGTGGGCGCACGGCTCGACGCTGGCCACCGCCATCGACGGGGCTGATATTCAGGCTGGCGACTTCGTGCGCTGGATGCGCCAGGTCATGGATTGCCTGGGACAGATCGCCTCCGCCGCGCCCACGAGCGATCTCGCACGTCGGGCCGAGGCCGCCAAGGATCGCATCGGTCGCGGTATCGTGGCCTGGTCCACCGTTTGACACTCCGGGGAGGTAGGCATGGGGCATCGGGAGATTTTGCACCGAGTGTCGTTCGCACACGTGTGCGGGGATGCATTGATCGGAGCCTCCGCTGGCCTGGCCCTGTACTCCGCTTTCCCGCCGATCGGGTGGTGGTGGATGACGATCCCAGCGCTGGCCCTGTTCATCTCCCGCATCGACGAGGCCCGGGCTCCTCGCGCGCTCACCGTGACGGTCGCGTTCGGGATGAGCATGTGGCTACCTCTTATCGACTGGGTCCCCATGGCCGTGGGCATGAAGCCGGCGTGGTTTGTCCTCGCCTTCGCTCAAACGCTCTTCCTGTGCGGCTGGGTCCTGTTTACGCGGTGGACGCAGCTGTGGTCATGGGCGCGCGGCCCACTCATGCAGGCGCTCCTCTATGCGATCACGTGGGCGGGCGTGGATGCCGCTCGTTCGCGCTGGCCGTGGTCGGGCTTCCCCTGGGGGTCCGTGGCTCTGCCGCAGGTGGATGCACCGCTGGGACATCTGGCACCCTATGGCGGGACGACCGTCGTGACAGCCGCCGTCGTATTCCTGGCGGTTCTGACCCGGCGCATGTTCGCCTACCGTGATGCAGCCGTGCGGCGTGAGCATTGGTTTTCTCGCCCGTTCCTGGCCGTCCTCGTGCTCGCTGGCGTTATTGCACCCCTGGCGATCCCGCTGTCGAACAAGGCCGAGGAGGGCTACCTGCGCGTCGGCGTCGTTCAGGGTGACATCGCTCTGCCGGGTCCGCGGGCCTACAGCCACTCGGGCGAGGTGACGAGCAATAACATGCGGGCTTCGCTCAGCCTGGCAGCCGATCCTGCGGTCATCGACAAACCGATCGACGTGGCCCTATGGGGCGAAGGATCGGTGGATCGTGATCCCGTTACCTTCGCCGATATCGGATCCATCGTTGATAAGGCGGCAGTGGCCCTGGATGCGCCGATCCTTATCGGTTACACGAACCTTAACGACCGTGACCGCGTGAAGAATTGGCTTGCGATCTGGCGCCCGGGCGTGGGAATCGACGAGAAAGCACGCTACTCCAAGCACGTGCCCGTGCCCTTCGGTGAGTTCATTCCCTTCCGCGAGTTCATCGCGTCCTTCGCCACCGAAGCTGCCCAGTCCGCCAAGGACATGGAGGCCGGGGATGAAACCCCGCTCATGAGGGTGCCTGCTCGCGACGGGCACCGGGTTCCCGTGGCCGTCGGTATCTGCTTCGAGGGTTCCTATCCCTCGGTCATCGGCGAGGGCGTAGCCCGCGGTGGACAGATGATTGTCACCCCGTCGAACAACTATCACTTCCGTTCCTCCGGCGAATCTGCCCAGCAGGGCCAGCTGTTGCGCATGCGGGCGATGGAGTATTCACGCAGCGCCGTCCAGTCATCAACGACCGGTCATTCCTACGTGATCCGCCCCGATGGAAGTGTGCTCGCCTCTACAGATACGGAGTCTGTGGCGACGCTGGTCGCCGATGTGCCGCTACGTTCCTCGCTCACCGTGACCGCCCGGGCGGGGGAGACGTTCCCCTTCGCGTTCATGGGACTCAGCCTGCTGATCGCTGTCTCGGGATGGGTGAGCGCGATCCGGTGGGGCATCGCCGAACGTGCAGCACGTGCGACCACTCGTTAAAACAGGCAGAATGTGGCTCATGACTACAAAGCAGCGTCTTTCTCCGTCACCTCAAGGCGACAACACCCTTATTGTGATCCCCACCTACAACGAGATGTCGACGCTGCCGACGATCCTGGAGGAGATCTGGACCCACGTCCCGGCCGCGCACGTCCTCATCGTCGACGACTCCTCGCCGGACGGCACGGGGGAGTGGGTCGACGAACGCCGCGCGGGGGAGGAACGACTGTTCGTCCTGCAACGGCCCGCTAAGTCAGGACTGGCCACCGCCTACGTCGATGGCATGGGCTGGGGCATCGAGCATGGATATCCGTTTATCCTCCAGATGGACGCAGACGGCTCGCACCGCCCGGTAGATCTGCCCAAACTGCTGTCCCGTATGGGCGGGCCGGATCGTCCGGACCTCGTCATCGGCTCGCGCTGGGTGCGCGGCGGCCAGGTGAATGGCTGGTCGGCCAAGCGCGTCGCTCTGTCAAAGGCGGGCAATTATTATGTCCGTTTTTGTCTGGGGACACCCGTACGCGATGCGACAGCAGGGCTGCGGGTGCACCGTTCGTCCTTCCTGTCGACGCATGGCATCCTGGGGCGCGTGAAGACGACCGGCTTCGGCTTCCAGGTGGAGATGACGGAGCTCGAGCGCTCACTGGGGGCGACGATTGTCGAGGTGCCGATCACCTTTGATGAGCGCATGGCGGGCGAATCGAAGCTCGACTCGTCGATTTTCGTCGAGGAGCTGGCGATGGTCACAAAAGGCGGCCTGAGCCGTCTGGCC
>ERZ773045.913-NODE-913-length-14199-cov-5.175551_pt1 | contig 14199 bp, 7 predicted proteins | sample MGYA00580635_ERZ773045 | MGnify/ENA primary metagenome ERZ773045 (study PRJEB29015, sample SAMEA2738115) | human oral metagenome | biome: human oral; feature: human-associated habitat; material: saliva | place: China | collected 2261 ...
AGAGTAACATTTTTTGTCGTTCTTGGGAAGAGAGGTCTATGGGCTGGAACATTCGATTGTCCTCCATATCACGGACAAGCATTCCGACTTGAAAGTCCGAGGCAAGCAAAGAACCCTCTCTGAGGTGTTCATGCCATAAGCCCTCATAGGGACGCTGCTGCATCCCTTTCTCCTTGTTCTGCTGCCACCACAACTCTCCTGTCTCCAACAGTCCCATAGCAGTCTCTTGTTGCTTTATTTCGACAGTGGGAGAAGGGGTGGAAGCCACAGCACGTTTCATCGAGGAGGTTTTTCGTTTGGGTTTCTCCTCTTGAATGATATTGCCAAAAAGGTCGAGTAGTTGTACCTGTGGTGCAACACTGCTTCGGGGTTGCTCTGTCGGCTGTTCCTTTTTCAGTTGCACCACCTCTTGGTGTGATTGCTCTTCTTCCGAAGTGGCAGACGTAAGCGTCACTTCTCGCTGTTTTATTTCGGGAGGAACGGCAATGCTAACTTGGGGTTGCTCCTGTATGAAGATATGCTTTTGGTACAACGCCATATCCAAGCGTTTGGCTAAATCAGCCCGTAGGATTTTACCCATATCGGTGGCGATGCCTTCCGCTCCACCCTCGTGATGGAACAGAATGGCAGGCTTGCCGTAAGGGTCGGTGTCCTGCTTCCACTCGGTATGTACGATCTGTGACATACTTCGCAGATAAGTGTTGAACAGCACCCCGCTAGGGCGTTTCTCACTCTTGATGAAACGCAGTTCCTCTTCGGTCAAACTTGTCTTTCCTCTCTGCTTTTGCAGGACGATAAGGTCACTGCCCACTTCTGTCCCCGCATTTTCCGAGAAGAGATTATTAGGAAGGCGAATCGCCGAAACAAGGCGGGTATGATTCATCAGCCACTCCCGTACAGACTCGTTCGTTGGCGCATCCATAACGCCTTGCGAGGTGATGAATGCCAGCACGCCACCCTCACGGAGCATATCTACCCCCTTGACGAAAAAGTAATTGTGCAGGGACATGCGGGAGACTTTTCGGGCTGGTTCGTCCGTCTTGCTGAAAACAGGGTCGAAGACAGCCATATCTCCGAAAGGAATGTTGCTGCTAACCACGTCGAAATAACCTCCGAACTTGGATTCGATTTCCTCGAACCCTCGGATGCGTATCTTGTTTTCGGGGTACAGGGCGGAGAGCATCTGCCCCGTGAGAATGTCTTTCTCAAAACCGAAAGTCGTATGTCCTTCGGCTGCAATGCCGTCAAAAGAGCGGATGAACTCGCCCATTCCTGCCGAAGGGTCGAGGATGCGTTGGGGGACGATGCCTGCCTCCTGTAAGGAAGCGGCAATCTCCCGCACTATGGGCGCAGGAGTATAGAAAGCGGTCATCACGGAGTTTTTCAGGCTCTGCATATAGCTCTTGTATTGCGACTCGGAAGCAGTGTTGTCCCGAATGATGCGATGCAGCTCCATCACCAAGGGGAAAAGTTCCAACTCCGACTTGTTCCATCGGGCGATGTCCTCCATCGTGTTGGCAGGAGAGAGGATACACTTCAAAGCCCCGAAGCCCGCATAAGCCCGCAACACCTCCATTTCCTCCTCCGTTGCCGTGCGTTGTTCCCGATGCAGGGCAAAGACCGTCTTGATGGCTTCTATGTTCGCCCTTAGATGCTCCTTCTTGTTATAATTTGCCATCTTCTTCGAGTTTTAGTTGAACAAAACCCGTAATCTCCGTATAGAGGGAGTTGTATTCGGGCGTATAAGCGAACTCGTCCGAAATCGGATACTTGGCGAAGATGCTTTCTAAGAGCGGGCGCAGCCGGATGGCGGTCTCCCTGACCGCTTCAAGCGGCACTTCAGCATAGAACTCGTTCCAAAGAACAGCGGAGATGGTATCGTGGGGGGAAAAGTGCAATCCCGCATAGAGCGTCTTGTTGGCGATACCGATACATTCGGCTATGGGAAGACCGGCATCGAAGGCTTCGGCATAGGCTTCGGAAGCGGCTACTGCACGCTCTTTGACGAAGGGAATGTCATCGGCTTTTTCGGGATGGCTTTCCCGAAGAAAAGAGAGCAGGGATAGCTCGTAATAGGAAAATCGAATGGCTGTCATATCTGTGATTTTAATGGGTATATAATGCAAAGGCACTCGACGTCCCCGCCGAGTGCCACCACTAAAATCCGCAGTAAAAACAACAGGATTGTTTATGACCGCATCATTCAGTGGCAAAATTAGCAAATTACGGGGATTTACCTTCGGGATTTGCCCGGTTTTTTACGCTCGGAGAAGACAAAGACCGTCTTGAACTCTCCGTCCAAGGAGAGAGAAGCCTCGAAGCTCTTGCCCGTTTTGGAGGTAAAGCCCTTGATGATGCCTGTCTCTCCGTTTACTGCCAACTGCGTCAGTTGTTCGTCCGTGAGGCTCTTGCCTGCCACGCTGCGGAAAAGCGTCAGCCCGCAATCGGCATCAGAGCATTTGGCACATCGGGGATAGAAGACCAGTGAGCCTTTACCGCATTTGGGGCAATGGATGTCGCTCTGTTTCTTGGGAAAGAGGATTTTGGAGGAGAGCAGTTCGTCGGTAATCTGTGTGGCGTAGTTTTCGATGCCCTTGCGAAACTCTTGCTCTTTCAACTCTCCCCGTTCGATTCTCGCCAAGTCCGCTTCCCACTGTCCGGTCATCTCGGCATTACCGATTTTCATTTCCCTAACGATGGAATAGACGGCAAGTCCTTTCTCCGTGGGGACGAGCGACTTCTTTTGGCGCACCATGTACTCGCGAGCAAAGAGGGTTTCGATGATGGCTGCACGAGTAGCGGGCGTACCGATACCGCATTCTTTGAGCTGCGCACGCAATTCCTCGTCCTCCAATTCCTTGCCTGCCGTCTCCATAGCTGCCAACAGCGAACTTTCCGTGTGCAGGGGCTTGGGCTTGGTCGTTCCCTGTGCCAAGGAACAAGCGCAGAGCGGAAGTTGCTTACCTTCCTCCCATTGAGGGATGATGATGCCTTCTCCATTCTCCCGGCTTTCCCGTTCTTCGGCTTCCGCCTGCTCCTTGTCTTTCTTCCTGCTGTTTTTGAGAACGGCACGCCAACCCTCTTCCTTGATGATTTCACCTTTGAGGATGAACTTCACACCTTCACAAATGGCAGTAACCGTACTGACATCTTTCACGCAACGAGCGGAAAAAGCTTCAAGCATACGTCCGGCTATCATATCGTAAATGACCGTCTCGTCTCCAAACATGTCTATCGGCTTCTTGCCCGTGATGAGCAAGGCATGGTGGTCGGTCACTTTCTTGCCGTCTACCGAATGCGCATTCAGTTCGATCAATCGGCGGGCATGAACGCCCCAGACGGGATGATCGTGCAAGAAAACAATCAGGGCGGGAATCTCGGCAAACACATCTTCAGGGATATGACGGCTGTCCGTGCGTGGATAGGTAATGTATGCCTTCTCGTAGAGTTTCTGCGCCAAGGAAAGGGTTTGTTCCGCCGAATAGCCGAATCGACTGTTCGCTTCTTTCTGTAGGGTGGTCAAGTCGTACAGAAGCGGTGGCTCCTGTCTGGTCTCCTTGCGCACAATCGTTTCCACGGTGGCATAAGGAGCCTGTTTGAGTTTATCATACAGGGCGGTGGCTTCCGTCTTATCAAACCAGCGGTCGGCAGAAGAGAAACGGAAACTCTCATCACCTTCCTTTACAGTAAGGCTGAGTTGCCAGAATGGCTGCGGCTCGAACTTCTTGTTCTCCAAGAAACGGGAACAGACCATACAGAGAATCGGAGTCTGTACCCTGCCCAAGGAGTAAGTGCCTCTTCCTGCCGCAATGGATATGGCTTGGGTGGCATTGATACCCACTAACCAGTCGGCTTCGCTGCGGGCACGGGCGGCATAATAGAGATTGTCATACGCCGCTCCGCTTTGCAGATGGGCAAGTCCCTCTTTGATGGCTTTGTCCGTCAAGGAACTGATCCATAGGCGGTCGAAGGGTTTGGCGCTGCCGAGATACTCATAGATGAACCTGAAGATCAACTCACCCTCCCTTCCGGCATCGGTGGCTACAATAATGCCTTCGCACGCTCGGAAGAGTTTTTCGATGACTTTCAATTGGGCGACTGCCGCAGCATCGGCTTTATAACCTTTGCCCTCCTTAATCTGACGGGGAATAAGGGTAAAGACGGGAGGAAGAATCGGCAGGTTCTCTTTGTGGAAACCTTTGATGCCGTAAACTTCGGGCATGGCTGCCGTTATCAGGTGCCCCAATGCCCACGTGACGGCATAGCCGCCTCCTTCGATATAACCATTCTTCTTGTTGGTTGCCCGAACGACACGGGCAATTTCACGAGCTACGCTCGGTTTTTCTGCTATGATGACTTTCATTTGTTCTTACTTTTTGGATATTAGTGGTGGCGGATTACATTTTCATTCCCTTGGAACGCTTTTTCTCTTCTTGCTTTTGTTCCTGCCCCGTGGTAGGCTCTGTCTGTCCCTGCTTGAGCGGCTCCTTCACATGCTTGGTAGCTTCGTTGGTCTTGCCTTCGGAATTGACGGCGACTTGCGTGTGGGAAGCATTGTCTGGAGTAACTTCTTTGGCTTGGGACTTGTCGGGATTCCATTTGAGGAAGTCGAACTTGTTTTTCTCAAAGTTCGGGCGTACATAGGCATTGAAAGGCTCTCCCTTCTTGTCAATAAGCCCGGTCATATAGACCGTCTGACCTGCTTTGAGCTTCGCTTGCTCTTCGGGAGAGATGTCTCGTCCCAGCATCTTCTTGGGGACACGCAATTCTTTCTGCTCTGACTGTCCCTGCCCTTCGGGGGCTTGCCTTTGGCGTTGTTCCTGCTTGGAAGAGCCGAAACGAAATTCAATCGACCGCTTGTCGGCATTGAATTGGAGGTTGGCATTGAAATGCTTGCCCGTTTTGGAGGTCATACCCTCCACATAAATGCTTCTGCCTTCCGACAGTTCCTTTTTCTGCTCATCGGTCAGCTTCACGCCTTTGATTTCATCGGGGATGCGTACCCGGTCGGCACTCAGGGCGATGATGTCGTTCGTCAGGCGGTCAATACTCACGAAACTGCGGGTCGGTTCATCTTTGCCGGGGAAAGTCAGCTCCACGGTACGACCGAGGTTGCCCGTTTCCTTGAGGGCTTTCTTGTCCTCGTCGGTGAAAGTATGCCCGAAGAACTCACGCTCCAATTGCGGCTCCTTGCGGATGGCGTGGACGACGGGGATAAACATACCGTCTCCGGAGGCTTTCAGGGAAAGACGGGCATCGGTGTAGAGGGAAACTTCCCCGATTTTGATTGCGATGGGAATAAGCGGAGTTTTGCGGTATTGAAGCAGGTCATCAAGATGCTTGCCCTTTTCGAGACTCTCACGGCTTACACCCATCTGCTCGAACTGTTCCCATTTCACCTTGTCGGGGTCAATGCCTTGGAAGGACTGTTTCTGCTCGCCTGCATAGTCCGAAGGATTGACACGGGCGGAGTCCAGCATCTCTTTATTGGAGGGGACTTCCGGAGCTTTAAGCATCTCCGAGAGCACACGTGCACTGGCAACGGCACTCTCAAAGGGGACTTTGAAGAAATTCAGCGGTGTGGGGTGCTTGAACTGCCGCATGAAGTTGGAAAGAAAGTTCTCCAGCGCATTGCCGTGCTTGTCGAACTTCAGGAAGCTCTGTTCATGCTCGGCGGTAGGCGGAACGGTTTTCAGTCCGCCTTTCTCGTCCGTACCTGTGACGGCTTTGAGATTCTCGTCCTTCTGATCCTTGACCAAAAGGACTTCTTGGTCTTTGATTTTTTCGTCCATATTACAATGTATTTAATGGCACCAACAGCGGTGCACGGGCAAAAGTAAACCAAAGAAACCGTGTATGTTAGAGGTTTGAGATAACTGCGTACTTGTGGCGTTGATATGGATGGAAGTGGCTTCCTATAAGGTCTTTGCAGGGTGTTGCGTGTCTTGATTGTTCTTCTGATTATGACATGCAATTCTTGTTCTCGATTTCTTTATAGACAAAAAAAACTGCTTTTTTTTTTGTGTGAACAAACTTATTTGCTTATATTTGCAGGCACGTAACATAACACTCTATGTATGAAGTTGGATAAATACAATGTAGCACAGTCTTCTCAGTCTATTGAAGAGCTTACAAAAGAGTTCTTTCAGTATAAAGGAAATTATAGAGACGAAGTCGGGCAAGTTTATTGGAAAGAATCTGATTCTGCGGTATCTTCCAAAATGTCTTTGAATAATCGCACCAATTCTCGTATGGTCAGTTTTGTTTCCAATGATTATTTGGGGCTTTCCCAACATCCTCTCGTGCAAAGTGATGCTATCAGAGCTATCAATCAATTTGGGACAGGATTTTGTGCTGCTCCCAGCATTGGTGGCTACTCCTCTTTGCAGAAGAGATTGGAAGATGGACTTTCTTCTCTCTTGCATACAGAAGATACTTTGGTCTTTAACTCAGGTTTTTCAGCTAATGTTGGACTCTTTTCTGCTTTGGCAAAACCTAATGATATCGTGTTCCTTGATAAAGGTGTTCACCGGAGTGTATTTGAAGGAGTGAGACATTGTACTTGTAAGATACTTCCTCATAACGATCCTGAAGCTTTAGACTCAGCCTTACAACGTTACAAAGATGAAGGGAGCAATTTGTATGTTGTGATGGATGGGGTTTATTCCCAAGACGGAGACCGAGGTTCGGTTCGGGAGTATCTAGAGATTTCTCAAAAGCACGGAGCTTTACTCGTTGTAGATGATGCTCATGGCATAGGTGTGTTGGGTGAAAATGGAGCAGGTCTCTTGGAAGAATTAAACCTATTGGGAAAAGTTCCTCTTGTTACGGGTACACTCAGCAAAGCTTTTGGAAGTATTGGAGGGTATGTTTCCGGGCGCAAGGAGCTAATTGATTACATCCGCTACTATGCAGGAAGTTGCTGCTTTTCAGTTTCTCTTCCTCCTCCTTGTTTGGCTGCTGCTTTGAAATCTTTAGAGTTGATTCAGAAGGCGACCTCAGAACGAAAAGAGTTGTTGGCAAAAGCTCAATATGCAAGAGAGAAGCTACAAGAAGCAGGTTTCTCTACGACAGATTCCACCACTCCTGTCGTTGGAATACTGACCCCGAGTTATGATGAAGCTATTTTGTGGGCGGAACGTTTACTCCAACACGATGTTTACATCGTTCCTATCGGCTATCCGGCTGTTTCAAAGCGTTGTCCCAGATTACGCTTAGCCCTTTCCAACTTGCACTCATATAGGGATATAGACTTTTTGATTTCAAAATTACTTACAGTAACAAAAAAGGATTATAAATACATGCCAAGAAAGAGACGCTCTTCTGCCGAGATTGCTCACTTGATAGATAAAGCAACAGAGGATATTGTACGGGAAAAAGGATTTGGGGGACTTTCTATTCAGGAAGTTTGTGACCGAGCTGAAATAGAACCTGCATTGTTTTACAGGCGTTATCCCGAGGGCTTTGCCTTTTATGTAGAGAAATTTATCCGAGACCATGATTTTTGGCTCTCTCATTATGAGGAATTCCCAGTCGAAAAGCTGAATAGAAGTCCGGAAAATTTGACACAGATTTTACTCTATTTATGGAAACAAATCGCAGAAGACGGACTATTAAGTTCTTTGCTTCGCTTAGAACTCCAAGATACTCCATTAGAGGCTGCTGTTGAAATAGCAAAGGCAAGGGAAATCCAGACGGAAGGCTTAGTGGAATTCTTTGCCAAAGCATCTGAATCTCCAAATATCCTAAGGGTACAATTAGCCATTCTTACAGCAGGAGTACAATACTTGGCATTGCATAAGGATGTATCTACATTTTGCGGAGTAGATTTTACAAATATCTCTGATAAAGAATTTGAAATGGCTCTTATTCAAATATTAAAGGGGGTTTTGAAATAGAGAGTTGTAATGTAGGCAAGAGCAAAAACGGATAAAAACTTCTTTGAAATTCGAAGAAAAATCAGGTTTAGTTGGATGGTATCAACAATTGAATTTTCTTTTTATATAAAGCGAAGATATTGTTTCATAGATAATAATTTACGGACTCCTATCCGTGGCATAGGAGGGTAAAACCTGAATACCTTAAAGATGGCATAACAATTAAATAGGGATGACATGAAAAAGAAATTTTCGTTTGATGAGTTGTCTGTGCTAGAGGCTTTAGAAATCAAGGGAGGATGCTCTTCATTTGCTGAAGCGACTCAAAATGGATGCTCAAACAATGTCACGGGATGTGGTTGTACGGTTATAATCACTCCAAAGCCGAAACCGAAACCTGGTAATGGCGGTTCTCAGCAGGTTTAACTCTTTTTGTTAACTATTTCATGCCAATTGGGGGTGATTATGTGGAATTGCTTTGTCATTCTCGAGTAGCTCCCAATTGGTTCTTTTTGTCATCTAAAAGTAATCGAAAATGAAATCAAGTAGATATAATTACATTTTTTCAGAAGGAAATTCCTCATACTGGTTTAATGGAATTGAACAAACATTCTTTAAGTTGCCAGTACAGATAGGTGAGAAGATTGAACAAATGCTTCATTCTCCTGATGAAATCGAACAGGTAAACTTTTCATTCTATCGCAAATTAATAGATAGTGGCTTTTTGGTGGAAGACAATATTGATGAGGTAGAAATAATTAGAAAAAGGAATGAAGAGGCTATTAATCGACAAGATTATTTCCTTATTATCTTGCCAACACTCAATTGCAATTTTAGATGCTGGTACTGCATTCAGGAGCATGTAGCATCTAAAATGTCGATAAGTACAATTGAGAAAATTAAGAGACATATAGACTACATGATAGATGTAAAAAAAATATCGTCTCTTCACTTAGAATGGTTTGGAGGAGAACCTTTTATGTATTTGAATGAAGTTATAGCACCTATTGCCCAATATGCATTACAAAAATGCCATGAAAAAGGAGTCTTTTTTTATCATTCTGCGACAACGAATGGTTATTTCTTACATCCTGAAAATATCAACAAACTGTCATCTCTCAAGTTCAGAAATTTTCATATAACATTAGATGGGACACAAAAGGTTCATGACTCTGTCAAGTTTCAACGTGGATGTTATTCTGCATTTGAAAGGACATTAAAAAACATCGACTACATATTAAAGAACATTACAGATGCGGAAATCCTATTAAGAATAAATTATACGAATGATAATTTAGACGAGGTAATAGTAGATCAAGTTAATAGCATCATATCTTTTGAAAATCGGCATCGAATAACAATCAATCCCAAGAAAGTGTGGCAGGCTCAAGCTGATGAATTTACCGTAGATAACATAACAGTCTTGTTAGATCGATTTAAAAATTCTGGATATAAAGTTGTATACTTAGATATTATAAGCAATTATCTCTCTTGCTATTCTGACAAAAAATTCTATAACACTATCAACTTTAACGGCAATGTCGTCAAATGTACTGCTTGTGATGATTTGTACGCAAAAGAGGCCCCTGGAGTTCTAAATGAAGATGGCACTATTTCATGGAAAAATGGATTTGAGGAAAAATTCTTCAAGAAAAGATACGAGAACGAAATGTGTCTTAGCTGTAAATATCTTCCAATATGTATGGGTGTTTGTGCACGGAATTATGAAGACGATTCCTATTTTTATTGCAAGCATTCTGACCCTTCTGTGGACATTCGGAAATCTATCATTAACTACATAAACTATTCGTTATGAAAAGGAGTCTTTTTGTTTGTTTTTTAGTGTTGACATCTTTTTGTGTGTATGCACAACAGTCAATTGGCATAAAAGGACGATGTCTTGATGAAAAAGGTCTTCCTATAGCTTACGTAAATGTATCAGTTATAGATTCTTTGAGCAAAAATCCTATAATTGAAATTATCACAACAAATAATGAGGGATATTTTCGATGCAATAAGGCTCAAAATGGGCATACCTTACGTTTCTCAATGATGGGTTATCAAACAGAATACAGACAAGTATCTTCATTTGAGGATAAGGCAAATTTATTAATCATACTAAAGGAATCTCCAGAGGAATTAGCTGAAGTAGTAATTACTTCCGAAAAGTTAAAGACTTATGGTATTAAAGACGAAATTTATCTCTCAAAAAAAGATAGAGAAAAAGGAATAAACGCCTTAGATGTCATAACAAATTTACATCAATTCAGGCTAAATATTGGCAACGGGAGACTGCAAACTCAAATAGGAAAATCAGTTTTAATCATCATCGACGGAAAGCGAGCTTCGGAGCGAGAATTGATGATGTTGCAACCAAAAAACATCTCAAAACTAGTATTTTATACTAATCCTCCTTCGAAATATGCCCATGAAGCCATTGAATCTGTATTAGAGGTTAAAACAAAAAAAGAAAAAGACGCTAATTATTTCCTGTATATTGACACAAAAAATTCGGTAACAACTGGGTATGGAACAAACTTACTGAGTTTTTCATATACAGACTCATTGAATCAGATATCTGCAGCTTATTTTATAGATTATCGATCGTTGAATGGGAATTTGACACACAACAACTATCAATATCATCATGTTCAAAATAATTATATCGGACAATCGGGTACATATAAGGGGCAGTATCATATTGGACAAATTTCATATCAGAGAAGCATTGAAAACAATACATTCTTTTCTAAATTATCCTATAGAGGCAACCCAGGAAAAGAGAGTGCTACACAATTATTTCTAACCAATAATATAGAAAAGACAAAGTCACATGGGATAAGCAAAAGAGAGATAGATAGCAAATACTATGGTTTGGATTTTGAAATATATTTCATGAAAGAATTTACCTCTACCAAATCGATAGGTGTCAATATGGTAAGTACTTTTTACAACTCTAGTTCCAATAGTATATTGTCTCGTACTGTTGATTCCGACCCTGCTATGGATTACTCGTTTGTGAATAGAATCAAGAATCGTTCTTATTCTGTTATAGGGGAAATTTTGTTTAGCAACTCCTTATTGGGAGGACAATGGAATATAGGAGGTTTTTCCATGTATAAAAAGCTAAGTCAATCTTATAATAACGAAGTAAATTCCGAGCCTTATTATTGGAAGCATTATTTATATGTAGATTTTAGTAAAAACATTGAAAAACTCGGCTATACTATCGGAATAGGAATAGATAATCATTATTTCAAAACGACAGATAATAGCAAGTATAGTCATTGGCTATTACGACCTCTTATTTCATTGAGCTACAAGATAAAAAACAATAGTTCAATAAGATTCACATCCTCTGTAAGTCCTCAAATACCAGAGATTGGTTACTTGACTAATAGCATTGCTAATATTGATGAGTTTTTCTATACTCAAGGCAATACTAATCTAAAACCGTCTTATACATACAAAAACAGCCTGGAGATACAATATAGAATCAACGACAATATATATGCATCACCTTCTTTCTTCTATAATTATCATGTGAAATCGCAAATTCCTATTCTTGTAAAAAGAGATGAAAATATTCTGAAAACATATGTAAATACGGATGAGGCAAATGAATTTGGATATTCTATTTCCGCAAATTGCAATGTTTTTCAAAACTTCACCTTGCAACCATATTACCAATATTCATACATACGCTATCAAACCCCTAATAGCAGTATAAAGCATCATTGCCATAATGCAGGAGTTAGCGTGCAATTCACAGCAGGAAAAATACAAGCTCTTTGGAATGCATATCTGCCCTTTACTTCGGTTGATGGGGATTTTCGCATTAGGCAAGGATTAAATATGTCTGCCAATCTCTTATGGAAATCCGACAAATTCTCCGTAGGAACAGAATGGATACATAATCCTAAACCTACCGTGATGTGTGGGAAAATAGAAGGATTTACTTTTGAAGAAAGTATTGTCTGGCGTAATTTCTATAGTCTATTTAATATAAAAGCTATTTATTATTTCTCCATCGGCAAACAACACACAACACATAGAGAGCGGATTTTAAATAATAATGATGTTGATACAGGATTAACCAAAGATAATACAGCTAGATGATTCTAAGAGAAAGCAGTGATATGGATTATATTGAACAAATAGATGCTATGGATTGTGGTCCATCTTGTTTGGCTATGATTATCAAACATTATGGACGGCAAGTGGATCGAGATAATTTGCGTCAATCCTGTTCTTTAGGAAAGGATGGAGTTTCTCTTCTTGGAATCAGTAAAACAGCTGAAAATTATGGACTTAAAACAACGGGAGGACGATTAGGTTTCGGGGTACTCTCCCAAGAAATCCCCTTACCTTGTATCGTTCATTGGGAACAAAATCATTTTGTTGTTGTCTACAAAATCAAGAGACAACGAAGAGGGCAATACACAATTTGTGTGGCTGATCCTGGAAAGGGACTTATTACATATAATCGAGAAGAATTTTGCGAGCATTGGATAAGTACCAAAACAGCTGGGGAAGAAAAGGGCATTGTCTTGATTCTTGAACCTACAGAGAAATTTTATTCTCAAAAGGAGGATAAAAAGACACCTTCTCGTAATCGCACTAGATTCCTGTGGGCATATCTCAAAAAATACAAAAACTTTTTTACGCAACTTATTTTGGGGTTACTACTGGGCTCGCTTTTGCAACTTGTTTTTCCTTTTCTTACCCAAGCTATTGTAGATACGGGTATTGGGGGAAAAGACATCGGCTTTGTATGGCTTGTGTTATTGGCACAAATGATGTTACTATTCAGTCGTACAGCCATTGACTTCATTCGCTCCAAAATACTCTTACATATTTCTACCCGTATCAACATCTCGCTTATTTCGGATTTCTTTATCAAGTTAATGAAGCTGCCGATGAAGTTCTTCGACACTAAACTTATGGGGGATCTTTTGCAGCGCATTGAGGATCATCGTCGTGTAGAGCAATTTCTTACCTCAAGTAGTTTGAACTTGCTTTTTTCATTCTTCACATTTCTCGTCTTCGGAGTCGTTTTGGCACTCTATAATTTTGGAATCTTCCTTGTCTTTTTCTTAGGAACGATTCTCTATACTGCTTGGATTGTCTTATTTCTCAAAAAACGCAGACAGTTGGACTATAAATATTTTGAGCAGGCAGGGCGCAACCGCAACGTTACTTACCAACTCATAGGAGGTATGCAGGAAATCAAGTTGCAGGGCTGTGAACAGCGCAAGCGTTGGGAATGGGAGGATGTGCAAGCCAACTTATTCAAGGTCAATCTGCAAGCCTTGAATCTGCAACAAGTGCAACAAGCAGGAAGCATCACCATCAATGAGGTGAAGAATATCCTTATCACTGTTTTGGCAGCCACATCTGTCATACAAGGCAATATGACCCTTGGTATGATGTTGGCAGTGCAATACATCATTGGGCAGCTTAATAGTCCTGTAGAACAACTTATTCAATTCATCTATTCTTGGCAGGACGTGAGTATTAGCCTTGACCGTATGAATGAGATACATACCGAAACCAACGAGGAGAATGAGGAACGTACAAGGAACAACTATACCGAAGAGTCTATAGATGGGCATTCGCTTCACATAAAAGACCTTTCATTCAAATATGACATATACAGTCCAAAAGATATTCTCTCGAACATCAATCTTTCCATCCTTAATGGTAAAGTAACAGCTATCGTTGGAGCGAGCGGAAGTGGAAAGACCACACTCATAAAACTTCTTTTGGGATTCTATGAGCCATTGAATGGACATATTGAGATAGGTAATGCCAATTTGAACAAATATAATCTCGGCTGGTGGCGAAGCCAATGTGGAGCGGTGATGCAGGAGGGGTATCTGTTCTCAGATACCATCGCGAGGAATATCGCCATTTCGGACGATGAACCCGACATCGAACGTATTCGCCGTGCAGCACGTGTAGCAAATATCGCAGACTACATTGAAGCTCTGCCATTAGCCTATAATACAATGATAGGACAAGATGGACAGGGCATCAGTCAAGGGCAACGACAACGCATTCTGATAGCAAGAGTCGTTTATAAGAATCCTATGTTCGTCTTCTTGGATGAAGCCACCAATGCTCTTGATGCCAACAATGAACGAGCCATTACGGAAAATCTGTCTGATTTCTATAAAGGAAAAACGGTAGTTGTCGTAGCACATCGTCTTTCTACCGTCCGCAATGCCGACCAGATTGTGGTACTAGATGACGGGAAAATCGTAGAGGTCGGGACACACGAAGAACTGACCTCCAAACGAGGCAAATACTTTGCCTTAGT